>Ga0209208_10001362_pt1 | contig 34166 bp, 32 predicted proteins | sample S1TSphfallax_3_FD_187694 | JGI IMG/M metagenome (GOLD analysis project Ga0209208, IMG submission 187694) | Host-associated microbial communities from peat moss isolated from Minnesota, USA - S1T2_Fd - Sphagnum fallax MG (SPAdes) (version 2) | ecosystem: Host-associated > Plants > Peat moss >...
TGACTTCAAGCTTTGGCTGCTGGTTTACAAGAGGACGCTCGAGCTTTTGAATCTGGCCCAACCCTAATGTCTTTGTCATGAGTTCTCACATAGAAGGCCATTCAACTGTAGACAGCAATTCTATAGCCATGATATATACAAAGAAACCTTAGTAGCAGCCGCAGCAGCATGGATCATGGATCTGTATGAACTCAAAGAAAGCTCAAACCACATGATTGACAGTCAATACTGGATATGTTGATGAAGTTGCAGAAGGACAAAGGACAAAGGACAAAGACAAATCAAGAGTGATTTGAGCCCTAATGTGCAGCAGCAGCAGCAGTTGATGGATATAGGGAGGGTTTCAAGGGAGAAACAAGAAGAAAAAGAAGAAGAAGAAAGAAAGAACTCAGAGAGAGAGAGAGAGAGAAACAAGCAAAACAGAACTGGCTCTGCTTGATGATGATCGACAAGGATTACCTGGACTAGAAGGCGATGGATGCCTTGAATGCTCTCAACATGGAAGTTGTTATTGTTGGTCTCGAAAGCAACCTGTGTGCGGCGTTCTAGGTCGGCCACTAATCCATTCAATAGATGTCCTGCACAAATAACAAGGGAATTCCCATGACTCTTGCAACAACAAAAACAAAAGAAAAGAAAACTCTTTGCCATCATCACCTCTACTGCTGTTGCTGCTCTTTACCTGTCTTGTCTCTTTTGCGTCTCTCAAATGATCCAGGGCTCGAGCCATTCCGCACCGGCTTGTTCTTCATACTCATAGCTGTTGCTGCTGTTGTTGTCGTCGGGATTGTTGTTGTAACTTTCTTTATGCTCTGCCGGCGGCCTGGATCACCACTCTTCTTTCGATTCGCAGCCTCCTGAGTGCTTCGGTCTATTCTCTGATCTACAACATCAGCTCCAGTCAGGAAAACCGGACAAGCAAGGGCCAAAAAACTGTGTCTCTATGTGCAGTAGAAGCACTCAAAGAATCTTCGATGCACAAAGGTGCTCACCAAAATCAAGACATATAGTGTAAATTCAGTTTTAATTTTTCCTAACTCCAATGCCATGTCTGAACATGCTGTTTGCATTCATAGACTCCAGTAGAGGCACAAATGCAATTGATATTCTTCTTCTTTGCCAATGTCCTCTTCTTCTTCTTCTTCTCCAACATCAATACACAAAGTGTAAAATTCAGTTTTTGCTTTTCCTGATTCAAGTACCATCACTGAAATTGGGTTTTATGACCATCACCATATCACCTTCATAGCATTTGCTTCTTTGAAGGATCTTTCAACAAATCAAGAGAAGGGAAGAAAAAGAATAGAGTGGCCAGGGATTGTTTGAAGCTCCCCCAGATTTCATTTGTTCATTTGTTTGCTTGTTTTTGCATGAGCTTGATTTGTTAGAGTATTGCGGTTTTGCACTTTGGCATTTGTTGCTACAATGACTCTACAAAACTGTTCAGAAATTAACACAAACAACACAATGCCTGCATGCACCTTGAAGATTCATCCTAGAATTTTGTCTGATTTGTTCCATGGATCACACACAACTGTGTGCAAGGTCTACTCACTCTATGACAAGCACATCAGGTGTTGAGTGTCCTGGTATGACTTTTCTAGCTCCTGTACATTGTGGACTAAGGTCATCTCTCTCTCTCTCTCCCTCTTTCTCTCTCCCTTTCTTCTTGGTCTCCAGCAATCCTGTTCACCCTTTTGCCTTTTGACTCCTTATGTACTCTCCAAATCTGTGAGTGCCGCTCTTCTCTTTCATTGAAGTTGTAGTAGCATCCTGGGTGACAATAGACACCCCACTTCGCTCCTACCCAATCTGAATCCCAGAGTTTGAAATAAGTCAGGACCATCATCACCCATTGTGCTCACAGAGAAAAAAACAGCTTGTCGTTAGATACCTACATCACAAGGATCAAAAGCATCACTGGAAACAATGGTCTTAAAAACATGTGGTAACCAGAGTTTTTGCACTAATGGATGAAGGCCCCAGAACAGAGAACAGGGAGTTAGATGATGGGTGTTGAAAAAATACTTAAGCAAATCCAAAGTTCTCTATACAGCAGTAAATAAAACTTTGTGCCAGTGAGAAAATGAAAGAAGATACCATTAGAAAGCAAAAGTATGTACCCTTTAATCTTATCGCCTGCACAGGTAGCCATCCCTTGGAACTCCACTCACCAACCTCTTTTGTGAATGTCAGCCACAGAGTTTACTTCTTTGCAATAGCATTTCCAGCAGCCATCATACCTACATTCAAGGTAATCACCTGTATGTGTGTTCAACACACAGGTTTGAAGTCCAAAGAAAACACCTCCCCTCAATGAGCATGGTATTCATCAATTAGGGGAGAACAATGCACCTTGACAGGATGATGCTCTTCAAATACGATTTCTTCTCACACGCCCTTTGTAATTTTCCTTCTCAAGAAACAAGAATTAATCCTGAGTGAAGAAGTCCCAAAAATCATGATGACATCCTGCCTAAATGAAAATGTTAAGGATGGATGAGTTGCGCTCGCAGGCACTGCAAAAACACAGAAGAGAGAGCAATAAGCTTAGAGCATCAAGAAAACCCTTCACTCCAAGGCAAACCGAAACCTACACCTAGGAAGTAGAAGATGGAGGTACACCTTGCCATCATAAGGTCTGACCTTGTATCTGCAATGCCTTGAAATGCATCATCTACTGTAAAAGTAACTCACGTCTCTTGCTCTGCAAAGCACCATCCACACCAAAATGAAAGAGCTCACAAGTGTTGATTCTAGTCGCCGCTTGATGAAATCCTAGCATCCTCTCCTGCACATCAGAAGAGAATCTCTGAAAGCAATCCATGAATAGAATTCTACTGGCAGATTTCACACTAGAGCTTTGTTAAACCCAAATTTCCAAATCGCTGGAAAGAAAACAGAAAATAGAGTAAATGGGAGTTTATTTCTGCAAATCTCGTTGAAGGTTAGGGGTCTTAGTATTTTAGGGTTTAATTGGGGTGGGGTGAGGTTCAAGGTTTGGGGTGTAGGGTTTTAGCATTTTATACTTTAAAGGGGTTCAAGGTTTGGGGTTAGGTTTTAGCATTTTATGGTTTAAAGGGTTTCAAGGTTTGGGGTTAGGTTTTAGCATTTTAGGGTTAAAAGGTGTGGGGGTGAGGTTCAAGGTTTTGGTTGTAGGGTTTTAGCATTTTGGGGTTTAAGGTTTTAACATTTTATGATTTAAAGGGGTTCAAAGTATGGGGTTTAGGGTTTTGTATTTGAGGGTTTAAGAACATTTTTAATGGTGCCCTGCATTTGAATGGGTATCATCATTCAACATAGAAATAAATGTTCCTATGCTTCACCCATAAACAAAATAGTTGAACAATATTTTATTCTAACATCATTTAATTATCAACATTTGAGTTAATCATTGTGAAGGGCAATTAAAAGCAATTTTTTTTTGTTGATACTACCTTTGTGGATGAATGTAATATCGTAGTACCTTTTTAGGTTCGGCATCTTGCTATCAAATAATTATTTATTTTAAATTTTTATTTCAATGCAAAAATGATCATTTTTTGAATTTTTGACAAAATTTTATTTAAATTTTAAAATGTCTGCAGGTTATTCATTACCAATCTTTTGCACAAATGTAATGTTTTGTTTCACGGCATAAGTTTTGATCTCAAATTCTCCCTTGCAGAAAATCTGGCATCAACTATTGGCATACTATTTAGGCACTGAAAAATAGGGTTTATTTTTTACATTTATTGCATACACAAAGTAAGAAAGAGAAAAAAATTAAAAACTATGCGACAAAACAACCCAATTTTCCACAAGATTGCACCATAAGCCTATAAAAAGCATCAGACAGAACTCAGAACTCATTAGAAAATGTTTAGCGACAAAGGTGACAATTTTTAAATTGCTCAAGAATCCTATGAAATGTCAGCTGCAATAAACAATAATTTTAAAATTTTCAACAAGAAAAGACCTTAATTTTTTTATATTTCAACATTTTAAAATATAATGTAAATTTTGCCAAACTTGAAAAGGTGCTACGATATTCACTTGAAAGTTCAATGCCATAGTCAATTTTCATATTATTGTATTATTATTTCTTCTTTAATTTAATGATACAATTCACCACTGAAGATGCACTGAAGATGCTCTAAAGGGTTAAGGCTTGGAGGTTTAAAGTTTAATAATTTAGGGTTTAAGGGGGTTGATGTTCCAAGTTTAGGGGTTTAACATTGTAATCAATATTACAAATAGTATACCTTATCAGACCTGAATAGCTTTTACCACAATTGAGTAATTAGTGTTTAATAATTTTGTTTCGACATGGTGTAAAGTTTAAAGTGGCTTCATATCTCATGAACTGTATAAATGTGAATGATTTAGCAAGTCATCAATTTGTAACATATAACTTTATTCTTCCAAAAATATTCAAAATCATATCATAGTATCAATCAAAACAAATTCTCCAAATATTTTAAATGTTGATCGATAATTGACCAAAAGAGTTGCAATTTGAAAAAGGGATCGACAGCCACAAACCCATTCAAAAAATCATATAAAATGTCTAAATTTTAAAAATCTGACTCGGTGGAGTTGTAGGGGACTTCACCATGAATCTTTTGGTTAAAGGAAAATGAGATTTGGTTGACAAAATGAGAAATTCACACCATTGAAAATTGCAATTATATTAACTATGGGCAGCTATCAAATTTTCAAGTTTTTGGAGAATTTGATCAAACTATTATTTTTCATTGATGGTAAAAATTCTAAGATAGATACAAGACATCCATGTGACGTTGGTCAACAAAAACAAGGCTTCCAATTCACATAGACCCTACACATTAATATTGTGTGAATTTGAATTATTAGAAATGTTATAAAAAAATAATGTGTTGCAATAAATTATAATGGATTGGACTAATTTTTTTTGTTATGGGTTTTTTTTTATTGAGAAATTTAGAGTTTAATAAAGTTGAAAATTACAAATGTATGTTTAGGTTTTATTTTCTTGGTTTCTAACAAGGTTGTTATATCAAAGGCATTTTGAGGAATTATAAGTAGTTTGGTATCTAATTTGAAATGTAATGAAATTTTTAGAAGTTTTATAATAAATGGTAGCAATTAATATTTTTAGAAGTATGGCAAGTGTAATCAATTAATATTTACAAAAATTACCAATTTAACATTTATGAAGGTGTGATTAATTAATATTTACAAAAAATGCAAGTTTATAATTTATAAAAGAAGGGTGTAATGGTTTAACATGTTGACACTTGTAAAAAATTAATATATACATGAGATATGGTTAACATTACTCCATGTCTTTTAATGCCTTGAAATTTGAATAACTATAATGAGATTGATGCCCTATTGTTTCATTTTATTGGTATGCCACAAATTTGAAAAATCAATTAGATTCTTTGAAATTTATTTGAATATTTTTCTTTTTAATTGAATTGAAAAAATGATATGAACAAAAATTCATTAAATAACACTAAAACACAAGTAGAATTTAAATATGATCCCCAAGATGGAACTTGCCAAATATAAATTAATTTCTTTCAAGGACCCAATAAAACAAATTATCTAGATGGAAAGTAATAGATCAATCATCTTAGAACAAGCAAACATGTGAAATTTTTTTTTGCAATAGTTAAATATCTAATTTAAATTCTACCACAGCAAACCTCATTAAATTCCAAGCTATTAACAAAGAGAATTCAAATGTCAAAGTATTTCATAATCACAAGGTTATGAAGTCTAAAAACAAAAAATTACGACATGTAGATATTCCCTAATCTTCAAAGGGCAAGGCTTACAATATTTAACTAACCTAAGTAAAAACTTATTGGAGCAAACAATATTTAGTTTTAACTATTATAATGGAGTTATGCCCTTGGTAAACTACTACTTTAGTCCTTGGTGGATAATTCTATCAATGTAACAACTATAGTAATGATTGTTTGAAGGCCTTTTTACTAAGATTAAACATTATTAGACAAAATCATTTCAACAACTACTTGCATTTAGGTAACACACATTCCAATAATAACAAAATTTTACTGTACATATGACAAACCAATACATTTTGCTTTCAAATTGTTAATCTATGTTTTTTGATTTATTATATAATAAATTTCATATTCATATACTTGCATTTTAGTAAATCGACATAAAAAATTAACATACATGTTTACTACTTATTCCATATGTTCACCAAAAGAATGATTAGTGCAAGTTGAAGCCAAAATGGTGCACAAACAAACCATGGGTGAGTCAAACTCACAAAACATGTCACAAATTTGATTATTTTGACCATAATTCTTAGTTCATAACTTCAAATGAAAAATGCAAACTCACTTTCTATATTTACATTTCAAAACTTTTCCAATGGTATATTGAAGACCTTACCATCAATGAAATTATCAATGTTGTGTGGGTACTCGAAATATCCAAGTACCCAATTTCAGTTTGGGTCCAATTATTTAGAACCTAACTAGAATTGGGTAGGACCCAAAATCGGGTGTAAAGGGGGCTAGGGGAATTAGATTAGAACTACCCCCGCATAATGTTTTTTGGATTTAAAAAGGAACTGGAACCAAGATTGGTTCTTTACTGGTTCAAATAACCAAAATTGGAAATGTTTTTTTGAAAAAAACCTGATTTCAATTCCAATCTTAGGATTTGGGGTTTTAAGTTTTAAGTTTTCATTATGGTTTTTTGTTTGGAATTTTTCGTTTTGAATTGAAAGGTTGAGCTTGAAACTATTTATTTTTTAAAATCTTATTAAATTTTATTTTTCTTGGTGTTATTATTTTGTTGGGGTTCTTTGCATTAGTGCTCTTCTTCATGCTGATGTTTCACATCGATGTTCAAGGCGTTTTTTTTCATGTTAGTGCTTCACATTGGTGTTGGTGGTCTTCAATTTGCACGTTGTGGCTATGGGTGTTGTTTTTCAAGCTCATGTGTTGTAAGCTACCATTATTAGGTACACCATCACCTCTTTTTTTGTGTCGCATTACAAATATTTTTGTTATTGCAACTTGTAGGTGTCATGTGTTGTCCTATTTTCTTGGTCATCCTCTTGTGTTCATGGTTGCCTCCTTCTAGCCATCACTATGGTCATGGTCATATTCTTGTCTTCTTGGTTGTGTTCCTCCTGGCCATTGTTATGGCCATGGTTTTTTTTTTTTGGTTCGTAGTTGCCTTTACCTAGCCATCATTGTGGTCATGGTCATCCTCTCGTGTTCCTAGTTGCTCCTCTTGCCCATGGTTGTGGTCATCCTCTATTGTTCTTAGTTGCGTTCCTCTTGGCCATCATCATGTTTTCTTGTGTTCCTAATTGCACTCTTCATGGATGTGGTCATGGTCATCCTCTCGCATTCCTAGTTGGGCTCCTCTTGGCCATTGTTGTGGTCGTCTTCTTGTGTTCCTAGTTGTGCTCTTCTTGGTCATCCTCTTGTGTTATTGATTGCGCTCCTCCTAGTCACTACCATGGTCATGGTCGTCCTTTTGTGTTCCTGGTTGCCTCTTCCTGGCCATCACCATGGTTGTCCTCATCCTCTTGTGTTCCTAGTTTCACTCCTCTTGGCCATCATTGTGGTCATCCTCGTCCTCTTGTGTTCTTGGTTGCGCTCCTCTTAGCCATTGTAATGGCCATGGTCCTTTCCTTGTGTTCCTACTTGCCTTTTCTTAGTCATCGGCACGGTCCTCCTCTTGTGATTCTAATTGCCTCTTCTTGGCCACCGCCATGGTCCTCCTCTTGTGTTCCTCGTTGTGCTCCTCCTACCCATCGTTGTGGTTTTAGTCATCTTTTTATGTTCTTAGTTGTGCTCCTTTTGGCCATCGCCGTGGCCATGGTTGTCCACTTGTGTTCTTGGCGATCGTCATGGTTGTTTTCTTCTGTTACTGGTTGCACTCCTCCTGCCCGTTGCCCGAGTCCCAATTGTCCTCTTATTTTATTAGTTGCAACACTTCTGAGCCTTTTAAGCCTAGTTGACATCTTGTTTTTTAATAATTATAATTAACAAGGATTAACAATTAACAATCTTGGTTGGTTTTGAATTTTTGGGGGTTATAGGGTTAACACCATGGCAGATAATTAATTTCTTATAAAGGAGGTGATCTTTCCCAATGAGTTGCCATTGGATCATGATTTTTGTGGTTTTGCATCAGGTTTTGGTGTAGGTGCAAGCTTAATAGCAGTAGAAAACTTTGTAGCCACAAACAATACACAAGTTTGGGTTTTGTTGGGAAAACAATGAGATTATTGGAAGCCCAAAGGTTGTTTTCCCTAGCTTGGGCATTTTTTGCAACCACTACCTCATCTTCTCCTAAGGTTAGCTCAAGTGAAAATGAAACAAACCAACATGAGCAATTAAAATGTGTTTTTTGTTATCTCGTTGCCCCTATTGCAGTAATTAAGAAGGGCATTTTTAATTACAAAACAACGAATGAGATTTTTGAATTTCAAAAACACATTGAAACCTTTCATCGACATGTGTGAAGTGAGTGGCAAAAACGAAAGAAGGATGGACCAAAAGGACCAAGGCAACCTTTAAAAAAAAAGTCCAACCTTACCCTAACAACTATTTTTTCCTTTTTTGGTAGTGTTATGCCTTACTCAAAGAATGATCCTCGATAAAAAATAATTTGAAGAACATTTGGCATTGTTCATAGCTAAGGAGCTAATGCCATTATCTTTTGTTGAGGTTCCATTCTTTCAAAGGCTAGTTTTGAGGCAAAATCCTCATTTTAATTTTCCATCTAGGTGAGTGTTAATAAATGAAATCTTGCCTAAGATTATAGAAAAGACGAAGGAAAAGTATATTTATTTAACTCTTGAGTCTTGTAATACTTGCATGATAAGTTTTGATTTATGGATGTCTAGAGCAATAGTGGACACATTTGTTCTCATTGTGCATTTTTTGAATGACAAGTGGGAGCCTTGTCATGTAACCATTGGTTTTTTTTGAGATAGTTGAGATTTTTGGGAATGCCATGTCTTTGCAAGTCAATGAAGTCCTTACAAGGAAATGGCGAAAAATGAAGAGGAGAGAGAGTTTAGAGTTTGAACTAAGTGGCATCCAGGCTACACCAAAATTTGACCATGAAGACAAAAATAGAGAAAAAATGTTTGTGATTCTTTTCAATAGGGGAAAGATATATTTTTCAAAGATGAAAAAGTTTCAAAGGTGGATCATCGGAAGAGATCTAAAGTGGGTTTGGCATGTTGATGTTTTCAGTTTGCTAGACATACAACTGAGTTTAATTCGGCCATTGGCGATTTATTTTTTTGCAAACCATCACTTGATTTAATTTTAACATTGTAGAATCAATTGTGTAAGGAGTTCCAATTTTCATAACTAAAAAGACAATGGTGGAGATGTTCAAACTATCAAAAACATGCATCAACAAATTATTGACCAAGCCAACTAAAAAGAAGGATAAAGAAAAGGAGGCAACTATTTATTGAGAAATCATTCCATTGGAAGCATTTATCAACCAGGATGGATGGAAGGTTTCCCTTCTGGAGGGAATGTATGCAACTAGATTATCGACATTAATTCAAGTAATATGGTTGAAGGGTAGTTGATTCACCTACGTGGCAAAGAAGTTGATGAGCTTTGTATTGTTGGTAAAGCAAAGGGTAAAGGTGAATTGGTCGGCTATAGTTTTCAACAACCTATATAACAAGTTATGGGGTCTATCTGCACCAACAAAGTTCAGTGCAAGTAGGGACAACACTAAATTTGGAGCTGCCCAAATAGAAGACATCCTATTTTGGAATTGCTTTCCAATAGACCTAACTTTCATCTGAATGGAATTATATGAAGAAAAGGAAGGACTTGTTAAACCACTATCGAAAGCTCAAATTGCAATAACCACCAAAATTCCAAAAGTGCACCCATAAATGTTGATGAGGAGATGGAGGATGTCGAAAAAATCAATGGGATGAGTACTCAACTAGAAACCTCAAAGTAACTAGAAATCTCATTGATGTTATTACTGATGTTGAAGTCTCGGAGTTTGGGTCGACTTCGTATTTGAAATCCTATAACGTCCTTAAGGAAGCACACTCCGGTGGAACAGTCACCAAAAGTGAAAATGTCTGAGTTTGGTTCGAACTAAACAAGTTTATGGTGCAAGATTTCAATTGGGACCACATTCAATGCTTACAGGTACTGTAGAAGCCCTTATAAACTTTTCTAGCTAGCTGTAATGACAACTAGAGGGAGAGGCAATTTTGATAGGCAATATATTGAAAATGAATATTCCACTGAAATATTTTTTTGGTCGAAACCTTGCACAAAGTTCAATCGAGGCAGCCAAAGAACGTCACCTTCCTGATACTTCATTTTTGGTATGGGGTGGATTTTTCTTCCACCAATTGGAATTAAAAGGGTCCTAATTCCTTTAGTTTTATGTTCATTGAAAAGTTTGGATGACCACTTACTTTAGTCAAGAGAGTTTGTCTAGATAGTGGGTAACATCTCGACAACTTTTTAATTGACCATAATAAAAAAGGATGCTGCAAAAAAATATGTTGGAGGTAGCAAAATTGAAAGGTCGGCTATGACAACTACAAAAGGTTAACTAGTAGGACACTCTTACCGTACATTTGCAAATTGAGTTGTAAAACTTGGAGGGCACGAGGAAGAGGGTCCAAGAGTTAGAAATCGAAAACTCTAACTAGCGGAACAAGTTATCGGATCTCCAAAATGCCTTACCAAAATCAATAAAACATTGGGTTCCATTGATTCAAACTGGGCCAAACTCAAACAAGATTTGGAGTAGGAAAAGGCAAATCAAAAGGTAGTGTAACAATCCCTGATTATTATCGAAAAATTGTTTATTTCAGCCAAAGGAAGGGTAGAGTGGTTGGAGGGTCAAAATGAATTGTTTATCGAAACATCATAGAAGCAACAACTGGAGCTATAATAATCAAGTGAAAAAATCCGATTATTACAATAAGATTTGGAGGATGTTCTGCAAAATCGTAGTGTGATTTAGGAGGAATTAGATGCATTAATAGAGGAGATGAGGGCATTAAGGGTTTAGGGTGAAATTCATAGACCTCTACCACTATTGGATGGAAGAATTTGACAACTTGAAGACAGAGCATGCCTTTATGAAGGTCAAACTTTTGATTTATCACAAGAGGATCAAAAGAAGTCAAGTCAAGCGAGCAATGGGAACTATACAAGGAACAAGTCGACAAAATCATTTGGGAGGCATTTGAGTCCTACTAGAAGGATGAAAAGTTGTACTAGTTGCACTTGGAGACCTATCGATCAGTGATGCCACGTATGGTGATGTTGTTTTCAAGTCCGGCAAAACGCAAACGCCTTTTAGATTTGCATTTGAATTCAATATGCATGGAAATGAAGAACATAATGAAGGTAGGTAGATGGAGGTGGATTCAATAGTTGCCATGGAATTGTGACCTATTGAACTGGAAGTAGTTTATGGTACTAGGATTTTCTCCAATGTTGCAAATGGTTTTGACGAACCCAAAGGAACTATTCTTGTTTTAACCTCTATGCATGTATAATTTATAGTCGTTTCTAGTGAAACAACTAATAAGATGTTTTCCAACACAACAATCAAGGACAAGCATGTTAATCCAATGGTTGAATCCAGTATGGTGGAAGGGATTTTGATTGTAGTACAATCGAAACCAATTGCATACCTTGTTGCCATTACACCAAGTCTTACTACTACCATTATAGATCTAGGGATAAATGTTAGGGTAGAGGAAACAAAAGCTACAATGGTGGAATAGTAATGTAGAAAGTGTAATTACGAGGGCATAATCCCAATTAGAAAGGGGGATGATGTTGAAGGTATATTTTTACCAAAACCGGATTTTTACTGAATTTTACCAAAATCAAAATCAAAATTCTATTATTGAAAACCTTTTTTTACCAAAATCAATTTTACTATCGGTTTAGATTGTGTATGTTTAAGATTAATTTTTTTGGGGATTGGGATAATTACATGTTCCACTATTTTTGACCAAGTGTTGACAAGGTAAAATAAACAAAAAAAAGTAATATGCCCAAAGTCCAATTAAAAAATGGATTTTTTTTTATATGGACACAAGAAAATAGAGTCAAAATATTTTGAAGTAAAAATTTAAAACCATAGGGCCCTACATTTAGTTTATGAGAAGTTAAATACAAAATTTAAACAACTTTGGTATCATAAAAGTAGGTTGAAAGTACATTTGAAACTAATTGGGTCAAAATGGTGTTTAAACCTACTTCATATATATTATGATTACAACATTCATAATTTGGTAATACATAAGTATTTTTAGGGCTCCACTAAGTTGAAATTTTTAAAAAATCAATATTTCATCTATTGTAGCCCATTTTGTAAGATCGAACATTTTGTGCAAGTAGAAATAAATTTTAAAAAATTACTTAATTTAATTTTCAAGATGAGATTTTTCAGCATTTTAAACATAAAATAAAATATTATCATCATGTTAATTATTGTACCAAAAAAAAATTCTACCTTCAATAGATTAAAACTTTTGCATAGTTACATGTAATTTTTTTTGACAAGGAGTAGTGAGCCATCTACTTTACCTTGCTTGCACATGACTTCTTTCTTGGGGGTACTTAAGCCTTTGTCCTTTTGTGGACTATACACAAAAATACTTTTGAAAGTAAAATCATTTTTTTTGCCATACTTTTGCATGTAGGATTCCATGTGTGTAGTTGTTTTCCTTCATATGTTTAAAATATTCTAACTTTTTGTATGTGAGTATCTTTTATTGCATTTTTGCTTTAGGTTTGTTGATGTAGAAGGTTTATGAGATTGCCCTACAGAGATAGGACAGTCCCCTTTGTGTTAAAGTTTTTGCTCACTTAAAGAAAGTAAAAATAAAATAAAATAACTTCCTTATTGTATTTCTTTTAAAACTCAGTAGTTCATCGAGTGGCCTTAACAATTGGGGTTGTAATTTTTATGATAATAGGTTAGATTGAAAAATAGTTACATCTTTTTTCCCCAAAGGTTTTAAACCCTTAAAGGTTATCTAAATTATTCTTTTTGGAAAACCTTAATGGTTTTTTAAAGGAGTTGTGAGAACTGGAATTGATGGATCTCCCAAAATAATGAGAATCACCCAACATTGGTTAAAACAATTCACTTCATAAAATGGAACACAACAAGGTAGACATGTTTGAAACTTCATAAGGTATACATGTTGCCCACTTATCAAAAGCTTTAATGTTAGTAAACATGTTTTTATAAAATGTGCCTCCAACCTTTTATAACAATAACACACAAGCATGAAAATAGTAGGACCATCTTGCAAACAAACATGGCCATTCAAATGCATTCAATAAATGATCAACTTGTTCATCACACAACTCACCAAACCAATATCATAAAAAAAGTTAACTTGCTAGTTTTTAGATATTGTTTCAATTTGTGTTTGACCAATGGCACATCATACCATCACATGCAACAACCATCACAAATGGAGGAATAGACGCAAAATGCAAGGCAATGGAATGATTGGACTAGGGGGTACAATTTTTTTAAGGTGTACCAAAATCTTGTCACAACATCACCTTTTTTTGTCTTTTTTATCTAGTTTTTTTAACCATGTAAAATCATATTTATGGATGATCATGATGGAATTTAGAATTGTAATAGTCTAAAATATAATATTTCTGAAAAATTTGACAACTTTTGATTCATTATTATTTTTTGGGATCGAAACATAGGATAAAAAAGGACTATAGCAAGGATTAGGCCCTTTTCATTATGTGTGGTACACTTTAAAAGATTTTCACCCTAGGGGCCTAGAATCCATTAATGAAGCACTTTGGAAGAAAGAGCTTGCCTATCACATTCCTAAGAAGGAAAATGGTAGGATAAATGCTCAAACATAGAGAAATCAAATAAAGCTATTGTGAACCAAACCCATTGTTGTTATATAGTTGATTTAAAGGATCGAAGAACATCAGACATACTCTAGGTTCAAGATGATCCTAACCATAACATAATATTTGATTCATTCAACTAAAGAACGCACCCCCAAATCCATAGACATCACTTTATTGTTTGCTTGTTTACCCATCAAAGGTCCTTTCTCCAAGTAGGAGTAGGTGCCTGATCTGCAAGTTGTACTATATGCAAAGTTCCAACGTATGTCCTCAAAGAATTTCCTAATGGTGTTCTGTTAAATTTTGCAAGTTGAAAAAAAAGTTGCAACAATAATAAGGCGACATCACAATTGGTTTTTGCATTATAAGTAAGGTTTGGGATAGGTAAGGAATAGTTTTGGCTCATTCAGGGTATTGGGTGCTTTGTTGGGTAAGTAGTTTGATATCCAGACTGGAGGTCCAAAAATCTTATTCAAACCAGAATTGGAACTAGACCTTGCATGTAATCCCTTTACTGGAATTGGAACCAGATCTAGAACCAGAATGACCAAGCACCAGATAACACTACTAGTTGAAGACCAAGGTTGAGGTTCTTTGCGTAGAGTATGGCACTATACTCTAAATCAGTCAGCTACATACCTTTGACTTCATGTGGTTTAAGCGATATATTCTCATTTTTACATCATATCAAAATCACATTTACAACATCACATTGTCAATCAAGGGTATGGCTATTCATATATTCTTTTCAATAGGTGCCTGAAAAATAAAATCTGTGGCTTGTGTTCCAATTAGACAAAGCTCCACCGAGCAGTTATCAAAGTACAACATGTTCACAGACACATTCATATAATGCAAAGAAACTTTGCAAAAATTTCCTCAATAGCTAAGCAAGGAACATTTGGACAATGGATCATCTCTCTACCAATTTCCATTACCGGCACATGCACTGTACCATAGTAAAAACTGACTGCTGCTGATAAAGATGCTCTCAATGTCATGCACAATTAGCTCCTCGTCTCTATCTCAACACTAGCCTCTACACATAATGCTGTTGGGAATGCAAGCTTGCAGAAAAGTGTCATGGTACATCCAAAGTCAGGATGTGACATAGCCTCTTCTAGGTTTATTCATACTGACAATTTCCAATGAACACAGAACCAGTCATTAACAGTTAGTGAAGCTCCCAATTCAACATAGTCAGTCTGTTCCTCACAAAGGAGCTTCACTAGATTGGAAAAAAATTCTACGAATGCACTGTCATAGAGACAATGAAATTGGTGAAAACCAGTGCCAGAAGCTTCACAGTACGACTTGCAAGCATGCTCCCTAATGGAACTCATGAAATGAAAAAAGACTTGCAGATCATCGAGCATACTCAAAACCACCACAACTATATAGCATAACTTGACAAGGTAGGTATCAGCCAGAGATCCCTAAGGATGAAGAGCATACACCAATTCATGAGATTCATCATTGATTTTGTTGTAACATGCTTTATCCATCATTATGAAAAGTCCATGCAGAAGACATCTGCCTTGTTCGTCGTGCTTCTGATTGGCCCCGTAGAAATCGATCAGATCCAACTGCTCGAGGCCGCATATCACCACTCCCTGTGTCACTCCCCAATTCAGAATTAGGATAAACAGCGTAAGGAGAGAGTGGGGGAAGCCCTGAGCCAGGCTTTCCTGAGTCAGAATCAGTCAGACTGGAGCCAGAATTTTTGCGGCGGTGCCTCGTGAGATTCAATGCTGCTCCAAAACCTGTTGACTGAGTCCGCTGTTGCAAAGAGGCAGCCCGCCTTCCTTGCATATCTGTTTTGACAGCTTCAGTGAAACAGAATACATTCACTCGCGTCCTCTTCAACTCATTTGGTAAATGCTCTGCTATGATTTGTTGAGCAATAGCCTGTCAATCACAAAGAGTTCTCCATCATCCTCTTGGTAAAACTGGGAAAAATCTTTCGCTGCACAAGTGAAAGAAGAGATACTTTCAAATAAATAAAATCTTACTTGTATGTCCTCTGCTGATAAGCTCAGATTGGAGCTTCCATCAATTGCTGAGCCATCATCACTGCCTCTTGTGGATCGCCTAGCATGCACTGGGTCAGATGTGTCACCAAAAAATTCAAAAACTTTCTCCCATAGCAAGCTGCGAAGATGCTGTGCTGCTTCACGGGCTGGTGCAGTGAAATATCCTCCAAGAACAGCCTCAATGTACTCCACCTGTGCATGCAAATAAGTGAGTCCAATCTCTTGATCATACTTCTTACCAGATAATGCTTCATATATTGACCTGGAAAAAGAGAGTTTCACTTTTTTGTTTAGTTCATGGTTCAATAAAAAGCTAGAGCATGTATGGAGACTGCACCTCAAGCATCAGCTGGCAGTACCCTTGAACATCAAGCACTTTCAGCACCTTTCCCTTAGCTTCAGTGAAGACATTAAGTAAAGCATCCATAAGCCCTGCTGCCAAATGGTTGATCACCTTCTCCACAAAAGGATTTGCTCCTGCATATACCTGCCCAGCAAGTTTCCAGCTTGATGGATGAGCTATTCTGAATGTTGGTATTAGAGCACAGAATGCTTAAACAGTTGGAATCAAAATAAGTACATGAATATGAGCAAACCTCTGCATGCACAGCAACAACTGGATGCAGCAACTCCACCACTGCATCTCGAATACCCTACAGTGCACATCTTCACATGTCAAAACATCACAAATGTGACCAAACAGTTCTGAAGTCCAGTTTTCCAGGAGAGGATGTGCACACTAGCTGGAGAACAAACAGTTTTCTTCAGTTCCGGGTCACCAATAGTGATCCAAGAATTTGATAGAAATAATTCAGAATCACCATTAGAACTTTGTCTGTGTCTCATGGATGAACTTGATAATACCATTTGTTGCATGAAATGAGTTATAGTTTGTGACTGGCAGCTGAGTAAAGACACTGCAAAGGTGATATTTGAACCATTAAGTGGATTTGGCAACCCAGCAAAAATATCAAAAAGCTGACCTTGACAGGTGGAGAAGCACCCCATTGAGTTCCATCATCTAGCAAATATGCTGCTGCAGCAGATCCCACAGATGCAGCCTGCACATGGATACCCGATTCCAGTTTCTATCAGAACTTACCCCCAACTTATTTGGAAAATCTACCTGTCACAAATGAAGGTCCTTTGAACCCATATGTAGCTCATCTTTGCATGTAATCAATTAATTCAGAACATGATCCATGACTGACAACATCTCTATTTCTCATGACATCCCATTTCAAAAAGTGTTAATTAAAAGAACCTTTCGCAATGGAGTTCACCTTTGCAAGATTATATTGGCCCAAAATCTTCTCTTCCAAAGCAGATAAACTAGCTGTAGCTTCTTCCGCAGTGACTGGATTACCCCCAGGTCCTCTGACCTTCACCTCTTCCTTTTCCCTGCACGTAAAAAGTGCATATTGTTAGTGTGAAGGTCTGCAAAAGCAAATAGAGGAAAGTCTCCTTAATGACCAGGTTTCCTGCCAAACAGAAAGGGAAAGTGGAGTAGAAATGCCTGTCTATTTGTGAGGGTCTCATCAGAACAATCAGAAGTGAAGTTCTGTAATCTACATCTGGGAACAAACTGATAGGGTTCCTTTACTTTCTAAGAACCATTAAGGATGGTAAGGATCACAAAGATAATAAGGTTACTGGAGGATATGATGGCATTTACCCAGAATATGACCAAACATGTTGGTATTTTCTGGAAAGCTCAGGTAATAGAAGAGAGTTGCAGAATCCAGTATTGCTCAACACCATAAGCAAGCGCTGATGGGGGCTAGTGACCTCAACACCTGCTATCAGCCCCATGAACTTGTCATGGCTAGCCTGCTCCTCAGGGCCTAGACCATCATCAAGTGGGGCAGCCCGAGACAGCTCATATGCTAGTTTCTCCAAGTTCTCTGCAACAAATTCACCCTTGGAACACAGAATTAAAGAAAATATCTCTGGAGCACAATCCTACATTGAAATAACAAAAGCACGGTTTGAGAGGTCTTATTAGTGAGTACAAGAGGGATACTATCCTTCAGCTCAGAGAATACCCAATTACACCACAATAAACAAAGCAGAAAGAATGAGGAAGCATTGAAGATATCTTTCGTAAGAATAGAAAAATCTCCATTCTCACTATGAAGAAAAAACAGCAAGGTTAACACTTCCTCAGGAAGCCATAGAAAGAACCAAACTAGGAAAGACAGAACAAACAAATGAGGAGCATTGAAGAAGGTATTGTTTTCAAGTGAGGACTAACCAGCAAGAGTAAGGAAGCATTCAAAGAAAGTATAGTGCACTGTGTCCTGCATTTGGTGCACTTGTGTGATCATGTCCTCATGCTCAGGTCCTCTTTTCAACCTAACCAGCATCCTGGGAAAAATATAGGAAATTAGTTCAGGACACTGCACAATTCTAGAGGATAAATGCAAAGAATATCACCTTGGCACCACATAGGAGACACACATATAGGAAAAGCCAAGGAGTCTCACTCTGTCAAGTGCTCCATAGCAGAAACAATCATGTCTCGGAACCGCAAAGGAAGTCCTGAGATTGCAAAAGGAGAGGAACTTCTTTCGACTGCTGCCACAGGCACCCAATCCTCTTCATTCACCAGTTCAGATGTTGCACTGTGCATAAGGGCACAGAGGCGCAACACAAACACTCTTGTCACCTCTGTCCGCAACACCAACAGCATTTGAACTGCCAGCAATCCACAAATCATTATCAAGTCTAACCTCTAGAACCTTGGTTTATCTTTCTCTCTCAGTCCTGCAGATAAGGTGAATACAAGGAATGAAAATTTCAAACATGAGGATACACACGATAAGAATTGAAACCCCATCGATGGCAGCAGAGATGGCAATAGTGACTGCAGGGACCCTACAATCACCAGGTAAGCTTCCAGGATATGTCAAGGCTGGGAATACAAAGACACAATGGATCCCTTCTGACAAATGCCACAAGGCATGAATCATGACAGGATCATCTTTTGTTCCAATGCATGTACTGAAAAAAAAAGTACACTCTGAGAAACACAATTTTTCAATGTCTGAAGTACTCTAATGAGGCCTTCTTCCACACATGAAGAACTTGGGTCTGTGTACACTGCTTGTGCATAAACTTGCTAGCCCCTAGCATGGCTTGGTTGTTAGGGTGTATAAAAATTACTCCAAACACATTGATGCTTGTGTAAAAGTTGACTAAAAGGACAGAGGGAAAGGCCTTAAGAATTTTTTTGTGTAACAATAGGTTTCATTAGTACAAGTTACTCCTCTTGCATCATCAGCCTTTCATACTGTATCATAAGTGAACATGACAACAAGGTGAAGAGCTTACGTGCACTAGCAGGAGCACAATCTTTGCCTTCAAATGCCACACAAGCTTCAGAGATTTCTGCCACAGCCTGCCTCATGTAAGGTCGTAGCACAGTGGCTTCAGCAAGGGCTAGAAATGCAGTTTGAACCTGAAACAGCCCAAACAATCCATACCCCCAGGTTTGAATTACAAGGCTGTCCAAGATCCAGAGACAGATACAAAAGAATGACCTGTGGTACAAAACATCAGAATGTTGGCATGATCATCAAAGTTTGCAAGATTCTTCTGAACCTTCTGAAGTTAGATGTTAATGAAGTCCTTACTTTAGACTCATATAGAGCAATGATGCAGTGCACCATTGTCACCACTTCCTCTACAGAGTGGGATGCAATTTTTGACTCAGCTGCCTCCTCAAAGGGATATTGACCACTCTCATTGTTTGATGCAACAGAAGGCTTATTCAAGCCAAAGGCACCATTGGCTGCACCTGTGACCTGCAGTTATCCATTTCAATTAGGTCAATCTATATTCGGCAGACTGGCCTTTCTTATTGAAACACAGATAGATCTTCCCTACTTACAGATGATGCTTGCATAGCTAGTTCAACAGGTGGAACTGTACCTTAGAGAATTTTCCATTGAAAATTGAAAGGGCCAAAGACCAGAAACTGGGCAAGTGGGTGACAATCACAGATGTTAGCCTGCGAATGAGGCGCCCTAGCAAAGCATCCGATTCATTTCCAGTTGAGTCTTTCAAACTGGTCCTTTCAATCTCCTTGTCATTGTTTCCCAGTAGAAGATTGAAATCAACATTTGACTGCAAAACCAGGGATCCACCTCTTAAATTGCTAGCTGTGAGGCTATTACGTCAGCAAGGCTGAAGCAAATCAGAGTTCACTATATTGAAATGTATCTGCCAGACCCATCCAGCAGAAATTGAAAGATTCTTCCCAAGCAGCTCACATACAGCTTTATTTGACTCTCGCTGCAGTTGTTTCCATCGAGCATCAGACTGGACTCGCTCACGAACACGACCATGCAGTGCATCCATGCGGACATCATGCTCAAGGCTACATGCTTCAAGGAGTCCTCTAATACGACGGTCCTGCAGCCCATCATCCATGTTGATAAGAAAATTTGCAAGAGACACCCCCCATTTGCATAGTGATGATATCCCAAATTGGGAGATAGCTCACACCCCATCATCAGAAAGAACCAACTGAAGAATACCATGAGTTGTCACCTGTATGGTAAGGTAATGCCAGACAGGATCTGAGTCTGGTTCAAGCTCGAGCAACAACCGTATTGTATTCTCCAACTACAAAAATAGAACCAACAGGTTTATGACTTCACCAATTCAAGCATCTGTAATTCAGTAGTGAAGATAAGCAAACTTACTGTCAGTAACAACAAATGAACCTTTGTTTCTGTTCTTGTTGAGATCAGTAATTGAAAGGAGCCTACTCATTTAAATATCAAATCATTCTTGCTACAGCCCCTCTTTGCAATGTGGATTTCATCCCACACAATGATTGCAATAAAACACAGAATAACAGAGAAGGGAAATACACAATGTCATACTTGGGAGATTTCAACGTGAGGATCCTCCATCTTTTTATACAGCATGTCCTTGAATTGCTGTATGATTTTGTCAACCTCTTCCAGAACCCTGCTCAGAATCCCCACCTGCAACATATAACAGGATTGGGATCTCAAATTGCCAGCCATTCTCCATGCAGTACACATTAGATAGTGATGAAACAGATATTGCAAGGAGTGCAATAAGGCCTTTTTCTCTCTATCTGCATGGAACGCAGTGATCTGAAGACAGAAGGCAATCTGACGTACATGAGAGTACAAAACCAAAGACTTGGCTTTCTTATATTCCCGTATTGCTAAGTCATACTCCCCCTTGCTGATGTTCGCCCTGATCATGCTAGGCAAGTTAAAAAGGGTTCGAAATCGTTGTAGCATCCCCTGCACTGACCTTATCCGCTCTGCTTGTGCCTGCCACCACAATTTTTAAATCAGAGTGTCAGACCTGGTTCACTTATTGAGTTACAGCATGAGCTGAAACAGAGAGGCCCTCTGAGTCATACAAGATCTTACAAGACAAGGCAAAGAACAAAACCAAGTTCTTACCTGACGCTCAAGAAGGGGAGCAAATGCACGCTTAGCAACAGAATCAACCTCCTGAATAGCATTGCTGAGATGAAGAGTTCCAGTCCCTTCACCAGCAGATTCTATCTGTTGCAGCTTAGTGTGTATATCTGCAATGAATGGGCAAGGGCAACATCCACTCATCAAACCCAAATCTCATGCACTGCAATGACCCAAAGGGCAATATCATAGAAGATTTTTTTCCAAAGTCAATGTCAGATAATTACCGTCAATGGTATTTTTACAGGAGATGAAGCAATCAAAGTGATCTTTGACAAGCTTTTTTAGCTGGTTCTTGCGGCTCTGCAAGTCCTCTCTCAGAGCATCTTCTCCAGCCTCAAGGTCAGCAGCGCTGGTGTTTTGATGAATTCGAGCCAAGAAAACTTTTGGATCAAACTTCTCTGAGTGATACATTACCTTGTCTGTGAACACACCACGCATCAAGAATGTACAACTCCCATGACTATTGAGAAATCTCCATCCTCACAACTGACATAGCCAATACCAGGCAAAAAAATTTCCCATGGAATCAGGAATGTGGACATAAATCTTGCCAGTGAATGTCATCAATCAAGAAGGTCCAGAAGGAAAGATACCTCTGATGGCATGATCCCTCACAGCTGGAAGCTCAGCTTGTTCAATCTGGGACTCAACCTCATCCTTCAGAGCTATTTTTGAACCTTCCTTTCTACTTTTGAGAAAACTTCGGGTCTTCCAGTTCTCTTTATCAGAAGAAACTGGAGCAGATGCTGGCAAACCATCCCCATCATTTCCTTTCCTGACTAAGGTCACAGTTCTTATATCAACAAACCTGCAAGGGAATGCACAGCATAAAGTTATCAGAAGATGTATTGAGCCCTTGATCTTCTTGGTCTCTCCAAAAGTTGCGCACCAAGCACATACCCAAGGCCAAGAGGGTCAACAAAGCCCTCAGCTCGTGAGACAGCATCCACCACAGTTGTGGATTTGCGAAGTCGTGCAACAGGAGCGTAAGCAACTGGTGCAGCTCGAGTCTCTCGCATCTCCCGCACTCTCCTTGTCAACTGCAGATCACCTCACCCACCTTCCAAAGCACTTCAGATCCCACCCCAGGAGATTCTACCCTCAAGTGAATCATTCTAAATAATGGATCATAGCTCAGGGCACCAAGAGCCTCACAGCATCTAGCACTAATCTTCTACTCCCATTCTCCTCTGCAGGAACCTCTTGTGAACCTTCTGGACACAAGAAACACTTTGAAAGAGGACCCATTACCTTGACCCAGAAAATTGGCAGACCTGCGTTGTCGATGCCAGTTTGTCATAAAGACAATCAAAGCTATAAGATAACATGTTTATCAACAAGTGGGCTTAGAATGATGTACTTAATTGCTAATGGCTCCTGCTGGAGCTATGGAGGGCTCATCAAGATAAATGCCAATGAAATGCAGATCGATGAACTTTCATAATGGTAAAAGAAAATGCTGTATTCTAGGTTTTCTACATGCAGAGACAAAACGACATAAAGAATGCTGCCTTGATGATGAAAAACCAGCAATCTCTGCACTTTGAAATGCAACTATCTCCAAAACACTAGAGAGAGAAAACTGATGATCACAGCTTACGTCTGCCTGATTCACATCTTTCCAGCACGCAGGTTCCGCATCGTCGCCTTCCTCATCCCACCCAAGGTCATCATCATCTCCATCATCTTGCAGCAGCAGCTGCTGCTGCTGCTGCTGTTGCTGCTGTTCCCCGCCTCTCCCACCTCGTCCCCCCACGGCCTTGTTTTGCACATGACTGCTCTGGACCACAGCGGGTGGGCGGCCCTGCTGGTGCCCCTCATCTTCGTCCTCAGACGAAATGCTGAGAAGCTCCACGTCCGATTCATCCTCGTCTCCGATCGGCGGTCCAACCACCACAGGTTCTCTTCTCACCTGAGGTCCGGAAAAAGCAGGCGGAGCACGTCTAGGCGCCGGTGCTATCGCTTCATTACGCGGAGGCTCTCGCTTCGGAGGAGGTCCGGATGCAGCAGGCGAAACAGTCGGAGGCGGATAATTAGGAGGACGCTGGTAACTCACCTCCCTAGCAGCTTGCTCTTCCAAAGCCCGCTGCAAAAGCTCCTCTTCCTCATCGACCTCGCCCATCGTGCTCCCACACCCTTTCACTCGTCGTTCTCCTCCCTACAATTCCCCTTCCCTACAAACAAACGTTTGCACACGATGCTGCGGTTGCGTTTGCAGAGACACCGTGCACGGAATGCTAAACCTAATAGTAACTTACTAGTAGGAAAACCGAGCAAGGAGACAGGGACGCTGAGTAAGTGAGTGAGTGGGTGGGTGGATTGGTTTATTGACAGGCCTCAGAACTGGGCAACATGATGGGGAACGTTGTCTGGAAACTGGGAACGAGAACTGAAAGTTCTTAGTTCTAACTAGGTTCCTTCATTATTTGAGATTTTAATTGAGATGTTGAAATGAAGTTTAAAAAAATTAGAGTGAAAGAGTTAGGGTTTGCATCATTGGCGTGTCAAAGCTTGAAGAAGAAAACAGGTTGGTGATTGAAGATAAAGCATATAGAACTAGAAGATGTGTTCTTTACCCTTTTTAAATCATTCAAAATGGGTGAAAAATGAGAAAGATATATGTCCCTCTAAAGTTTGGGTGGGTTTTGGGAAAATGAGGAAAAAAAAAATTTCATACACATGGAATGCCATGAGAGTTTATTTTGCCACCTAAAATCAAATAGTCGTATGCTGATTAATGGACTTTGCCTACTTTTTGGGCTGGATGAAAAAAATAATGATCAATGTTCTTAAAATAGTTTTTCATTTTTAAACATATGGTTGAAATTTGGTCTAATTTAGGGTTTGGAAATCAATGGTAATGGGTGTGAAATCGACATTTTTATTTAACCCTTGTGCATTTTTTAAAAAGTATGAATGCAAGGTGTTTCATTTTCTTCACCAATTACACTAGTGGTTTTGAATTAGGAACGTTTCCAAACTTGAAATACTCCAATTACTACACCTCCTACTTATAAGCTCTAGGTTGTAACAAATTGTGTTCTAGCATGTTCTTCAACAATTCTTTGAGTTGCTTGATTTATTGCAATCCCCATATTGATGTTCTTTTCAATCATCACTCCTCCTTCTCCTTTCATCTTCCTTTTTTATGTCACAACATTTGACTAGGAACAATTAAATAATGATTTTTTTTTCCTTTTGCTTATTTTACAAATAAACAAAGCAATGAGAGCAAGTTGTGCAAACACATGGATTCTTAAGTTTGATTTAGAAAAAGTTGATTTTCTTGCAACACTTCAAGACTATCTTCATCTAAGTTGACAACATTTATCTCTTCTAACTATATTCTTTCATCATTGTATAGGGTTTTGAAGCACATATACATATTAACACTAGTCATTTTTTGACTTGTTGGTAAGTAAATCTCCAATTATTATTTAATTATTTCAACTATATGTAGAAGTTCAATAGAATCAAATTCCTCCCCCAAATCTTAATTATGGTTAACTTCTTTATCAATTGTGTAATTTTTTTCATTTCCTTAATTATTGATGTTTGATGCAATGTATATCTTTGAAGGTTAAGTCTTGCTATCTATTGCCCTGAGATTGAAAAGGCTAGAAACATGTAATGTTTAATCCAAATTTGATGTTTTATTTATGAATAGTTACATTAAAGCCTAATTTACCCATCCAACTAAAGTTTTAAAATTAGTTTATTCATGTGTTTTTCAATAATTGTTTATATTCAACGTGAAGAAAGCACATTCTTCAATGAATGTCAAGCGATAACCTTTTGGTGTTTTGTCAATGGTCGTGTTAAGGTTATTGGTTGTGTGGCTTATTGAGAGGCTATAAACTTAGTCTTTGAACTTTTAACCAATAAAATATCTATGTTGTAATAAAATTCTCTTGTGTCGGACCCTTTGCATTTAGTAATTTAAACCCTAGGACTACATGATTTAATGTTTCCCAAGTTTACAATGTTGATAAGTCTATGGAAATGGGGGGTTTGATAAACTTGAATGGCATCTCATGATTCTACACCTATCAAATCACCAAAAATTTAAAATTTAAATTATTAATGAAAGAAAATTTTGTCATAACTGAAACTCTTATAAAAAAATTATGTTGGTACAACCCATGAAGCATAATTTTGTGCATCACTTACCATAATGGTGAAACTTAACATAGGTATTATTTATGTGACATGAATGGTTGGCCTAACAATTTCCTTTACTTATTATGATTTTAGCATTTGGTTTTCCTTGTATTAATTTCAATGATAGTTTGTAAGTTTACATATTCGGTGTAGTTTGACTTCCTTTAGAAAGAAGCAATTATTTTGACATTTGAATTTTTCAAATTATATTTTTTCCAAATTATTTACGCAATTATGATTTTGATGTGTTTAAACATGTTGGTTACCGAACTAAAAAATAAAAGCTTGCAAACATTCATTCACAATTGTTGATATTGGAATTATAGGGTCTACATCTTGATCTTCTTCCAATTATTCCTTTATGCTTTGAATCATTATGAATAGTGATATAATAGTGTTGGCCTCTAATGTAACAAATTGAAAATTGGTTGGGAATGTTTTTGTGACTTTTGTTTTATCCCATCTCTTCATAATCATGTTCTTCATCTCATTCACCTTTAGTCATGTAATGTGCATATAATTACACGTTGTTGGTTTAAAATAATTCATCTTGAAATCAATAAATGGTTCTTATCAATTATTAATGTATTATTTGATGATTAATGTAATCCATGTATTGATTTCCATTTTGAAACATGTTTCAATGGTTGTTGCAAAATTAATAATTCACTTATGCAATTTGCTAGTATATAAATGACCATAATGTTGGGGTGGTATTTTTTCATCCAATCCAAAAACATTTTGTTTTTGTGTATAAAACCAACAATTTAACAACCAAATCATTATTTAATGTTGTGGTAAATCCAATTGTTCAATATCTGAATTATTGGCAAAAAAATTTGTGAATAAATCCTTTTGTGGTTTCGAAAGTTGATCAACGATTTTCAATAAAAGTGAAATCCCATCCATTTTTTATGCAATTGTTTTTTCCTTTGATTATTAGGGGCAATGATCTAATTTGTGTGGTACTTATAAATACAACTTAAAGGGGGGACAATAATCCATTAATAGATGATGAAATAATGATTGTCATTTGTTTCTTGTTCTCTATATTTAATACCTTGATGTGTTTAGTACCCTTACTTTCCCATGTGCATTATCTTGTTATTGACACAAGGTGCATTATAATATAATCATTCTTGACCATTAAGATTATAATTGACGTGTAAGCTCCTTGATATACTCAAATGTGAATCTGAAGCGAAAACAATGGAAAAACAAAGAGCTAGAGCACACTGCATGGTTCGCAACAATTTGGGGGTGAAGGGGCGTGTTGGAACTTTGGGATGGGACTAAGAAGATTGACAAGTAATTTATTCACTCACACGGACCTGCACAAACCAAACTACAAGTTGGTTAGTGCATAGTGGGAGCACTTTGGTGCACAGACGAGTCATGGGTAAACACGATCTCACAAAACTCACCACGGCTCGGACTTGGGGGAAGCCACCACCTTCCCCCTTATAGTATATTTTGTGCCTGGTCACATGACTAACACCCAAATGTCATTTTGTCTTGGGACTCCCAAATGGGAGTCCCAAAATTCCAACAGTTGGAACTTTTGCAATTTTGGGGGCCCATAACTTTGTGTGTAGACCTCTAATTGAAATAAGATTCAAAGAAAAGTTGTAGCCTTCGTCAAGAACTTTCCAAAAGTATGTTACACGTCACCTACACATAAGGATATTGGGGTGATTTTTTACTTTTAGTGGTCGGAAGTCAAATTGCCAATTTGATTCCCGACCCTTTTTTTGGCCATAACTTGTGTTTCAAGTGTCCAAATGGATCATGCAAGCCCATTTTAGACATCTAAGTTTCAAAAGATTTTTAATGATATAAGGAATTCTTCAATCCATTGGGTTTTGACCCTTGAAATTGCATTTTGAAAATTTGATAATCCACTTGGACTCCAATTCCCAAGGTGGAAGTTCCTTTGGGAGTGTGAGGGTTCATTCCCTCACACTTTCCTACACTCTCGGGACCATGAGATGTGACACCTAGGCATCCCTCTTAGCCTATAACCTTGTAAGCCCTTGCCTTGGTCGCGAGCTCAAAGCTAAGGTTGTGACAATAATAATGTTATAAATTTTTACAAAATAAATGTTATTATATCCCATGTCTTATTTTTGTTGAGCCTAATTATTTGGAAGTTTACTTCTTGTTGTTGTTCCCATTCTAAAAGTCCAATTCATGTATTGTTTCAAAAATTAACATATTCATTCCCTTATGACATTGAAACCTCTAAGTGCATCATGTATGATTTTAAGAATGAAAGATTTTATCATGCCCCTCATAATGGGTTATATTGTAAAAGTAATCAATGGTTGACCTACTTATTTCATTTTCTAGAGTGTCATTAAGGTATCTATAAATTATGGGTACCTATAATTAGCACATTATGTTTAATATTTTTTGTTGCAATCCCACGGTGTTTTGCATAATCATTAGGGTATGGCCCAAATTGTTGATTGAAAAAAAATAAAATGATAATACATTTTCAAGTTTGGCAGAAATTATGCTATTTTTTTAAATGCCAAAATTTTAGAAAATTAAAGTCTTTTCTTACTAATTTTTTAAAAATTTATTGTTATTGAAACAAAAATTTCATAAGATTTTTGAGCTATTTTTAATAAATCTCCTTTACCACTAAACACCCTATAACGAACTTTGTCTAATAGTTTTTATGGGCTTGACAATGCAACCATGCGAAGAACTATAATGTTTTACTACATGTGTTTAGAAATTTTCTTTTTTTGGACTTTGTGTATGTAATAAATGCTAAAAATGAACCTTGTATTTTAATGCTTGATAATATGATAACGGTTAATGCCACATTTCTTGCAAAGGAAGATCTAGAATCAAAACTTGTGTTGCAAAATAAAATGTTCACGCAGAACATTAGTGATTGAATAACATGCACAAATATTTTTAAATTTAAATGAAGTTTCGTCAAAAAATTCAAAAAATATGATTTTGTGCGGAAATCTATTTTTCAAAATAATATATTTGTTCAATGACGAAATGTCGAACATGAAAAGGTATTAAAATATTTATTATGAATTTGTAAACATAGATGCAATGATTCTTCAAGATTTCTTAATCTTGACCTTTGAAAATTGCTTAAAATTTTGTGATTAATTCAATTCACTATCTATTATCCACATACAAAAAAATAATTTTGAAATCATCTTTAAAATTAAAATCATTTAAGAAAATGAAAAATATCTTCCTTTTGTGTTCATGAACAAAGGAACTTTATTTGTTACTTTTTTAAAAAAATCATTGACAAATTGGAATATTAAAATTATTATTTTTGTAAATCTAATTGAAGTTTCAAAATTTATATGATTTGGATAATATTTTGATACAAAATTTGAAATGAATTAAAAAAAAATCCTATGTTGTCATAAAATTGGACATGTTAAAAAAATTTAAGGTGTGATGTTGCTAATAGTACCACCCAAAAATGATTTGTGTTGTAATTTTAGACCTTAAATTAAAAAAATTAAACCTTAAATTTTTAATCCAAACCTTAAATTTAAAATTTTAATAATTCTTAAATTTAAACGCAACTTAGAACCTAAACTTTAATTTCAAACTTAAAAGGTCAAACTTGAACCTGAAACCCTAATTTGACCATAACCCTAAAATTAAGTATACTATTAATCATATAATTTTAAACATCAAAAACATGAAGAATGGTTATTGACATAATTTAAATTTTTGAATTTTTGAATTTTGTCAATGTGAAGTTGGTGAAGTGAGGATATGTATCAAAATATTTAAAGGCGTATATTAAAGAAGACCATTATAAGTATAATTAAAAGCTAATAACTTTCTTTGATTTTTTACACCTTGCATAGTGTTTTCAAAATGTTAAAACCTTGAATCAATCGTTTTTATTATAAGTTCTTTAGTGATAATGCGAAAGGAATATAATTTGATTGATTAACAATCAGAAATAAAAAACCTTACCTTGGCTTCCACAAGAAAATGAAAAAACCATTGAGGAGATTTAGGTGATGAATTGTAATTAAACTTCATTTAAAGATTTTTTTTAATGAAAATTGCATGCCCACTTTCAAAGTGGTATTAATGACCATAATTATTTCTAAAAAAAAAATACAATAGGGATGAAAGAAGGGATAATATTAAAATTTTAAAATTAAATTAAAAAAGGCCATAAAATTTCCATTATGTTGGAAAGAAAATAAAAAATTAGAAGTCTTACAATTTGTGCATGTAATTAAAAATATATAACTGAAATATATTGAAACATATTAACAAATTTAAATATGTTGATATTTATTGAAAAAAATTGTTGGTTTTTTTAGAATCATGATTGTTAAATATTAACATGATTAATTTAATACACAAAACAAGTGCATATCATCAATTGAAAACACATAATAAAACAACACATATGATGCATTCCAACTTATGCCCATTACTAAATTATTACAATTGAATAATTCATTAATGTTTAATAAAAAGATGTTCATTGAACATATAATTTCAAGGTTAGTACAAGACAAATTAATTTGACCATATGATAATATTTAGACCCAAGTATTAAAAACAATGTAATTAAGTGGACATGCAATTAAATCTAATCAATATTTAATAACTAACACAATTATGTATCTTTTAAAATGTGCTAACACCATTCAATAACATCAAAGTTGTAAGATTTAATTTAAACATGATCATCAAACTTAATGGCTCATAAAATAAAAAATTAATGAATACAAAATTGTTCATTTCATAACATGGGGAACATTAATGGTTGTATTGCATAATATCTATGAATGTAAACCAATATGAATGAAATTTAATATTGACATCCAATTGCAGACATTCATGTGGATGAACTTTCCCATTGACATTCATTTTAATTACATGCACACATTAATTTATTTTGTTCAATAAAAACAAATGTACATATGATGAAACAATAAATGATGAAAGTTTAATTATTATAAATAGGTGGATAATAATGCATTCAATAACATATGAATGAAATGCATGTACACATGTTGTGTTTGAATGATTAGATATAATAGTTAATTCATTCATAGCACATAACCAATTTCATATTCCATATTATTCAACAATGAATATTTATGGGGTTTATGGGTAAATTTTTTGAAACAATGGAATTTCAAAATAATTAAAAAAATTCACAATTTATTTTTTAAATTAATTTAAAATTGAATTTATGATGATAAAATTATTTGCAATTTTTATTTGGTTTTCTAACATTATTAGGAGTGTGGTTGGGATTAAGAATTAAAAGAAGTAACATTTATGTTTGAAAATTGAATATTTTTGAACCAAAGATGTGAAATATTTTACCTTACATGATTTTGTTAAAGACAATTCAAATTTCATACCATGTTCAATAATAATATGAAAAATATAATTATTTTTCCTTTGAGTTTTATTTTTTAGTTCAAAAATAATTTAATAATTTTTTGGTGATAATAGAAAAATGCATTTAGATGTAAACTTTTAAAATAATAAACAAGATTCGAAATGAGAAGGTGAGAAAACAAGCACACAATTATACACAATTAGACACACACAAAATAACTCAAAAACATCAAGATTTGATTTTTGGAAATTTATAAAATGGAAAGATTTTGAAATTTAGGTTTTCAAATGAAAACCCCATTATTCCTTTTTTTTAAAATTCATCCATTTTTTTTGTCAAAATGGGAAATTATCTTTAATAATAATTTTGTTTTTATTGAATGTGAAAAACTTGGTTAAAGTGAAATGTGTTTTAATTTTGGGAATGTAACAATTTGAAACAACTTTTAATTTAGGTTGGTAAATTTTGTAATTTTCAAAAAGGTAAAAATTTAATGAAACATTATTTTTGTTTTGAAAAGTTTTGATGCAAAAAATTATTTTTTATTGTCACGTGATAGTTTAGGGTTTATTTATTGTAATTCATCAATTCAAACATGTAAAGAATTCTGGGATTTTTCCCAATGTATTTTGGGTTTTTTTATCAACCCAAAAATTTGAAGAGTAATTTGCAAAAATGGAAGATACTTGGCCAACTTGTCTAGGTATCTTTCGGCAACCAATAGGTTATCTAGGTATCTTTTGATCCCCCCAAAGCAAAATTTGGAATTTTATTTTTATGCCATGTTTTCATTTTTATTTTTTTCTCATATATTTTCTTTATTTATTTTCTTTATATGTTTTTCCCCTTTCTATTTACTTAATTTTTCTTTTTAAAATGGATAGTCCTTAAAAAATTTCTTAATTCTACATATGCATGATAATTTTAAAATTTTAAAAAATATTTAAAAAATAAGGCAAAAATTCCAAAAGAAACAAAAGAACAAACAAGGAGAGAGACAAGTGTACTAGTGTTGAAAGTAATTTTTTTTTTCAACAAGCAACAAAAGAAAAAGAAAAAGAAACATTAAAATGATGTTATTGCAACTTTATAGGCAAACATGATGAAGGAAAACAAAATATAAAAGATAAAAAAATAGTGAAAAAATTTGGAGTTTTTTACACTGGTGAAGTGTTGGACTTTTTGATGTTTCCCTTCAATTTATCAACCTCGAGACAAAATCTAAAAATCTTGTAGACCCTTCCCCTATACAAAACTTTTGCATTCACCATTACATTTAAAAATATATATGTTATTGAAAAATTCGAATTTATAAAAGGAGTTCGAACTTTTTTTGAAAACTTCATCATGTTTATATTATCAACAATAAATAAGTTGAATATGGATGCGAGGAAACATCACAAATTTCATTATATTTTTTATGAAATGAAAAACAAGATTAAATGTTCAAACTTCGTCCACTTTTTTTCGAATATTTTAGTTTGTTGTAAATGTTTTGTAAGTAAACATTAAGAAAACCTAAAATATTTTTGCCATTTTTTTGGTTTTTTTGTTTATGTTGTAAGATTGATTCGAAGGTGTGAAACCCTTTCATTTACCTTATATTTTGATAAGAATATTACTTTGAATTCAATTTGATAAAAAATTTAAAAAAATTCATGGATAAAAAAATTAGAAATAAACGTCTTTAAAAGGCCAAGTTTGAGATTGCACTATACAATATAATTTTTATGTTGATATTGCATTCAACATTGTTTGTGAACATTTAAAAGATGAAAAGAAGTTGTCAAATGGGGTACATGGAGGAATATATGGTGTTTGTGATAAATAACTCAAGGGGGAAAAAGGCAAGCTATTATCTAAAGAGATTGAAAAAATTTGGGATCAACATTGGAGATATCACAATGTTGAATTTTGAAAAAAAATTAAATGTAAATCCAAACTTTTAAATGTTGTGTAACAATTTTTTTTGTATAAGATGACAATTACAAGTTGAAAACTTAATATATATACATTAAAAAAATGCATTTTGATGAAAATGATTTACATATATTGATTGAATACATTATATTCAAAGGAGCATACAATGTTGCACAATTGTTGATAATAATGATGTATTTGAACAAGTAAATTTGATAATTTTTTTGATGTAATGCTTTGAGTTTTATTTGGTTATGTTAAACAATTTGATAGATTAACTGGGCATTTTATGAAATCATTATAAAAACCCGACAAATTTGTGACAAATTTAACATTATGTTTTGAATTTTTGAAAAAATGCAATGCCATTATTAAAAAAAGAAATGAAAGAAATGAAGATAATAATTGAAAAGTTTTGATTTCTAGTCACATTCATTGTTGAACTTGTGTAAAAAATCACATGGCTAAAATGGTGAAACTTAAAAATTTTTTTTAAGGGAAAAATTCAATTCTTTAATGAAAATATATCAAATATTTATTTTACAAAACCATTGTAAAAAATAACATTTTAGTGTCACATATGTCATGTTTTTCATATTGTGTTCATAATTAATGTGAACTATTTATAATTCCAATGTTTGTTTTCTTCATTGAAGTTGCTTTTTAAAAACCATTTAACTTTTTGTTTTAATTGCTATTTAGGCTATATTTTTTGTCTTATATTTAATTTTTAGTTTCATTTTTACAATGACATCCACCTTTGTTCACAAAGACAAGTATTTTTGTTATGATATTAAATGGGGGTAAAGGAGGGAAAATGAGGGAAAGGCCCAACACTCTTGTTTTGTTGATGAATTTATGTGCACTTTAATTACCATAGTTGTACAAATCAAAGGTTAAAAATATTGGAAAGGAAAACATGAAAGGGGAAGGTCCCACAACTTGTTTTTTGTTAATGAATTTTGTGGTACCTCCATTGTTATTGTGAATTCAACACAAATGAAAATGGAGGGAAAAGAAAACAAGAAAATGGGCATTGTATTTTTTCATTGTTGTTGTCATAATCTATGTGACGATGTTCTTGCAAAACACACAATATGAACAAGGAATCAAAGAAAAATAAGGACAAGTTTAAGGCTCCTTTTTGTTGTTGATTTATAATGAAATAAAACATAGGGAGAAAAACTTGTCATCACCTTGAACATTCAATTCAACACCATTGTTGACTTTTACAAAACAAAATTGGCGTTATCTTTAATGAAAATTTGCCATCATTAAAAATTAATCAAAAATAAAAATAAAAATAGCATAT
>Ga0209208_10001363_pt1 | contig 34166 bp, 31 predicted proteins | sample S1TSphfallax_3_FD_187694 | JGI IMG/M metagenome (GOLD analysis project Ga0209208, IMG submission 187694) | Host-associated microbial communities from peat moss isolated from Minnesota, USA - S1T2_Fd - Sphagnum fallax MG (SPAdes) (version 2) | ecosystem: Host-associated > Plants > Peat moss >...
GGGGGGGGGGGGGGGGGGGGGAAGTGAGTTCAATGTCGCAACATTGGCACCATTATTGGAAGCATTCAAAATTGTAAACACCAAGACCACCATGGCAACCACACTTCTAGGGGTCATTGCCATCATTAAGTGACTTGGAGCTTTGTAGCTTTGGGTATTTGTAGGGGGGAAGGCATTTGTAATGCCACATCAACCTGGAGCGTCATTGCCATAGGCGTTCAACATCACACGGGCACATAAAACCTTGGTGACGTTGTTACCAAGGTTAGCGCCATCATTAGGTTTTTTACAAGGGAAGGGGGTAGGTGCATTGCCACAATAACCCCCGGCACCATCGCCAATGGCACATGATGCCAACTAGACAACCCACCTTCCAACAACATTATTGCCAAGGTATTCTTTTTCACCAAGGCATCTAAAGCTTTACAACTTGGGGCCTCTTTAGGGGGGCTAGCGGTTATAAAGGCACAATTATTAGCCACAACATTGATAAGGGCGTCAACTTCAAGAACATATGAACTTCCACGCTTTGAGTCTTTTTGTTCAAAGTTCCTACAAACAAAGGATAGGGACGGGAATTTTAGGCTCAAAAAATGCAAGGGGAGTAAGGACGAAGGTTTTAAAGGGAGGAGGGGCCAAGTGGGGGGTGCAAGACTAGCAACTTCCAAGGATTTGACTTGCAAGATTTTGTAAGGGGGGAAAACCACAACCCAAGGCTTGCCCCAACTCCACTAGGTAACCCTAGTTTCCCATCCATAATTTGAAATTACGCTTCATAAGGAGTTGCCATTGTTCCATTCGCTTAAGATGAAGACCAAGGGCAAGCAATCCCTCAAGAAGCATAATAGACCTTCTGAAGACTTTCACCCTCTAAACCCCAAGCACTTTCATTTAGAATCCTTGAAGGGGGCATTGACTTGTGATCAAGTGTCCTTTCATGTTCGTCAAAATGATTCACATCGAGGAATGCAAGGCAACCCAAGACTTCTCTTCTGTAAGGTAGGTATGGTTATTTTCTTTTTATTAATGAGATTCAAATGTTTGCCATGACAGGGTTGCATGACAATTTGTGTGTAATTGGGATGAAGGAACGTCTAGTTCCAAGGTAAGGGGCCAATAATTCACCTTAGCCCGGGAGGTCTTACTATGGAATTTCCTAGTTCAAGAGTGGAATTGCCATAGTTTCTCAAAGGACGAATGATATGAAGGACTTGAGCCACTTGTTCCCTTTCAACTCATATTTTCCAAATTTGATTGGGGGACATGGTGAAATTTGATGAGACCATGAAGATGGTCTTGGGGAGGGGTCAATAGTGTAGTTGTGGAAAGATATGCATTATAGGGAAAGGTGGAGAAGGTTGAGGCCCAACTACTTGTGGTAGAAGTAGAAGTTGCCAAGCTAGAGGCGGCCCATAAACAACACTTGACCACCCATACTGAACTCTCTCAAAAGTTGGAGACCACAAAGCTTCTCATGTTTGTAAAGGGATAAGGCTAAGTCGGCCATAGATATCCGGATCTAGGCTGTAGAGGAGTTGATCAAAAGGGAGTTGAAATGGATGGGGTAGGATAGACTTTCAAAGAAAAATAATACATTCACCAAGCCCTTTTAGATAGGCCACTTGTACCTTAAACTTATGATGATGCATTGGATCAATGGGTCTTAAATGAGCCCAAGGTTTGCCTATGTGAAGATTTCATCCAAATTAGTAGACCTATCACCACCAAATCCTATGTTAGCATGAGGAATCACTTGACCAAGGCTTTCCAAGCTAAGGTTACCCAATATCGCACTCAAATCCAATACCTATAATCATAGTTGATGGGGTTGCAAAAGGGATCTAAAGAAGATGAGTCCACAAATAACCTAGGGGATGCTACCAACGGGAGTGGTAGCCTTGACCAACTTGTTTTCGAACAAGGGTTTTCCAAACTAAAATCTCCCCTACCTCTTAAGGAGGGGATGAGTATTGAGGTTGTTGGAAAGATAAACCAACATCTTCTAATTCACACTGGCAACTTGGAGGTGGTTGTCACCCTTGGACAAGCTTGTCCTCTCAAGGATGTGAGGACGGAGTAAAAAAGGGCCCAACCTTACCGCCTTTTTACTTCGTCCTCACTTTCTCACTAGCTTTTTTTTACTTTGTCCAACACTACCCCTTTTTTATTTTTTTCATTTCATTACTAGGAAATGCGTCTTAGCTCACTTTGGGTTTCACTATATTTTGAGTGAATTTGGACATTTTTACCTAGTGAAATTATTTAACCTCCTAGTGAACAGGGACCAGTTGTTACGGACAATGACTTGTTTCATTAGTACTTAGTGAAACAACGTTACTCTCAAGTGAAATACAAATTTATCAAACCATTCACTTGCTAGTTAATTAATTAACCAATATGGAAATCAATTAAATTTTAATTATTTAATATATAATATTTTGATAATTTCATGAATTTTTAAACCTATGATTTATTGACACGTGTCACTACCTACGCTAGGTTAAAACTTAGCCTAGATAAATAGGTAGGCCACGTAATCAACCTAGGCACCTTTTTTAGGAATTCAATAGGAGAATATTCAATCAACATACTTGACCACACACAACACAACCCATGAAGTTTGACCCCTTGATCTTTGGATTGGAAGCAAACACCCTTACCATCAAACCACTCCACTTGTTGTGATAATATTTTACATTACATTCTATTTATCAAATACTTCATTTTAAACATTACAAAAACATAAACTTTGAAAATTCATATCTTATTGAAATTTTGGTCAAATGAAATAATTCGAGTTTACTTTTTTTTTTAAACTTAATAATGTACATAATTACATTTATTTATTTTTTAAAGTTTAAAATCATTTGAATAAAAAACAAATTGAATATCATTATTCAATAACATTTCAATGACCATTCTTTTGGGAATTTTTTTTTAATAAATGGATTTTTTTTGTTAATATAAAATAATACCTATTTTAAACTATTTTTAGTTATTATATGATTTTTTTCATTAATTTAAATTATTTCACCCTACATTATTTATAACTATTTATGGTTATTTTCAATTACTTTTGATTATTTTTGGTTATTTTAGCCTAGGTTATTTTTAGTTATTTTAAGTTACTTTTAACTATTTTAGTTTATTTCACCTTAGGCTATTTTCAGCTATTACAAGTTTTTTTGGGTATTTTATGTTATTTTTAGCTATTGTAAATGTGAAGCGACTTTTTGTCCCTCTACTTCCGGTTCTATGAGGTGACTATATTTAAAAATACATATGCTACCGGTGAAAAAAAATTGCAAGTGTATTTTTAAATGTTAAGTTGCGTTTGTAGTTGAAATCGAATAGCTTGCTTCTTATGCATCGATCTTGATTTAAAACTAATAGATACATTTTCCAAACTCAACATGCCAAATCCTAAAATCTTATGTTAAATTATCATTCATTTAAACCAATTCTTAAAAGTTTAACACCGTGTTGAACTCAACTACAAACCACTAGTCACTTAAAACATTATTTTTAGCACATATGTTGCTTAAATTTGGTTTGCTTTAGCTCCTTAGAAAGCTAATTATGAGGCACACTTTACTACCAAATCTTAAGCTTTGTAGTTAAGCTAGTAGTAAGTTATACTACCAAACCCGAAAGGGTTTTACAAAGGTAGGAAGTTGAACTTGGCTGCAAACCACTGGTCACTTAAAACATTATTTCTAACACATATGTTATCCAAATCAATCTTACCTTAGCTCTTTAGAAAGTTAACTACGAGGCACACCTTTCTACTAAATCTTAAACTCTACAGCTAAGCTAAAAGTAAGTTATATTGCCAATCCCAAAAGGGTTTTGCAAAGGTAGGAAGTTGAATTTGGCTGCAGACCACTGGTCACTTAAAACATTATTTCTAACACATATGTTATCCAAATCAAGCTTGCTTTAGTTCTTTAAAAAGTTAATTATAAAGCGCACATTTTTACCAAATCTTAAGCTCTACAGCTAAGCCAATAGTAAGTTACGCTACCAAACCTAAGAAGATTTATAAGGTTTTTTTTCTAGGATTTCAAGGTCCCAACACTATCCCTACCTACTTCCATTCTTTCCAAACTACTACAACCTTTCAATCTACTTTCCCCCTTTCTACCATCTACCAAGAAATACTCATTCTTCTCCTCCCCAAGAAGGTTATGGGAGTAAGTCTTTTCTAGATTTGAGTTGAAAATAATGTACGGAAAAAAAAGCCCCAAATTATCCAACTTCACCCTTTTTAAGAGAAGGAAGGAGATGAAGGAAGATCCCCACTTGGTGGTCAATGGAGGGAGAAAGAGAAGGTTCTTTTTCACCTCTTCCCACTTCCCCCTAAACAACTTTACTTAGACCTTCGTCTTTTTCCTTTGATATTAAGGTTTTATTTTACCATGGTTATGGGCTATATTTACGCGTTTCTTCCCCTTTCCTTGACCTATAAATTAAGATCGTGCATTTTGATGTCACAAGTCCCCCACACATTCATCTCGATTTGATTTGGTTGAAGATTTTTTCTCTTTTCCTTGAAATTATGGCGTCACGTATGGCCATGTCTTATGGGCTTTAAGCTGCGCAAGTGAATAAAGAGCTGGCCCCAAAGTCATCTTTAGATTTGATGTGACGCAACATCCTTGTGATGAAAACCCCGAATCGCAAGAGGTGCGCACTTGTCTTGAAGTCGATCCCCCTCGAGCTTGGTATAATCACATTTCCTTGAACTCTCGCACCCTGGTGATTTTGTTGCAAGTCAACCCCACTTTTGGTGATGAACCTGAAACCGTCTATGAAGGTTGTTACAAGACTGAAGACACCTCCATCTTCGCATGGTTTTCAATTCTCGGCATTGGACATTATCATTGGTTGCGTGGTTTGATTCGCCGACTATCTCCTAATAGCAAAGCAAATTACATAGTTCGCACATTTGACACATCCTAGATTTCCTACAGTTATGAATTATTATCGCGGCATAAACTAGGACTCCGCATGTAATTGCAACTTCTTGTTGAGCTTAACCATAATTTAAATAAATGTTACATTCATCATGAAACTCAAGTTGCCATTACCACCCTATCTCCCTTGTTTATTTAATCATTAAGTTGTTTTGAATTAACCGTATGTTTATAAGGCTTGAAGATTATTCTATCTCTATTGGACCTTTCATTCACCCCTTCTCACTTGCTTCATAAATCCCCAACATCCTTGCTACTCATTAAATGTTATAACAAGACCAATGTTTTGTTGCACACCATGAATTTTGGTGTTTGTTTCTACCCCCAACCTTTTTTAAAAAAAACACCTTTAATTACGCCAATGAAGTTTTAAAACTACAATTTATTAACTTTTTGTTGAAAAAAAAAAAACCTAACCTATATCGTATTTTAGAAAATAAAACAACCCCCCATTCAACCATGTGCATTCATCAACCTTTATTCTAACATGAAGTTGTTAAAAACCCCTAATAACCTCACCACACTCGAATATCCCTAACGCAATTCTTAAAAATTAAGAATATCGACCATGGCTATGTTAGTATGGCTCATAGTAAATTATTTCAATTTAAACTACTTGCAACTATTATAAATTACTTTTGGCTATTGAAGGCTATTTCACCTTAAGTTATTTTTGTCTATTATAAATTATTTCACCTTAAATTATTTTTGGTAATCCTAAGCAAATATAATATATGGTTATTGGTTTTTCTTTTATTAGTGTTATTAGTGGTTATTAATGGTTATTGGTACCTATTTCATTTGTGGCTATTAATAAATTTTAGTGGTTATTCTATTAATAATTATTGGTGGTTATTCTATTAATGGCCATTAGTAGTTATTATATTGATTACTATTGGTGGTTATTATATTAATGGCTATTGGTGGTTATTATATTAATGGCTATTGGTGGTTATTATATTAATGGCTATTGGTGGTTATTATATTAATGGTTATTGGTGGTTATTATATTAATGGATATTGGTGGTTATTATATTAATGGATATTGGTGGTTATTTTACTAATGGCTATTGGTGATTATTCTACTCATGGCTGTTGGTGGTTATTCTACTAATGGCTATTGGTGATTATTCTACTCATGGCTGTTGGTGATTATTCTACTAATGGCTATTGGTGGTTATTCTACTCATGGTTACTAATGGCTATTTTATTAATGGCTACTGGTGGTTATTCTATTAGTGGCTATTGTAGCTATTATATTAATGGTTATTTTATAAATGATTATTGGTGGTTATCTTATTAATGACTATTAGTGGCTATTTTATTAATGGTTATTGATGGATTTTCTATTTGTGGATATTGGTGGATATTGGTGCTTATTAATTGGTATTATATTAGTGCTTATTGGTGGTTATTATATTAATGGCTATTAGTGATTATTTTATTGGTGGTTTTTTATGGGTATTTTATTAATGACTATTAATGGTTATTATGTTATAAGTTATTGTTGGTTATTATATGTTATATTACAACTATTGGTGATTATTGTATTATAAATTATTGTTTGATATTTTATGTTATAATATAATAAAAAATTGGTAGTTATTATATTGTAGGGCATTTAAAATTATTTTTCCTAGGTTATTATTTTTTATTCTAAATTATTTTAACCTTAGGTTAGTATATTTTGTTTTAAATTATTATACATAGGATAAAATAATCTATAATAACATAAAGTAGAATGACCTTGAATAACTTAAAGTATAACTTGAAATAACATATATTAATTTAAAATAAAATAACCTAAAGTATAGCCTAAAGTTAGTTGAATAATTTAATTTATAATAATTTTAAAACTTATAATAAACTAATTAAGATACCTTGAGGTAAAATAACATATAATAATTTAGGGTAAAATAATTTATAATAACCTATAATAACATAAAATATAAGTTATAATAATTAAATTATCTTAAAATAATATATGGTATATCATAAAATAACATAAATAGAATAATTTTAAAAACATAGAAATAAACCTATTTACTATAATAAATTGTAATAGTGAATTATGTTAACTAGTATGAAACATGATGTTTACATAGTGATATTATAGTGAAATAACTTTCACAAGGGTGAAATTAATAAAATGCAATGAAGTTATTTCACTTTTAAGGTCCCATAGTGATTTAAGCTAGTAAATTGCACCCCACTTTGGTAGTAGTGTTTGGGCTCGAAATTGAAAACTTTCATGTAATTTTATTTATTTATTTGTTAAAGGTTTGAATGGAAAATGTTGGGTTCCAATGGATGTATGTTGTGTATGTGATTTTGGTTGTGATTCATTGTGATTTAAGGTTTCGATTAATAATAATTAGAATATGAACTAATGGTATGGAAGTGAAAAGGTTGTTGTCTGGATTAAACAATGTAGGAGGAGTTAAGTTCCCCATAGGGAAGTAGGAAGTTTACTAACCAACCATGAAACCCTTTGAATGTCCTTCAATGTGTAGCTGGGAATGGCCTAGAGTAGGTTGTTAAGGGAGGGTTAATTTTGTGCCTAATAAAAACCTTATAAGAAGAAAAAGATTGGAAAAATACAAGGTGGTTGCCGACTTAAGTGGAATGTGTGCCTTATCATTATCAATTATCTGGAGGAGGTAGCAAAGTCACCACCAACAACAATTTTTTTAAAAATGAGGTATTTACTTCCATTATGGTTCTAACAATGCAAACAATATAAGATGAATTTTTTTTTATGATTGCTTCAACCCAAACACGATTCCTTGATAAGCTTTTTTTCTTTCCATATGGCCATTTATTGTTTTTTGTCACCATTTTTATGAGATCTTTAACCTTAATTACTATTTGGCTTATAAAATCCCAAATCCAATTTGTTCTTCAACCACATAGGATTTGTTAAATGTTAGCTAACCTAAAACGTACCCAAAACTAATGTTAAACATACTAAAGGTAGTGGGGAATCATACCTCTATTTATATCCATTGGGCACCTAGCTCAAAAGACTTCCAACTTACATGTGGCCCATATTCACCCATGTGCGTTCATTTGCACCCATGTGTGGCCCATGTGTACCCATGTGTAAAGTATGAATGAATAAGACTCAATTAAAAATGAATTAAAACTTAACTAAAAATGAACTACAAATGAACTATAAGTTAACTATAAGTGAATTAAAATTTAATTGAAAACTAACTTAAAATGAATTGAAACTAAATTAGGAATTAAGTACAAGTTCATTACAAGTCATGGATCATGAACATTCAAATAAATGGATTCCATGGTGTTGGCATCCATGACAAAAGATGTGTAATAAAACCCAAAGTTGAAATGACATCTAACTTAGACCTCAAATTCTATAACCCTAATTTTGCTTCTAAAAACCCTAGTGGTCTATTTCCTCCTCTTACTAATGCCTTCGTTATTGAACATATCTTCACTTGATTACTAATGGACCCATCAATAGTGTGGTGTCTTTGTTGAATGAATAAATCTTAGTACTTAATTATCGATAATTCCTTGGCATGGAAAACACTTAAAATTGTGAGACTTAATAAAGTTTTTTACCACTAATCAATCACAAAGCTAGGAATTTTCAAGTCTTTTTTCAAGAATTGCATGATCTTTGAATTAGAATCCCTAAAATATTTTGTGCCATTTTAAGCACTATTAGCTAAGATATAATTACATTTTGGTCTTTTGCTAGTTTGGGGTTTTAATTTAGTTTTGTGATTCCATTGATCTCAATGGCCTAATTGTAATCTACTTTGACTATAAGGACAAGTCAATAACCCAAGTTGTTTGTTGTCTATTCCATTTCACCTTCACCTTTTTTGTATTGATTATGGTGGTTTCCATAACAATTGTTGTATATTTAGTTGTATATTTGTTTAGAACATGGGGTACTTTCGTTGTTGGAAAAAACATATTTATGTTTTGTCAAAAACATACATTTTTCGTGGTATGTCCATCTTTTGTAGAAACATTAGTCTCTTAGCGCTTTGTTATTTGTCATAAGAATTTAGGTCATGGTTGTTTTCATCTACTTTGGGGTGCATAATTGTACTTGGAGAGGTCAAAAATTGGACTATGAAGTTGTTGGTCAAATTGGGTCCCCCAAAATAGTGAACTACTTGTGCACATAAACCAACAAATCATTGTCTTATTGCTACTACACAAACAAATTGTAATACAACATGACTAGCACCAACAACATAAGTAATAACTACTATTTTTTTATTATTCAAATATAGTTTAAACAACTTTTGATGGAAAAATATGATGTAGGAAAATGTGTATTAGTAATTTGTGTTTGTCATGAAATCTATAACAAGCCACTAATAGACTTCCTACAACAATTGTCATTTGATATCATGGAGTTGTTGATCATGACAAGTCCATAAATCTAGCTACACTAGCACCCAATTGTTAATTTTTGACTAAATGGTGTTTCTAACTAATTAAAGTCTACTTCTAACGACTTGCAAACAACATGATATCTTTTGATAAATGTGTCTAGGCCCAACTTCTCCACACCTGAAAACCACTTGTTGTAATCAATTTCTTTCTCTTACATTGAATTCCACAAGCAAAAGTATAAACTAGGTTGTGGAGCTACAAATGGATTTTGTAGAACTTGCACATGTGTATCAAGTTTTTCCAAGTTTTGGTGACACCCAATTGTAGTACCATGCATTTGTAAATCCTAGTCATGAATGTTTTTGTTTTTATGGGTTGCACAATTGTTGCCTAACTAATGTCTTAAGCCCAAGCAAACAATGATTGTTATAGTTAAAATGCTTGCTTATCATTGTTGTTTTTGCATAAAGTTTATTCAATGTTGTTGTTGATGCTTCCTATTGTTGTTCTTGATCTATTTTTTGGTTGTTTGTGGCTCTACATGATCTTGTGAATCAAGCTTGACTTTTGTTTAGCTCATGTTTTTTTTGTGTGACTAGTTAGCAAAATAGTTGCATAGTTTGGTTTGCGTTTTCTAATTCAGATGGTGACCTTAAGCTTGAATTCTATCTGAATTTGTGTGGTTACCATGACAAAATTTGTTTTGTTATTCTTTATTTAGGACCCATAACGTGGGTTACTCTTAAGGTATACAAAAACCTTTTGTTTTTTTTCAAACCCAAAACATTCACCTTACTAACTTTTTGTCCATGTTGTCTAAATAAACATATAGTTTTGACAAATTCCATGTTGTTGGATTTTCAATCATTAGAAATCCAATTGGTGGAAATTAGAATTCTAGTGGGTGGAAACCCAAAATGTGAAGCCATAAGTTTGAATGTGAAATTTTCTTTTCTTTTCCCTTAGTATAGAGATATTAACTAAGTTCATGGCAACAACAAAAGTGGAGATGGAAATCTATGAAACACAACATGTAGTGGTGTAACCAAAATCAAGGTTGTTTTGAAAAGAAAATATTCCAAGGCAATTGGTGGAATCACTCTACCTAAGCACCATGGCTACATCCTAAGACATGCATTTTGTTGCATATAACATTAGTAAGAAGCATGTGACTCGACTTATTCCTAAAATAGGTTGGAAGCAAGTTAATATTAACTACCAAAGAGCTTACCTAGAATATGTTTTGGCAAAAAAAACTTTGGAAGATAGATTAAGAAACACATTAAAGGATTTGGGTTTTGATTTCCAATGATTTTGAGTTTGAGGTCCATTCAGATCCTCTATAGGTAGTTAGTGAGGAGAACTGCAACTTGAAACAATTGTGAGAATTTTGGTTTTGTGGAATCAAAATTTTTCATGAAGTGTTGCCATTTTCTTTTCAACCCTCCAACTTCCACTCCATTTGCACCCTAAAACTTGCATGCATCTTGTTATATGCTTTCACTATAACATGGTCAACATTTGGGTTAAATTTTCAATGTCAAATCCGACGCATAAACATTTCTTTACCCATGTAACCTAGATCCCCTGGGAGGTAATCAAAGTAATCATCTCCATGTGTGAAATGTTGGTGTTATTAGTTATAGATGCTTGAGTGTTGGGGTATGTTCACATCATGGTATGACCCAAGGTAGTCAATGTCGATTTAAATGACCAAGTTACTGGTCACAAATCATTGTGTTGTTCATAACATAAATCTTTTTATGACCATTAAACCAACTTTTGTGCAATGCATCCTTCCATGGTTTCCATATCTCCATTGGGGTTCCATCTATGAACGTAATACAACTCGGTAATTCTTATATTTGCAAACCCAATGCAACCCTTTCTTCCAACGTTAACCATCAAATCTCATTTGTAAGTGCATCATTAATGCATGATGTGATGAAAAGTGCAGCATCACATAATGTTGACTTCAACCAATTCCGCATAATGGCATCATGCATGGTGACATTATCACGCTTCATGTATTGTATGAAATTTAAAAAACTTTGTGAAGGTGACATTTTTGTCAACATGTTAGAACAAATTAAGGTGTCTTCTCATATGTTGAAAAAATCAATTTCAAGTTTTTCATTAAATTTAGTAAATATACTTTAACCTTAAAAAAAACTTCTAAAACTATTATTGTAACCCTAAACTTAAATAGAACCCCAAATGGCCTGACCTTTTTTCATACACTATAAAACCAACCTTTAAACACAAAACTTAACCTTAAACTAAGGTAACCCTTAGTCCTAAACCTTAAACTTGAAAATAATTAACCTTGAACCTTAACCCTAAAACATACTCCCCAATTGGCTGACCTTAAACCCTAATAATGAAATTTGGACTTAAAAGTTAATAATTGGCCCTAAATCGTAAATTTTAAAAGCGAACATAATTATTAAAATGACCCTAAACATTAAACCCAAAGTTCATATGAAACTAGACTTAGAAAGTAAACCTAAACCCTAACCCTAACCCTAAAGCAAACCCCCAATTGGTTGACCCTAAACCCTAATAATGAAATTTGGACTTAAAAGTTAATAATCAACCTTAAACCCTAAATTCTAAACTTGAACATAATTCCTAAAATGGGGTAAACCTAAATAATTAACCCAAAGTTCATATGAAATTTATACTTTAAAAGTAAACCCTAAAACCAACCCTCGATTGGTTGACCTTAAACCCTCAATTCTAAATTTAAATAAAATTCCTAAGATGGGGTAACCTTAAACACTTAACTCAAAGTTCATATGCAACTATACTTAAAAAGTAAACCCTAAACCTTAACTCTAACCCTCAGATAGACCCCAATTGGCTGGCCTTAAACCTTAATACTAAAAATTGAACTTAAAATTCAGTAATCGACTTGAAACCTTATAAGCTTGAACACAATTCCTAAAATGGGGTAACCTTAACCATTAAACCCAAAGTTCATATGAAACTAAATTTGGAAAATAAAGTGTAAACTCTAACCCTAAAACATACATGAAAATTGGTTAACCCAAAAGCTTAAAAATTGAACATTAACCTTAAACCCTAAATCTTGAAACAAATTTTAAAATGGGGTAATCCTAAACATTAAACCTTATAAATCATATATGAAATTACAATTGAAAACTAGATCTCATGTGAAAGGAAAAACTCATTGGAATTTGAAACTATCTTTGCCATCATTTGGAATAATGTAAGATCGTTTTCATCCATATCCTCTAAAATTTCCTCATCATTTGAGGTTGAAGTAAAATTATTGTTATTAGAAGAAGAAACACCACTATCATTTGAGGAAGACATAACTTGGCATGAATCCGAATAGAAAGAGTAAGAATGTGAAATGAGCTTTTTTTATATAACTCTCATAAAAGTCCTTGATCACATCTTAAACTTTCACTTATGATACTAAACACTGAACCTTGGAAATGAAACCCTACAACTTGAACCTTAACTCCAAACCCTAATAAATCAAATCATATTGTATAAATAAATCCCTAAAAAATTTAAACCCTAAACATAAGGCCACAAACCCCTATGTATTATAATTAAAAGTAACATATTTATGGAAATTTGATGCTTAAACCTTAAATTGAACCTTAAAAATACTTAATTAAACCTTATAAACTTTAATCCTAAACCCTTAGAGCTACCCTGAAAACCCTAAATATCAATACCTTAAAGGCTAAACATAAACCCTAAATCCATCTACTAAAGCCAAACCCTACTACCTCAAGTAGCTTGAAATGCCAAAAAAAATGATGTTTGGTCTCATGGTTGGGGCATCCCACCTTATGTTTGGGGGTGATAGAGTCACCTTTTCCTTACTTTATGAATAACTTTTCACACATGGCAAGGAATTGGACTGGGCATGAAGTTTGGCGAAAACACGACATGAAGGCCAAATTATTTTACAGATAACTCTACTATGTACAAAGTGAAAATATGGTTATAAATTTTCACAATAGGAATTAAAATGCCAATTTTTCCATTAAGGGTTAATTTACGTTAATGAAATTTGGCATGGAATATCATTTGTTATTTTATTTTGATAAGTAAAATTTAACCATTCATGAAGATGGCTAAGTCCACATTCATTTGATTAGTTCATAATGTTCACTAAGAACATCCTTACAACAATAACTTATTAGAGTTGTTTATGTTTTGTTGCATGACCACCTTTGTTGTTGCTTCCATTTACTATAACAATTGTTGGGGTGAATAATTATTGTTTTTTTTTGCCTTTATAACACGTTAGGATATATCGTGATAGAACTCCACACTTGCAAAACATTTCTTGGCATTTCATGGTATGTCCATGTGCATCAAGGCCAAGATTGATGGTGGTAATAAGAATTGTTGACGTTGTTATAGTAAAAAGAAAGGGAAGAACTTTGTCCCTAAAAGAGAATGCCAAATTTGTTGTTCATTTATCAATGTGTCACAAGATTTAATTAGAAGCAATGGTTAGAAGTGCAAGATATTTTGGGATTTTTTTTTTGAACATTATAATAAAAATTGTTCAACTTCTTGTGCATATAGACCAATGAGATGTTTGGAGACAAAATGGGGAATAATCAAACATGACATCCCCAAGTTCATAAAGAATTTTGGAGTTGTTGAAGTTTTCCAAAAATCAAATGTAAACCATGAAACATCCTACACAAGGCCTTAGAGCCTTATAAGGTGAAGCATCCAAAAGGGTAGAGTTTTATTTTCAAACATTGTTGGTTAGTTTTAAAAATTGCATGCTAATAATGAGCATGGAAGCCATAAAAATCACACCTTTGAAGCAAACATCAAACACCACCATCATCAAATGTTGACCCTAACTTGTAAGCAAAGAAGGTGTGATGAGAGTGTACATTCGAGCCACATCAAACATGGCCACAACAACATTGAAAAAAAAACATTATGGGGGAACAACATGCAATGATGTTTCACAATGTTCATAAATGACTTATTCTCGAAAGAGATTGGAAAATGTTTCAAATTATGAAGGCAAAAGGAGTTTTCAAAGCTCAAAATGTGATTGCACATTGTTGCAACATTAAAGGTAGCCCTACCAATCATCATTGAAGCTCCATACAATCTTCAACACTTGCAACAATATACACAAATAAAACAATAGATGAAACATTCATTATATATATCAATGTGGACTCCAAATTGTTATATACAATTGATCAAATTGAGGTCAATGCAATTGGCATCATTCACGTTTGAACAAGATTAATCAATGTTCATATGTTATAGAATTTTTTTTGTTGTTGGATACACCACGGCCAAAATTACTTTCCAATTACATAATTCTATTGTCGAATTGTTTTTTTATGATGATTTCATTCAAGTTCAACCTCATCAATTCACAACAATGCTTTAAACAAAAGTCCAGAGAGAGTTGTGCGAGTGTAAAAAGAATGCACGAACATAGAAAAAGGTATGATTCACGTGCAATTGAAAGTGTGAGATCAAAAACTTGCATGTGATTGAATTTGCAAAGGGAAAATGTAAGATCAAAAGTTTATATGTGATTGAATTTGTAGAAAGAAAGTCCATTGTGAAATTCTAGAAGGAAATTGTTAGAGGAAGTGCACATAATTAGGAGAAATAACACATTGATATATTTCTTGGGCAGATTAATGAAGGAGATGAAATGAATTTAAAGTTAGTTCCACATTGCAACATGCACAATAACCTACACATGGATGACACAATTACAAAGTTGTTTTAAGTTGTCAAATCCACATTGATAAACCTCCAATTTTTCAAGTTAGCTTCAGTTGATCAAATTGTCGAATTTTTTTCAAGTTGCCCAATTTTAAAAAATTAATTTACATGCACATATTATAGCTATTTTTCAATGTCACATAAGAATGTACAAACAAAGTTAATGAAAACCCATTCCTAGTAAAAACCCTATAAAACAATATTAATAAACACACCGTAGATTTGGAAAATGTACAAAGGAATAAGAAAAAGGAAAAAAAAAAAGTTATAGGATATCAAGTTAGTTCAAGGTAGATGTCAAAATCTCTCCATGTCCAAAACCGATCACTTGTAATAGGTCAACCACATTTTTCCATGTCAAAAACCAACCTACAATAGGTCAGTTGTGGTGATGGGAGGTGTGTCATGAAGGGGTGGAAGTCGAGAAGTAGTTAAGCCTATAGTTACCGCCCGACTTAAGATGGAGGATGGTTGCATCTTTTGCAATGTGATTGAAACATTTTGACAAATAAAAATGACCAAGACAAAAAGATGAGAGCCCTTTGAAGTTCCAAATGGCATTGGCACAATTGTGTATTAACACATTGGCCTGTTTGTGTAAACAACCAAATACTTCAATTGCTAAAAGGAAGAATTGATTAGTGGGGTGTTGGTTGCAATAGTTATTTTCTTTGGCTTGAGTCGCATCAAAGGCAACAAATCTTTGAGTTGGGTAAGATTGTGGAAGTAAATCTATTCGTGGTGGGTTGACAATGACAACATTGACTAAGGCCGAATGCTTTTTTTGGTGAGCACAATATCGATTCATTGACAAGATAAGTTGAATGTGATTGAAAGGAGCACATGTAATTATTTTTGTCCCATTCCTTGCTTTTTGAACCATGACTTTCTTTTTTGTTTTAAACCTTGTATGTATATAAACAAAGGGTTATAGTAATAATCTATTGATATACAAAGGGTGTTGAATAGGCTCATGTGTTAATTAATGTGCAGAAAAATGTTATGGCCAATGAAATTAATGGATTTGGTGGTTTGAATTTTTTTGTTTTTAGTTATCTTGAATGGACTAACAATTAAATGGGTAAGTTTGTGAGAATTTTAGAGGACCAATGGAACTGCTAAAAAGGACCAATTATTTTCAATGTTTAGCAAAATAGGTATGTGTAGGCCCAAATTTTTCTGTTCAGGCCAACAGGGATTAATGGATTTGGTGGTCTGAATTTCTTTTCCTTAGTAATAATATCTTGAATGAAGTAACAATTAAATGTGTAACAAGGTTTGGTAGGTTTATGAGAATATGAGAGGACCAATGAAAATGCTGAAAAGGGATCATTATTTTCAATGTTCAACATAATAAGGTTATGTCTAAGCTTGAAGATTTTTTTTTCCAGCCAATGGGATCAATGGATTTGGTGGGTCTGAATTTATTTTCTCACTGATCTTGAGTAAACAAGGGGTGTGTCACACTGTGGCCTTGCCATTTACATGAAAAAGTATCTTAAAGCAAAAGAAGAATGATGGAAACTCAAATATTTTACCATACAAAAATAGAATCTTCAAAAAAAATCCTCTCAAAGAAACCAAAATCTTTCAAGAAATTTTGATAACTGTATAACTAATCTCAAGTTTCAACACCAGCCAAAATATCATCTTTCAAAAATCCTCATATAAAACCAGACCTACTTACCTAGGGGCCAAAATCCCTTAACCTACTATACTCTATAGTGAATCTAAACACAAAATATCCTTAAGGGCCTTGGTAGGCAAGGCCAACAACAAACAAATGTTGAATGTGTATAATGGTAGTGCCCATTTACAGACAGAGTTCTAGCACATTATTACTTGTGCACTTTGTTCCTTCTTTGGTGGCCAAAGCAAAAGCAACAAGTGGGCCAACCCAAAGCAACAAACAGAAAAATACAGAATTATTTTAGGCTACTAATATATTAATAATAAAAAAACTTGAACTTAATAAGGTGGGACGATGACCACCACGTGTCGTGACCGATGGAGGGAAGCAACTAGGTAACACCCTAGGCCTGCCAGCAACACAAGCTACCTACGAAATTTCCACGTAGCTACCTGTCTCGATAGCCATAAGCTACCTACGTTCTATTCACACTACTAGCTTAGGTTAACGTCTAGAGTTGCCAGCAACACAAGCTACTTACGAAATTCACAAATAGGTACCTAACTACCTAAAATGTAGGTCCTGTTCACACTGAGCTCGCCATGCTTCCGCAAGACCTCAGCGCTCTTGGTCTCTCAATTGTGCGTGCAAGCAGAGCTTCCTCGTCCTCGTCGTCGCTGCTTCCATTGATTGCAGCGATGGCAGACGACATCTCTAAGTGGTGGTCGTCCTTTTGAGTAATAGCGAAAGGCGATTTCTACTTATTTTGATTTTTTTTTCCAGATTTTTTTTCTTTCTTTTTTTGGATTTTTGGATTTTTGTTTTGTTTTGTTTGGGGAAGAAGCGCGCGGGAGCATTCTTTCTCTGTCTGTCTGTCTGTCTGTCTGGGCAGATCTATGCCCGTTGTGCTGGTTTTTGCAAGCCCGTAATAGTGACGAGTCTTTGCTGGTGGCTGGCTTTCTTGTTCTTGTCCCCGACGCCCCGCCCCTTCCTTCTTCACCGGGTGCTTCTTCATGTTTTGCGGCCCGGCTATTCTTGAAGATGATTTTTTTGGTGGCGCGAAGCTCTGGCGGGTTTTCTTCAAGTCCGGCAGGTTTGCAGCAATATTCTTGCAGGACTTTGTTTTGAAGATTTTTGTCCTACCTTAAAATGGGGAATTGGTAAATAGAAGATTGAAGCGAGAGGAAAGAAGAAATGGCACGGAGGAGGAGAAGGAGTTGTAGCCATGTTCAGGCTGCTTCTGCTGCTGGCGGTGGTGATTCCACATTGGAAGAGGAAAATCAGACAAGAAGTGGAGGAAAGCGTTTCCGGTGCCCTTGTTCTTGGTGTTAGCGCCGCAACAAGAAGAAGAGGAGGAGGAGAGTTTTCTTCAGTCCGTGGTGGACTGGAATCGGTTGGAGTCTGATGCCGGAAGAAGGACTCGCCGTTTTCGTTTCATGGGGGAAATGCGACTGTGGATGTGATGAGAGTGGAACGGAGCAGTTCGGAAACATCGTTAAGGTGTCGCCGTCAGGAGCGGGTTCTGTGCATGGAAGTTACAGTAAGAGAAAGCGATGAAGGCGGCAATGAAGAAGTAGCAGCATCGGCAGCGGCAGCAGCACCAGAAGCAGGGGGAGAGTGCCGCGGCGTCGCCAGTGCTGGAACAACAAAAAGCTCCAAAATGTCAAGGAAGGAAGGCGAGGGATTGTACACGCTTACGAGGCACAACAACAGTCCAGTGTTGGAACACGATTTCTGTCCTTACGCGAAGAGTCTGAATCGCACAGTAAGCGAGGCGAGAGCGATGTCGATGCAGCAGTTAGGGTTGTTAGCCCGCGAGCAGAAAGATTTCACAAATGATGATGCCTTTGCTGCTGCTTCTGAGGCATTCACCGCTGGATCTGCTGCAGAACCTTGGCAGAAGAAGAAGCTTGGCGAAGATTATGTTGCGCCTTCCATAAGGACTGGACAGGTTGACAGATTTGTTTACAAGACCTACTCTTCTTTGTGCGACAGGCGCACTTCCAGTCTGCCTGTTGGAAAAGGGCATGCTGCAGCACGCAAGATGTGCATTGGAGAGTACTGGGATGTTGAAGGCCATAATAAGATGGGGACGACAGCTTCCTCCTCCAAGAGTGTGTCCATGAGTACTACACAAGAGAATGATTTTGACATGGAGGCAGAGAGGCGTTCCAAATCTGTCCTGCTTTTTCAATCGGCTCACACTGTGCTCACCATTGCCATTGCACTGTTGACAGTCTATCTTTGCATCTGTTTTCTCACATCATCGGTTCCAAGGTTGAATACTGCTACTACTATAACACGAACAAGATCTTCAATTGGTGGTGGCTTCTCCCATGCCAAGTTCCTTGCAATGGCTTCTTCCCCTCTACTAGGGCTGGTAAGTGCAGGACTTGCCATTTTGACAGGAATGTGGATGTCTGATGCTGGTGTTCTTTGGAGGCGCTCGGACAATGTGGTAGCCAGTTTTTGTACCCATTGTGCAGATGTTGGAGAAGAAAGTCGCAACAGAGTGGAGCAAGCTGATGAGCAGGTGCTTCAGACACATCAGGCCAAACAACAGTTCATGGCTTACGTTTTCCATAACATCAGAGGTGGTGACATCTATGTACTTTTTTATACAGTGTTTGTAACACACCTGTTGTTTTTTTTTCACTTGTGAGTGCTAGTGTTTTTGTTTCTTATTTGTGGAAGGAATGGGCTTTGTGAAGATCACAATGATAAATCTCATGGTTTCTCATGTTTTTTGTTTGATCCTGGCAGTTCCTTTCAATGCAATTGTCTTGGGATTAGGCCACATGCGGGCCACTGGGGATGGAGTTGGTGCACTGGGACTTGCAGACAAAATGGACTTGGTTCAGATGATGCTTGATTGTGCTGAGACCATGACCAGTGTTCTTGATAATGTTACAGACATGGGTATCAACTTAAACACCCTCCTTTCCCTTTTCTCCTTGAAATCATTGTGATTTTGTTTGCACTAGTTTGGTGTTCACAGACTGTAATTGAGATGTAAATACTGCTGATGGGTGTGCTGGTATTGTCTAACCATGTTTTGTTTTGTGGAGTTCTCTTCGTGGGAAGCCATAACCCTAAACTGTATTGTGCTTAAAACTGTGGCAGGGCAATGGGAGTCTGGGCAAATGGAGCTGCATAGGGAAGAGTTTGATATTCTTACGGTTGTGAGGTTCTTGTCCTGGGGTTTGAAGGATTTACTGGAGCAAAAGCAGATTGCTTTCAACATGAATATTGATGACATGACAAGCAAGCTTCTTGCATCACATCATGTGGTTGGAGACAAGCAACGCATTGTGCAGACATTAGGTGACCAGTCTATCTAGCACCATCTGGTTCACCTGTCAATATATGGAGTGTGCTGTTTCTCTTGCTGCAGTGCTGGAGTCAATGGACGACCATTTTGTCACCATGTCAGCTTATAACCTAATTTCATCTGACAGTTCTTAAAATATTGTGCAGGCAATTTTCTGAGCAATGCTATAAAGTTCACACCATCTGGAGGCAAGCTAGATTTGGACCTGCAGTGTGAGGAAGTTACTGAAAGTGTGGAGCTGGATACGTTATGTAAAAGTTCTCTTCCCCCATCATATCCTGCACCAGCGGATCCTGCTGAGGACTCCTTGTTGGGAGCCGCAGGTAGTTCCATCTTGGCAAAGACTGCACCACAGAGGATATTTACAGATGGCAAGGTTGCAAGGATAAGGTTTTCTGTGAAAGATGATGGGATTGGTAAGTTCAGTCCTGTTCTATATCCATTGAGAGGCTGCTGCCTGGGCAGGAAAGCATAGAGTTTAAAGTAGGGTCTGAGTGAGGAACTGGCTGAAAGACTGTCCCTTTTGTGAAGATGTTGAGAATCTTAAAATCAGTATGAGAAGCCAGCAAATATTTTGTAGTCTCTCTTCCATATCTAAATTAGATTATCTTGTAGCTGACCATTTAACTAGTTAGCTTTAGTGAATGTGTGGAAAGTGACTGTCTTTGCTTGTAGTTGGCTATGATCAGTGGAATCGGGAGATTGAAAGGTGATTGTCTCTTATTTTATGTCCTCTTGGTATCTCTCCATTTGCTTTCTAACCTTGGCACAACTTTCTTTCAGGGATCTCTGCTGATGATCAAATGAAACTCTTCGAGCCATATTCATTTGTGACCTCAGGGTGGGTCCAAAAATCAGGTGTGTCAGGATTAGGACTCAGCATGGCCAAGCGATATGTTGAGGGAGCTGGTGGAACTATTGGTGTTGAATCTGCAGAGGGCAAAGGCAGCACTTTTTTCTTCTCCATACCTTTCCCTCTCATGCACTGTGATCCAGGCATAAATCGCAAGCCTTCCCAGTCCTTTTCTGACTCAAATCTGGCACTATTGGAGAAGGTAGAGCTTTCAAATTCTTTGCTTAGCTTGGGTGTTACTCATGACACAACAGCAAATGGGATGTTGAATACTGGAAGAGAAGAACCAAGAGCTGGCAACAATGGAATGACTCAAAAGGTTACTGACATTGCAAAGTTAGATGGTGGAAGCTTCCAGAGAAAAGTGTTACTAGTAGAAGATACCCGCATCAATAGAGTGAGTACAAACTTGTCATCCTTGTTCTTCCTCCCTGTCTTCACTGATTGGTGATTGAGAGAGTTGGCTCACACACTGGCTGTTGCCCACGTTTTTCTTTTGAGTGGGTCTGCTGCAAGAGGTGCAAATTCACTGCAATTCAATTGTGAGGCAATTCTGTTTTGTTTCCTGGTGGTCATAATGCTTCTGAGATGAGTAATGTCTAGTGTTATGTTGGTTGATTTCACACTATTATTCCGTCTCTTTCTGCAGATAATATTGCGGAAAGTTCTACAGAATCTCAATTTGCAGTGTGATGAAGCCGAGAATGGACAAATAGCAGTAGATTACTACAAGCAAGGAAGAACGTATGATCTCATCCTAATGGATAAGGAGATGCCTGTGATGGATGGTCACGAGGTATCTATTGTTACAAATGATGGTTGCACTTTGATATTGCATTCTCTCTTGAGGCTACATTGATGTGCAGATTATGTCTTCTGTAGGTGTGTGAATGATGGATCCCAAGTTGTTGCTTTGGTTGGGTTTGTGTCATCAGTTTACTGTGTTCTTGTGAAGACAATATGTTGCTGTTTTCATGTTGAAGGCAACAAGGCAGCTGCGGTTGATGGGAGTGAAGACTCCTATTATTGCTCTCACAGGCAATGCCTTGCAGTCAGATCGAGAGCTCTTCTTTGAAGCTGGAGTTGATGACTTCCAGACTAAGGTATGATACATTGATCCATCATTCACATAATGAAATAAGGTTGATATACCTGTGTGCTGCTCAATATGGTGTTTATGTAATCACCAAAGAAAGTTTTCATATACGTTCTCAGTTATTTTTCTGCATTGCGCATCAGAAGTTGGTCTACTAATTATCTTACTGTGTGGTGTGCAGCCTTTGTCAAGAGATAAACTTGTACAACTTCTGGTGCGCTATGGAGTTGAGAGCTCATGTTCAAAACTACGATGATGTCCTGCTCCCATACTGAAGATTGTATTGAATGTGGGGTTGTTACTTACTCTTATCATTTTTGCCCCTCATGTAATATATACTGTTATGCATCTTTATGTAGGTTGGAGCTTCTTTATGATCTAATGTAGTTGGTAGGGTAACTAGGAGGAAAGACTATTTTCTGTCAAGAGGGGCCATTGCTCTTGTTGAACAATGCGGGGTGATGAAGGTGAAGCTTGCTTTTTTTCGGTCCTGCAAGGTCTGTTATCAGGGACCTGAGGGGTCTTGGGGATCGTTTGCAGTATTCAACACTTTCTATCTTTCTGGAGTGGACATCTAATCACTCTCTTCTCCAAAGGGAGACAGTTTTCTCAGAACCGAGACAATTGTCATGTGAAAACAAAATAAGACTGGCAGTTTTTTTGTTTAACACCATGAAATTCAGGAATTTCAGCATGTGCTGGCCTGTTAGGATAGTAAGGCTTCTTATTGTTTGTTTTCCTTTGTGTCTGCTAAGGGAAAAATTCCATCCAAGTGTGCAATTTTGCACCAGAAAGAAAATTGTTTAATTACAGATTTTACTGTATCGCTGCGATTTACTTAGTGGTAAGGGTGACTGGAAAGGAGAAATATGTGGATGCACTCTTTTCCAGTAATATCTTTTTGCATTCTGCTTCACTTCGAGGATTCTGGAGTTTGACTGGTTGTATGTAGTCCTTACTAAGGTTCAATCAAATGATTTGATGTGATGATCTTTCTATGTTCTGTGTAGTGGGAACCTGCTTGTGGCAGGCATATGCTACAGCTAACCTCTGTACATCATTTATGAGCGAATTATATTGTGATCAAGTCCTATAGGATTGGAATTATTGTGTTATTGATATGGACTGCTCAGTACTTGCTGTTGTTCTTCTGGTTCCACATATTGAAACTACCTGTTGATGGTGAGTGAGGGAGAGTTGAGTGAGGGAGAGTTCAGTGCCCACTGAAGGTTCTTTTTGTCTTCTGTGTTTTTCTTCACTGTTTTATGCTTTCATTGTCACTCCTGTTGAACAGTCTTATGTGTTCAGAGCAAAGTTGTTTGCTGAGTGTTTTCAATATAGGCTGGTGCTATGCAGTTTGAATGAGAATTGACTGTTTTGATAATTATTTGTCATGTCTCTCGCGCTGTAGCCAACATGTTGCTTCTAGAAATGCAACAGGAACTCAGCACACAGATTTTTATTTCACTATTTGCTGGAAATTTTGTGCAGATTATTATGCTCTTTATGTACACCCACTCTTCCAGAGCTGACAAAGTCAGTGGGGGAAGAACTAATGGCAGCTACCATACTGCTATTCATGATGAAGGTGATGGTATGATACTTTATGAGCAGTAATCATAATGTGTACGACTGCACCCAATTCTTGGTTTTTCTGGATCTGACTCAACAGTTATCAAGGTAGTATTGGAGAGTATTTTGATTGTAGATATCTATATCTCATACATATCTTTGTTGTACATTTGTTTCTTTTTTGAAGGTGAGGTTTTTCTTATGTTTGCCAAACTATTTTCTATGGTGGATTTGTTCCCATTGGCCTTGGGCATGCACACACTATGATGGCAGTCTATGGTGAAATTTTTTTTTGCTGTTGTGTATTTTGTCCATGATCATTGTGGGAAGAGACTGCAGATTGTTGTCACAATTGAAACTTGAGGATAAGAAAGTGAAGTTGTATGTCAATCAGTAGATGATGGTGGGTAATGGTTGCCAAGGAAATCTGTGGGAAGAGAGAGACTGCAGATAGGCTGTCACAATTGTAGGGGAATAGCAATTGTAAGTTATATGTCACTTGGTTGATGACAGTGAGTACTGGGTGCCAAGGAGATCTTGTAACTGTGACCCTGAATGTCCTAAATTGCTGTTGTTAGAGTGATTTTGCTGTTATGCAAAAGAGCTGATGATGCAAAGAGCTGATGCTTATATAGATTGCAGATGCAGGAAACAGCAACACCATCAAGCAGCTATAGATGTTCTCTCTCGACAGGTCAATCATGTTAGTTGAAATCATAATACATTTTAAACTGGCAATCACACACTTTGAACTGTGTCTAAGGATCTGATCCAATTTCTCAAATGGCAAAACTATGTTACTTGGCAGTGCTTGGCTATGAGTATAGTAGACATAGATATCATTGCTAAGAAGAAAAAGCAGCAGCAGCATCTATGCATGTAATTTCTAAGCTACAAAAAGGGTTTTGCAGCAGACTAACCCATAAAGTCTCTATCCTCCATTGCAAGGGTTTCTTCTTCACAAGGACCTTCATAAGCTCCCTGTGGTAAGTAGATTTGCAGCAGATTTCAATCCTCCATCGCAAGGAGATTTCTGCCTCAGGAAAAAAAAAAAACTTCTTAAGCCCTGTATTAGATTTGCAGCAGATTTCAATCCTCCACTGCACTGGTCTTTTCTTCACAAGAACCTTGATCTCAAGCTCCCTGTAGTAGATTTGCAGCAGATTTCAATCCCTGATCCAAGCATTTTAATTTCTTCACAAGAACCTTGATCTTGAGCTCCCTGCTGTAGAGCTCTAATCTTTGCAGCTAACATTCCTGGCAGTCGCACAAAAGCCAGCCACTCCATTTTTCTCTCTAGTATATTTACAACTGCACATGAACATGTATCTCCTCCACAGTCTGCATGTCTGTCTGTGCGCACTGATGTCAGACTTCTTCATCACAAGTTGCTAGTGCAGCTGCTGCTTCCTAGTGCTACTCAACTGGCTGTGTTGTCGCTGTCGATGATGATGCCTTGCTATTGTCAAGCTTCGTGAATTCGTGTTAGATTCAAGAGGTTTGCGATTGCTCACAGAATCAGAATCAGCAGGAGCTGAAACACGCCCAAGAGGAGGAGGAGGAATTGCAGCAGCAACAGGGTTTGTTGCAGTAGTAGCTGCTGGTAGCCGTTGTTGGGACGAAGTTGGCCGCTGCTGCAGCTGATCGTCTGAGACTTTTGCACGCTTCACACCGCGAGCAGCAGCCTGCTTCGCCTGATTTGCAGTCTTGGACATGAGCACAAGCTTCTTGCTGAACGTGCTAGAGATCGACTTGCCAAGTCCCATCACAAAAGATTGCTTCGTGGCAGTCTTGCAGGACGTCGTCGGCAGCTGCTGCTGTTGCTTCGACAACGTCTTCGTCATCTTCCTTTTCTTAGACTTCTTGTTGGTTTGCAAGAATCCGAGCCACATGGGTAATCTGATGAGTCTTCCGATTCTGCAATTCATGGCGTGACTGTCCAGCGACATGAGGAAGCAGCTGCTGGTGGGTTGAGCCGCCTGTTGATCAAGCTGCTGGTGGGTGCAGCTGGGAGAAGAAGAAGACGACGGAGACGACTTGTTGATCACTCTCGTAGTTTGTCCATTCCATAGTGGCAGAGGGATGAGCTTGCTGACCTTGGTGAGAACTTCCACCACTTCCGTCATGGTGGGTTGCCTGGATCCTGCACTTGGTCGCAAACAGCGAACAGCGATGGCGGCCATGTGCTTCAAAGCCGTGGCACACAAGGGAAGCTTGATTCTCGGATCGCAAATGGCCAAAACGTTTCCTTGCTTGATCAGCGGCAACGCCCACTCCACAAGAGTGTATAAACTGCAGTCTGCATTCAACGACATCGCGTTTTTCCCACTGATCATCTCCAACAAGAGCACACCGAAGCTCAACACATCCGTCTCGGGATTGATGAGCGCCGGAGCTGCTGCAGCTTCGGTTTCAGGCTCGCTAGTCTCAGGTATCGAAGACAGATTGCTCTTCCTCGCAGGAGTTGCAGCAGCAGCACATGACCTCCTGTCTTGGACAGGATGCCGCGCGAGTCCAAACTCCCCGAGCCTTGCATTCCAGTTCCGATCGATGAACACATTCATGGCTCGTATGTCGCGGTGCACAATCGGAGGAGAAGAAGAGTGAAGAGCACGAAGCGCTTTCGCCGTCTGAAGAGCGAGATGGACACGAAGAGGCCAACTCAACGTGGTGCAGCTCGATCTGCTGCTGCTGCTGCTGCTGCTGCTAACATCATCTTCCGCCGTGTTCACAGCAGTTCCGGCAGCTCCTCGAAGCTGTGAATGCAAGCTCGAGTTCTCCATGAATTCCACGACAAGGAGCTTCACCTTTCCTGCATCTTGGCTGTAGCCGAGCAAGTTCACCAGGCGTCGGCTGAAGACTTTCGTGAGAATGTCCACTTCGTTCTCGAATGCGTCTTCATGATCTTGCTGCCACAAGCCGCGTCGTCCTGCAAGCGACGATGGTCTCTTCACCGTCACTAGCCTTCCGTCGCGCAATCTTCCCTCATAAAGCTCGCCATGCCTGGACTTGCCTATCAGATTCTCTTCCGCAAACCCTCCCGTTGCTTCTTCCAGATCCTTGTACTTGAACAACTCCAGCTTCGCGCTTTTCATGTTCACGGGCCTCTCGCGACGCTCTGATGAAGCTGCCGCTGTCGAGCTGCTATTGAAAACTGCTGCGAGTCCAGAACTAGTATCGGCTTTACATGAAATACCCATTGATCATGCAGTATCTGAGATTGAAGATAAGCTGCTATTGTACTGCTTTCCAAGCAGCAGCAACAGCAGCAACCTGGAGCTTCTTCTTCTTCTTCTTCTTCTTCTTCTTCTCACATTCACCTGCAGGTTTCTTCCCGAGGAGCTGCTGCTGCTGCTTCTGCGACGTCAACACTGCTGAACTTTGTGCGGCACAAAGCCCGAGAGATTCAACTCCGAGGAGCTGGCCACCAAAACACAAGTCTAGCACTAACATAACTCATTGAAAGTCCACAAACACAAACACAAAAAAAAACCAAAAAAAACTCACAAACATAAGAAAGAAAGAAGTTCTGCTGCTGCAACAACAACAAACCAAAAGCAGTGAAGTGCTAATGTGATTTGTGGGTGCAAAAAAGCTTGAGCACAAACTGATGCAGGTGGTGGTGCTCAATGGGGGCAAGCTCACAAACAGAAAATGGGTTTTCTTCTTCTTCTTCTTCTGTTGCTGCTGTTCTAAGTTTCATTTGTGCAGCCTAGTTACAAAACAACAACAACAACAACAACACCCATTTCTACAAACTACTGCTTCTTCTTCTTCTTCTGTTGTTGCTGCTCTAAGTTTTGTTTGTGCAGCCTAGTTACAAAACAACAACACCCATTTCTGTTTGTACTTCTTCTTCTTCTTCTTCTTCTTCTATTGTTGCTGCTCTAGTTTTGTGTATGCAGTCTGGTTACCAAAAAAAAACAAAAAACAACAAACAACCAATTCTGTTTGTAGTTACAACAACAACACAATCTTAGGAAGAACATAAAGCTTTGATGAAGAAGGGTAAGCAAAGTAAAGTTTGGGAGAAGAAGTAGGAATAGTAGTGAGTAGGTGCTAGTAGCAACAACAGCTCATAATCATAATCATCATCATCATCCTCATCACCATCTTATTAGGTACATCAACAATAATGAATGTAGGTTTTTGTTTGTGTTTACATGAAAGCAGTAATTGTACATGACCTAATAAGATTCCACTATAAGTACTAAGTACAGCTGGTGGGGTTATTATTATTATAGAGGAAAACAATTAAAACTGGCTGGAAGACAAACAAAAAGAAACCAATTTTTAAACCTTTTTATTTAATCTACTTTCCATCATTTAGTAGAGCTCTACTAAAATGATGGAAAGTAGATTAAATAAAAAGGTCTAAAAACAAGCTCTGTTGCCCCTAGAGAGGAGACTGCTTATGACATTGGTGTTAGGGCAAAAAAAAAATCATTTGCCAAAACTTCTTCACCCAGTGGGTGAGTGACATCTGAAGTGTAGTACTATGTGTACATATGGTGATGGATGGATATGTTCCATAACAGTGCATGCATTTAGTATATGAGAAGTTTTAGATCCTGTATGTCAGGGAAGTTTTTGAGTTTGAAGTTTTGAACCTGCCACAAAGGACAAAAGTCATTACACAATGAGCTACTTGTTGTTTTTATCCATTTGAAATGAAAAAAAGAAAAAGAAGAAGAAGCTGGAAGACAAAATCAAAAGTATTTGAAATTTTAATTAACCCAATTTGCATCATTTATTTTCCCATTGCAAAATGTAACCAAAAATAAATAAAAGAATCTGGAACCTGCAGGACAAATTAGACAAGCATTTAGACTGCTAATTAACCCACTTCACATTATTTTGCATAAGAATGCCAAGTTATATATATATAACACAACATAGACTCGGTGATCAAAAATGCCCCAAATGAATGCTTAACATGACACAAAACTCCATGATCTACATACCCACATGAATGCCTAGCATGACACAATACTTGATAATCTACATCCCCACATGAATACCTAACATGACACGAAACTATCCCCACATGACAAAACTAGACCCAGATGAATGCCTTAACATGACATAAAACTCTGTGATAGAGGTGGACTTGAATGCACAGGCATTGCATATTTGAAGGTTTAAAGCTATGAAATTTCCAAAGGGCAAGAGTTCTTGTAACTTGTAAGCCCTGGATTGTAGCCTGGTGTTTTATTCCTGAGTTTAATAACATGTGCAACAGCTGGTTCAGAATTCTTTTTGTATAGATCAATTCTTCTCTAATGAGTGTGTCATGCCGATATTGGAAAATAATAGCATAGCATTTCCAACAAACAAAAACAACAGTATCACGCAACCAATTATGAAGAAATTGTCAACCAAGATATGAGGATGATCCTGTGTTTGTTCTCATGTACAGGATGTAGCTACCACGTTTATGTCACTAGTTGCTAAAACAAAGACTACCTTGTCCCAGCCTCTTTCTTTTGGGAATGCCCCTACCCCGGGGCTTTACCTTACACTTAAACATGAAACCTGGGTTGGCTGACAATAGGGGTGTTGTGACACTTGCTGCCCAACTTCTAAACCCTAAACCCAAAATATGCAGGTGTTTTGAGAACCTGTGAGTATGAATCAGATCAGCATAACCTGTGAGTAGACAAGAAGAACAAACATTAGTTACCTGGATATGATCTGTAAATGGAATGGTGATGCCCACCTGCCTGAGGTTTTTTTTTTTTTTCATCACCATTGTGTTTGAAGGGGTTTGGTACTGATCCAATGAGCCTATGCTAGCCAAATAAAATTCTCTTATTGAATAAATAAGTTGAACAATTCCACCTTAGCTAGTGGATGAGGCCTCCTTATATTCTGCAAGATTTGTCTCCTCAAAGAACTTAATACAGGCACCGCCTTAGTAAGGAATCAGGATTACTTCATGATTTTCCTAAAGAGACTCACCTCGTAAATAAGTCCCACCTTATGCTTCACACCAAGTAAAGCATAAACTTCCCATGAGCAGAGACATTTTCAAAATATGGGGTAGGGCTTGACTAAAGTCTCACCTAGGCTCCTTATTTTGAGAATGCCATCACCTTAGGGCCTTACCTAACATGTGAAGCACTTGGAAAAATCTCCTGGTTTATTTGGAGGACCCCTTGTACTTGTGAATACCCCTCTTAGTCATGAGAAGGGATCCTTCCACCTACAACTTGGGAGCATGAGGAACCATATATAGCACATGTAAGATCCACCTACTCTTACTGCCTCTTGATCTCCATATGTTTAGGCTTATGATAAAGTTTGCCTCATATAATTCTCTCTCCCTCACACATCATACACATCATAGACACACACAAAAAACACTAGGTCCTCTTTTGAGAAACTCTAAACTAAAATTCACAAGGGACATTTTTGTTATCAGCTACATAGTGTGATTGGGCAACCACAAGTCAGAAGAAGGCTACCTCTGGAATCTGGATCTGTATATTACAATAGTGTGGGTTGCATTGACCATCTACATTTGACCTTATAGCAAACAGATGTATAAGGTCTTTATGGGAGTATTATCATGTGTGGATGATCACCAGCTGATTGCTTGTGTTCTTGGACTATTGAGTACTGGGTAAGTTAGTCAGATGGAGTACCAATGAGATAGCTACGAAGAGCAAGCAGATGCCACAACACACAACATTCTTTTAATTGGGATGATACTAATTACCTCCTGATTCTCAATTCCGCATTATTTGTGTAGAACCTGTACCACCAGTAGTCAACGATCTCACTTTACAGTCAGTGGGATTTATTACATGCGGTTAAGCAATTCAGAACTCGCTTTGATGAAATTGTCAACATGCCCATACATAACCAACTGGCTGTCCTACTCGATCAGCACAGTGAAATTGTCCAAGCATGGCTGGAATGGCTTGAGGTGCTTTTTCAGACAAAGTTCAAACCAGTGTTGGTGTGGGTATCACATTTCATAGAGTCCAGTTGCAATCCCATGTTGTGTTGGGTGGGTATCATATTTTTCAATGACCATTTTCAAATGGGTGTTGGGTGGGTACTATGTTTAATAGAGACCTGTTTCAAACCAGTGCTGGGTGGGTATCAGCATTTCTTCTTTTTGGTGAGAACTCGTGCATTGTGGTGACAACTTTTTTTGGAATTTTTTTGCAGGTTTCCAGTGCAATTTCAACTAAATTTGTTGTTTCTTTGACATCTGTAGTCACTTTTCAACCTCACCACAATGAAGGAAAATAAAATAATCCCCAGTGGGTATCATATTTAAGAGAAACCAGTTTCAAACCCATGTTGAGTGGGTGTACGTATTTTAGAGTGACCACTTGGGTCAATATATTGTAAAAACCTCTCACAAGATTTATAATGTATTTTGTATATTGTAAAAACCTCTAACAAGATTTGTATTGGTATTTGGAGCAACGCTTACTGAGCATAAAACACTTGCAGGGACATTTTGCAAAACAAAATGCAGACACTTGTAAGCATTCTGTTTTCTGAAACGCTTCGTGTCATTTTAATTCACCCAGTATCACGAGAAACTTTTTAAATTTAAAAGTCGCTGATTTTTACGTCATGTAACGCCCATGGGTGCAGGCATTATGAGACCAGCCTTAGACTGGCTTTGCCTTGCATGGACCCTTATTCCAGTATTGCCTAAAACCTTGGGGTGGAAAAAGGTCAGGCTTGAACTCGACCAGGCAATTTACAGAAAACTTACTCCCCAAAATATACAACTATTGAATGGAGTTTATAAATCTAAACAAACAAACAAACAAACAATCCCACCTACTTTGGATTTTGAAGATTGTGCCAGCCAGCTAGGCTCTTTATAAGACAGGCAAATCATTGAATTCTGTGAAGCTCAGGAAAGCAGTTAGAAAGCATCCACAAAATGGGTGGGAAAGCAAGCTTGGCAGCTATCAGCTCGAGCAAAAATGTAAACCACAGCCTTATCATTGTGGGCATTGCTGCCTGCATCTCAAGTTAAACCAACAAATGTTAGCCCTTTTCTTAACAATGGACTTCCAAAGCCAGAGAATAAATGTCTTAGTGGGCATTATTAGTAAATAACAACCTTTTCACCATGAGGTTATTCTGCCCCTTTTGAGGGGTGAGCTCTATATAGGTTACTTGTATATATGGAAGGCAATGTAAGGCAGTTGAGAGAGGAGTTGGAGAAGCAAGATTTATTTATGAAATCAAAATTCAAAAATGTCAAAAAAATGAAATTACTTTGGAGGGTTTCCAAATTTCATTGCTATAAGTCAGAGATATATATATCACCAGATTCTTACAGTTGGTTTTCAGTGTGTATAGCCACAAATATAGAAGGTCGATTAAATTTTTTTTACTTCATATCTGATTTAGAGCCAGATCTGGCTAAATCCTCCTAAAGAGTATCAAATTTGTTGTGTACTTTTTTTCTTATAACATTGAGTTTGTGAGTGTCAGCCACTAGTCCTGCCAACAAATCAGTGCAAATGGGGTAGAGAGCTTCACTCATTATTGAGGAGTCCTGTGGGCCAAGCTGTTGTGATTAGGAAGGTGCTCCATCATATCCTCATCACTGTTTTCTGGGGGCAAGAGACTCTAAGAAGAAAGTCAGTCATGATTTGGGCCCTCGGCTCAATTGCTGTGGTTAAAAATTTATAAATCTACTTGCTTATTCATGCGAAGCTTCGTTCTCTCTCTCTCTCTCTCTCTCTCTCTCACTGTGGCTTCCAAGTTTGCTCCTTTTAGGATGCACTTCTCAATATACAATATTTAATTGAAGAGTTGATGGATTCAACAAATGCGTGAGTGCATGTTAGTAAACAACACAATTGACTTGTTTGTTTGCATGTGTACCGTTACCCACACAAGGATTCTGGGTTGCTTCCAATTGTTTTGAGCTTTCGAAAGAATAATGTATATAGATCGATTCATTGTGTAACTACTCTATGTTTTGGCCTCTAGCTATGTCTCTCTCTTCATCATCCTCTCCTTTTGGGGGTGTAATTAGCCTAGCAGCAATCAAAGGCAATCAAAATGAATTATATTCTTGAGATTGACCTTCTACGACATGAGAGTGGGAACTGTTGTGCTATATATGCTGGTGACTCAGGATCAGTGTTGGTCTGGACTCTAGTATCAACTTTTCAACATATAAGCCTGGTCCAAGGTATTCGGATCAAGAGTGAATTTTGGGTTTGGCTATGAAGCAGGTGTATAGTGTATACCAGTGCTGTCTAGTTGTGGGTTTTAGGGTTTAGTGTTTAGGGTTTCTTTTTTTTTTAATTTAAATAATTTTCTAGGGTTTTAGGGTTTAGTGTTTAGGGTTTCTTTTTTTTTAATTTAAATAATTTTCTAGGGTTTTAGGGTTTAGGGTTTCTGCAGATTCCAGGTTTGAGATCAGGTGGGTTCTGGGTCCCAGGTAGGTTACTGGTATTGATACCCATGTTGGGTGTTTCTTGACTTTTACGAAGAACCTTTGGTTCTGGCTCTTTTTATAAAAGAATTAGAATGGTTTCAGTTCCACACAAAAATGGAGCCCTGGGTCTGGTTCTGGTCTGGTGTTTTTAAAAAGATAATGCAGATTCTGGTTCTGGCTCTTGAAATCAAACCCCATTCCAGTTCTGGGTACGAAACCCTATACACCACCATGACTCATGTGTCTTCAAGTTCTTTGGACATGATATCCATCATACTAGAATCAATAGGACATTGTAAGTTCACAAACAAAGAGTGATGTTCAACTACTCTTGGTGAACTTACAATGTCCTCTTTTGCATATTTAATGGGTGGATTTCCAAGTCACCTAGATTATTTTTTTCTGTTGTCATGGCAAATTTTCATTCGTCCATTAAAAAAAATTTAATTTTTTTCAAAAGTTAGGAATTGGAAAAGCTCTAGGACTTATAAATCTCCCATGGGCATTTTGGCCACAAATCCATCCCATATGCCAAAGAACAAAGCAATGTCAGCTCAAATGATATTCCTCTTTTTTGGGCCTCGTATCCAAGCAATCGGTGTGGCCAGTCCCAACCTCAAAGTTCCCCAGACTTTGTTGTGATGGACCAATTCCATCCATGATACCTTAACCCTAAGGTCAGTTTCATCATTAATTAATCCTTGAAATATTGAAATGAAATTTTATGAAAACATAAAGCTGAGGCGTTGATTGAAAACCATCATAATTATTGCAGGCTACAATATGAATAATTTCTCTATTCACACAACAATCTTGTAGTAGACTATTGTGCATCATGAAAAAATAATGAATTCAAAAAAATTTAAGTGAATTCATATTTTGAAAAAAATTAAAAATAATATATATATAGTAAATGTGGAAGCTGATTCTAATATTTTTAATGCTCCCCAAATTATTATTTTTATTACCAACACAATATTCTGAAAAGGGCTCCCTTTTAGCCCCACCTATCTAAAATACAAGTCCACACTTTCGAGCAATGGGACAAATTGCAATGCGATAGAGGAATATCTTGGGTGCACATTCATGGGTGCATGTTGTCCCACCTTATTACTTTGAGTAGAATTTT
>Ga0209208_10001364_pt1 | contig 34152 bp, 21 predicted proteins | sample S1TSphfallax_3_FD_187694 | JGI IMG/M metagenome (GOLD analysis project Ga0209208, IMG submission 187694) | Host-associated microbial communities from peat moss isolated from Minnesota, USA - S1T2_Fd - Sphagnum fallax MG (SPAdes) (version 2) | ecosystem: Host-associated > Plants > Peat moss >...
AAAAAAATAAAAAAAAAAATAAAATAAAAAAAAAAAAAAAAAAAAAAAATGATAAGAAAAAAAAATCCTTCAACAACTAATTCAATAAACAAATCAATAGTAAATAATGTTCATAAAAATGTTTTTTTTCCCCATCTATTAATGAAAAAAAATTCATAAAAAAAATTCATAAATATAAAAAAAAAATCAAAAATATTGTTAAACATGCATGTTATTGTTGTCAAAGGTTATATTTTAAATATCAAATTTCTATTGCATAAAAACCATATATTGAAAAATTCTTTGATGAATTAAAAAATGAAAAATATGAAATACGTATTAATACGTAAATCTTGTAAAAAACATTTTGACATTAGAAAACCTTTTGATTCACTTTTACGAAATCATATTATAATTAATAAGCCCAACATGAAATTTCTTTTAATGTTAAACAAAATAGAAGAATGTTTAATTGCACCATGTTTAGGATTTGCACAAATATTTCAATTACAAGGATATGGACAATATGGACCACATGGAAGTATTGTCAATGTTCCAAATTTTTTGAATATTATTCAAACTATTTTACCTCAAATGCCATATACATGAAGATTATTCAATTTCTCTCATCTTAAAAAGAAAATTAGAATATAAATCTATGTATATGTCTAGTTATGTTCAACCTAACATAGTCATGAAAACCATATGAGAAATTTATAAAATGTCTTTGTATGTAGATATAAATGTTGTAATAAAATCAAATTGGCAAAGTTTAACAAAATTGGCAACTACAACTAGAAATAATGAAAAATGATAATTTTGAACAAAATTTTGAGTTGGATAATTTAAACAAATTCAAAAAATATATAGAAGAAAACTTCAGAGAAACATTGGTACAAGACATATTGAATCCTAAACAATTTATTGATAATGATTCAAAAATTATAATAATTGCTCAAAGAGAAGGTTTTCAACCACTTGGATTATTTTGTGATCCATATTCAAAAGAATATAATTTCCCAACATTGTTTGATGCAATACCAAATCTTTTATATGTTCATATCAAAAGATAGTACAAGTTCAATTAATAAGTGTTTTAATATAAAATATACATATCATATAACAAATATATATTTCAAAACAATCAAAATTTTAATACATTTTATATTATCTTTTGTGTGGATGTGTATATGAAAAAAAAATTATTTGGTCAAATCCTCACAATTAGTGACGTTTCAAAAAATGTAAATCTAGAAAAAATATTGAAATTTGATTTAGGTTATAAAAAATAAGTCATATTAAGACATCTTTAGATCATTTAGACTAATTTTGAAACGATGTTTTTTGCAATGATTAGACAACTTGGACCTTCATTTTGTTTCTAACATTTACAACATGTGTAAATAATTGGCTTATTTTTATAAAGAAAATAAAATATTTACATATTCAACTTGTTCAAAATCTTAATATAAAAAATGAAGATTTACCAAACATAAAAGATCTTGTTAAAAATGACCCTATCATTTGTATGCACTATTACGAACATAGGATGAATAACTTTTGAATTTTTAAAAAAGTAACAATCTTTTATTTGGTGAAATAAATTATTTTTTAAATTATAGAATTCTAATCCATAGGTTTAGCCCATCATCATGGATTGTTATGGTCTAAATATACTCTAAGAATTGGAATTTCTACAAATGAAGAAATTGAAAATTTTGTTGATAAATATTTAAAAGTTGATCAAAACATTTTGAAAAATAATAATCATAATAATCAAATACATCAAGACAAACGAACATGTCAAGGAAAAAGACAACCAATTTGTCGATTCCAATATTCAAACCATCAATGAGATGTACAAAAATATTATCACCTTTAAATGAAAACGATAATAATTCAAATCTTCGTAAAATAACTTTCCAAAATTTCCAAAAACTTGTTAATATGGGATTAGGTATAAACATTTCATTTTTTATCCAATTTACAATTATTTATTTTCTTTATAATGTACAATATGAAAACCAACATCAATGTTAAAAAAACGTAAACCAAATGATATACAAACAAATACTTTTAGTATACATGTAAGACCTTTGTGGGAAGCAAATGCAAATGCACAATTTATTTTAGATCCATACGCAATAGTAGCTTATTGCATTTTTTATTTAACAAATGTAGATAAACTATCACATGAGAAATGTAAATGTGAAGAAATTGAAGCACTTGAATGAATTAAAAAACTAAGAAATGCACAACAAATGTTAATTCAACAAGCAATACATATATTTGAATCCATCCCATTATATCATTCAACAAGACATTCCAATTCATAAATACTTGTGAAGAAAATGATAGAGCATATGTTTTATATATTGCCACAAAAACTATCAAACAAATTATCTCCAAATTCAATAGACATCCATTGCAAGTCATTAATTGAAAAATATAAGACATGAAATCAATCATTAAACCATATTTCTTTAGCAAAGTTTGTTGCTAATTTTGATATTAAATCATCAAAACAACCTAAACATAATAAAATTATACGTTGGGTTTCAATTCATCTTCATAAATATTCAAAGAATTATTATAGAGAATTATTGCTTTAAATTAAACCTTTTCATGGATTAGAAAAATAATTTAAAAGGTCATTTGAAAGATGTTTATCTCAATCTAAAAGATGACATTGAAAAAAAACCAATATGTATATAATTTCAATATTTTAAATGACTATGGGGATGATTGGGATAATTTGTAATCACAAGTACAAGAATACACCAAAAAACATGAAATAAATGGATGGGAAAATATCATTAGTAGTCAAATAAATTTTCATGCAAGTAGCCCAAAATTAAACATGTTTACAAATACCAAAGAAATTGAATTATATGATTTAACATATGAATTTTCATCAACATTAAAAATAAATAAATAAATTTAAAATAAATTTAAAAAAACACCAATTTTATGATTTTTTCAACAAATGGATGAATGCATTCCATATGAAGAATTCTCAACAAATATGAAGAAATTTAATGATGAACAAAGACTCATTGTAGATGATATTATATATAAAAATATGAACATCCTTCAAGACCTTTACACATTTTCTTAGCAAGAGGTGCAAGAATAAGATAAACTTTTACATTAATGTGCGTCATACAAAACATGTTAATATATCATATAAAAGAATTTTAAATGTTAACCCTTTGAAACCAAAAGTAATGAAATTAACCTACACAGGAAAAATTACTGTAACCAAAAGAAGGAACACCCAGAATGCTTCCAGGCGCCCTGTCTGACCCTCCCTTAGGACCCAGTTATGTCCTCTCAGGGGCACAGTCTGTCTGCCATCTCCCTGACTCGCTAAGACTTAAGGATTACTGTGCAGAACCACACAGTGCAACTTCCGATCACACAGATGGTCCGTCCGAACCTCACGAACTCACAACACAAAAACTATTCGGCCTGTGGCCTTAGATCGAACATCTACAATGCACTTGCACAGCCAGACATCGCGGATAGACACCATTCCACTTCACAAATCGACTTCTTATCTTTTATTTCACAGAATACACTCCGACAGCACAAGCATCCAAACCCTTGCCATCACCTAATCTGTTCAACTAGTCCTGGATCAGAAGCTAGAACCTGTCAGTTGCTAATCGCAGCGGAAGAGAAAACTAGCAATCCGACACCAAAATGCTCACTAAGCTCCTGCCTGTCTATCCTCAGTCACTATCCTCTTTCTTTTCTTTCTCCTCATCCTCCAAAAACTTGCGTCAGCTCCTTCTTATCAACTGTTGTTGGCTTCCCCCGTAAGCTTCTTCTTCCTCGCATTCATCACCCATATCACTTCCCCCCATCACTCATCAATGAGGCGCCGCATATCCTCATCGATCCGCCGCCATCCTTCTCCAATTCCCTGCCAGAACACAAACACCCAAGCGTCCCATGCAAACAAAATCTCCCCTTGCACTAATGGAACCGAGATTCGCCGTCATTGATCAACTTAGGCGACAGAACAGCTCTTGAGTTCGCAGGGCCAGAGAGTCTTGTGCACGGTCACCCATTGTCCGGCTACATTACATTTAACATTAATGGTATGACCATTCATTTGGCACTTGTGATTCCTTTCAACAAAAAAATCAACGAACTCATATCATTAAGTGATGAAAAATGTGATAGTTTAATAAAACATTATGATCAATTGCATTTATTAGTCATAGGTGAAATATTATAAGTTGATAGTAAAATGTTATCATTTATTGATCTTAGATTACAAATAATAAAACAAGTTCATGATCAATTTATTGGTGGTTTTGATGTAAATTTGTAAGCCCTTTTAGTTTGAGATTCATGGATTTTTTCATCAAAAAATATTGGATTTAATGTTTTAGCAACAAATTTTTGGCATGAGAATCTACAATGAATTGGATAAAATTATGAGACAAAATGATGTTCATTTCATTAATATTTTAAATAGGTTTCAAACCGGTTCACAAATAATTGATGATATACATTTTATGAACAATTTTTGTTTAAGACCACCACCAATAGATAACACATTACTGCATTTATTCTATACAAACCTTAAAACCACAACCCATAACAAAATTGTCTATGAGAAAACACCTAGTGATACATTTAAAATTCACACAAAGGATTTTCATTTTGAAACATGTCCTTCTCATTTCAAACTATCAATTTTACCATCTCACACTAATGGCCACCATAAACTATTACTTAAAAAATATATGTTAACGGAATTGTGTGTTAGGAATTATGCTACATTAAATGGTCTTGTCAACGGTGCAAATGGCAGCTTTGAAGAATATATAAAAAATAATGTGAAACCATTGATTTGGATATATTTCCATAATCCACAAATTGGAATAAGTACATGAATTAAAAACTCACACTTACAAACAATTCCTTACAATTGAAAAGAAGTGGACACTGATATAACAAACAATTATAAATATACAAATTGGTGGTAATCCTTTTCATATCATAAAAAAAAAATCAGTTTTCCATCCAATTAATTACAACATGCATCATTCATTGAACATAAGGTTTAACTTTCAATTGTCTTGCATGTGATCCAAGCAATGTAACAAAACATGGTTTAACATACATTGCATGATCTTGAGTCCGTTCTAAAGAACATTTATACTTATTTTTTCCAATGTTGAACAGAAATTTTCAAGTAGACAATTTAATACAAGAATAAATGCATCATATGAAAATAATTGCACGATACAAAATAACAATTGCTTGTTTAAAATCCTATCGTAAAAAAATTATTGTCATATAATCCTTAGATATTCGTTCTTTAAAATTACACTTTCAAAACATTCTTAATGATCCAAATTTTTTTGCATCACATATTCTTTGTTTAAATCAAACAAAAATACAAAATATTCAAACACATCAAGCAATCTATAACACTATTTCAAATAAATTCAAAATTCTTTCATGTTATGACTAGCATGGTACAATGATACTCTATGATACAAATATGTTCATATCACATACATTTTATAAAAAAAGTTCAAGCACTAAATTTCTCATTAGTCTTTTCAATGAAAACACACAAAAAGTTATATACATAATTGTAATTTACAAATTATTGCAAATGAACACAAAAAATTTCATTTCCATTTTTAAAAACATAATTACAAAAATCCTTACAAATTGTCCAACCATAATAATTGGAGATTTTAATATAAACATGTTAGCATATAGAACTGAATCAATAACATTAAAAAAAAAGAATACTAGTAATTTTCATATTACATTTATAGAAAACACAACATTTAATAATACACAAATTGACCATATATGGATTAATGTCACAACACAACAATGCCATACTAAATTAACACAAGCAAGTATTGGATAGATAATAACCTTATATACTTTGCATTTCAATTACCTAATTATATTCCTCAAATTATTATACCATCCATTAATGAACAAACTTTGAACCAAAAAAAATTCCAACCCAAATGAAATTACAAAAACTTTTAAGAAGTAATTTTGTTTTATTTCCAATGTTAAAGTATGAAAGATACAAAAATTCTAAAAATTTAGATATCTATATAATTCTTTAAACAAAATCTCTATGACTTTTAATACTTCAATCATAGAAAAATATATGTGCATCTATTGTCAACAAATATCAACACATGAAAAAAAATTAAAAACCTAAAAATTATAACACCAAATAATTTTAAAGTTCAACATTTCTCATTGAACAATGTGATAAAAAAATATGAAATATATTTGTATATAACTTAAACATTTAAAATAATGTTGATGGGTAATCACATATTTTACATTTCCATTCACAAAACTACATCGAAAATCATTCAATGAAAATCTAATTTTTCATCAAATAAATTTTAAAAACCTCAATTTATTTTCCCATCCATTATTGAATTGATCCTCATCAAAATGTTTCCAAACATATCAATTTTCTTTTATATTCTTTTGGATCTTTCTATTGGCAAGGCTTGTGTGTCACTTGACACCTTGTTTGATTTGTGGGTGTTGATCTTGCTACAAATCACATTTTACCTATTCCACATCCTTGAAAGATAACTTGTGTTGATCAATAATCATGAGTAAATAATTCAGCAATGAATTAACATGATGTATGTGAATAGTTTTGAGGTTTTAGGTTTGCAAGAACCCAATAATTCTTGAGTTTACATGAAAAGTTAAAAATTAAAAAATGGGGAGGGAAGTTGTTGGTATGTGTTGTAAGTAGGAACTAAAAGGTGTGATTTCATGATGATGAATCTTGTTTCATGATGTTTATAGACATGAGAAGTGTTCATTCTACTTGCGATGTATTGTGAAAAGTTCAATCAAAGAGTTAGTGGAAAAGAAAATGAAGAAATCAATGAGAGTAACATTAAGGATAATGTCTTGAAATTAGACCTTATGATTCAAAGACCTAAACATTGAAATCTCTTGGACTAGATAATTGGATGAAGGGCAAGGTAACTACCATTCGGAATTGTGGGAGAACACCATTGTCAAAAAGGGTGAAGGAGCTGGTGTATCTAAAAGGTTATTTACAAGTTGTAACTTGTTAATTTAAGAAGGGAAAGTAAGTGGGGTCCCCTTCATAAGACACCTAAATCCAACCCTTGGTACTACCTCAAACTAAACCTAGGTGGTAAGGGATAAGGGTTATCAATGGTGTATGGAGATTCAAACAACATTTTTGTTAGCTAGAACAAGGATCACCATTAAATGTCTCTTGCAAGAAAGTCTTAAAATTCTTTTTTCACATTCATTCAAGTTCACTTTTGTTATCACCCATGCTTGATTACTTGCCTACCGTGGATAATTACCTTCATCAAGGTCTAATGTTTCAAAGAATTCATCATCTCCTTCATGTATGACACATTTCTTGTCACCATTGAGTTTTAAACATATTTTCATCAATAGGAGGAAGATGGAGCTACGATTTTAAATTGTGTTGGACTAAAGTAGCAAGTACAATGTAAACATTGGTTGTTTTTCATGTGTGACTTTTCACCTACACATGAAATACTTTAACTATGTTGGATTAAAATTTTCACATGTTTAAGTTTATTTGTTGTGAATATAAATGTTTTTGGATTTTCTTTTTAAATCGAATCCCAAGATTGTTTAACAATGTTGTAACACATTGAAAATATGATAACCTCACCAAAGCTAATTGTGACTTAATTTGAATAGCAATCATGGTGTGTGGCATAGGATTTTGTGCCAAATATATCTTAAATGTGTACATTTAGTTTGCTCTTCATATACTTAGTTTTTGATTTTTTTTTTCAATTTTGTGATGTTGCCACACTTGTGATCATCCACAAGGAGGTTTAGCCACTTTTGACTTTAGATAAACTATGACAGAAGAACTTTATTAAAATCCTTTTATATCATGGCTACTTGCTTAAACAATGTGTAGAAACATGGTGATTTTAAAGATTTTATTTTCAATTTTTGGCAATTTCTTTTTGGAAATGATCAAAATTTGCAAAAAAAAAAAACATTTTTTAATTCATTTGAAAAGTAGATGAAACATACAATTTAGGTGTCATAGGTTACATATTATCTCTCTATTGTTATTGTCATTCCATAGATTCCTAGGAATGAACATTCAATCTTGGTGTGAAAGCTTTCTTAAACTCACTAAATCATTAGTTGAAGTTTCAATGTATTTTAAAATATTATTATCTTGGGGGAATCATCTTTTTAATATTAAAAAATTACATGTAAAAATATAGAGCCCCATATATTGGTTGATTGGTAGAAAAATAATTCAATTAGTTTAATAATGGGATTATATTTATTTTTAAAATTTCAATATAATTAAGTAAGGTATGCATTAATAATAAATGGACATTAAATAATAATAAGCTGAGAAATTTTAAAGCTCCCCCACATAATAAAACTATTTATAAAACCATTGAGGATGAATTTGGGTTTGATCCTTCATTTGACCCTCATGCCCTTGTTTTTAATTATTTACAAAATTAGCAAAATTTACTGAACTAATTGAAATTGGGTATCAAATGCCTTATTGAGATACCATGATTGTAAATTTATTGTATAAGATTTAAATAACTAAATGAAAAAATGAAGCCACATAATAATGAAGGTGCAGAATGGTGAAAGAAATCTAGAACATATGACCAAATTAATTTTCTCACCAAATTTATGAAAAAAATCAATTTGTTCATTGTTGTATGTGAATTTTTTTGGTTTCAAATTTTGAGTCTTGATTGTCCTTTCACTCAAATTGCCTATTTGTACTTTAAATTTGGTCAACTTTCTAAATAATTCAAATATCCACTAAACAATACCTTCTTTAATGCATATAATGCAAAATATTAACACATACTGACCTTATTACTATAATCTAACATGTTACCTTTGTACACAAAAATGTATTGACTTGAGACAAATTAGGTCAACATTTGAGTGTAGCTTACCTAATGTGATGATCATGGAACTATATTGTAACACATTTTAAACAAATGATGAATTGATAATCTAAATACACAACATAGACTAGAACAATTACAATAATTAAGTGTACCATAAACTTATGCACATGATGATAATAAGACAAACACTTAAACATCTAACAAAAAATGTTCTAGGGATTGAAGGTGCTCCTTTTCTTCCCTTCCAAAAGATACCATCTCCATCAAAATAAAAAAAGGTTTGTAATTCAAATAAATATTGCTTAGTACCTAACAATAACATCAATGGTCTATTAGTGCTAATAGCCATTAGTATATAAGTATTGGAAAGCACAAAAATGGGTAGGAGTTAGATACAACTCTCAATTTAGAAAACAAGGTGCTGAACATAAACTTTTCCTTCAAACTTTTTGATTGGGTACAATCTATTTTCCAAATGAATATAAATATTGATTTCTTGGTAATGATTGTCATGAACCACATTAGTGTGTTGGAATGAATCTTGATTGTGTGGTTGTAGAAATATTTTATGATATGTGCAAATAAAAGTGATTAATGTTGTTTGATCAGTATGGTCTTTAGTTCCTCCTTCTAGAGTCCTTTCTGAACTTGGTTATGAGCATTGAACATGGGGAAGTGGGATTCAAGATGTTTGACAATATGTTTTTAGGTCACTCTTGGTGAAATGTGGTTCATTTTGGTACGAAGTATTCCTTGAGCTATTTTCACAAGTTGCTTTTTTTAACAATTATTACATAGTGGTCAACTTTAAAACTTGTCTTCACACACCATTTTGTCTATTTTGGGTTGTTGAATTTTTCATCTACTTGACTTAGGAGATGGCTATATGGTGTTTCATCAAATTCACATACCTTTTTGCAATTCTCACACACAATCAACACAAATTCATGAACACAAAAATAAACAAGAATTAATTGTCAAATGTCAAGTTTATTTATTCATACTATGTCAGGATGTGATTTTCTTATTCAAAGTCGGATTAACAATAATGCAAGGGCAAGAGTTGAAAGGCAATCAATTGCAGGGGAAGAGTTGCATTGGGTTCAGCAACTAATGCTACGGAAGAAACATGTATGGCTAAGGTTAACCAAGGGTGCTTAACCAGGCCAAAGTGTCACTAGGTCACAATATGAAGTCATCAAAACAAGCTAACCCAAGAGTTAGAAGAAGTATCATGTACTAAACCACATCGAATTCATTGCACTTGTTGAGTGCTCAATAATTGGAACTCAGCCCATGCTTAAGCAAGTAGTTCAGAAGGAAGTGAGCTGAGAAAGCAAGTTTTGGAAAGGAGCAACTTGCAACCAAGAAATGCATTGGATTTTGTGGAAGACACAGGTTTAGTTAACCAAGGGTGATTAACTAAGCCAGGTTGGCAAGGAGTCGGGACCTTGAAATGAGCAAACCCGTGCATGAGAAGGCGTCACAAAGTGAACTACATTTGACTCATTGCAGCTGCTTAGTGTGTGCTGCACAATTGAAGCCAATAAGAACGAGGGCAAAGTTCAAAGTGCACACAATTGGATTCTGCAACAACTCAGAAAAAAATGGTACTTGAAAGTCTTGTGCACACACAGCCAAAGTGACTGACTCATGCCTATGTGGGTCATGCTGCTTTTTAATACTACTAGTGAGTGCCTTAGAATCTGTCTGTATATGGTGGAAATCATCCCAACATGTACCTTGAATGCAATATTGGGTCCCATGTCAACTTTGACGCAGTCGTTATCCCAGAACATAGGTCTTGGCAATTAAGCAAAATGACACCTGAATTATAGAACTCAAGTTTCAAAAAAATAATATATGAGGTTGCTTGAGGTGCAAATATATACAATTGCTCAAGGATCGAAAATTGCTTTTGCTTGAACATGAGAAAACCATGGGTCCTATGTCCGTATGTCAAATTTCCTTCCTTGCGTTAACTAGAAGGTTTCCGTTACAATATGATTCCATTGCAGAAAGTGCTATTTGTGATTGGGTCAAACTTACAGTCCAGATTCAGCAATATTATAAATTTTCAAGTGGTAGATTTTTCTTCAAGTCTTTAAAAACAAATAAATTTGTAGACTTGGGAATCGGCAATGGACTGAGGGCAGAAGACACTTGTGGACTCACAGGCTTCTGGTATCTTTTCCACCATACAGCAAGCAATCTCAATTCAAAATTGAAACCCATTTACAGCTGGAGTTTTTGCAGGCTGCTAGTTGCACCTATACTTGTGGTTATTGAGACCAAATTTGCAACACTTTCTTGCATAACCAATTTTATGTATTATTGAGGCACGGCGGATGTAGGGACTATGCTGGAAGGTCACCATCCAGCAGCAGCAGTAAAATGGCCGCCTGTACACAGTACTTTGGATGAAGTACAGCCTTCCAATAGTGTGCGAATAGTTGGGCCTGTACATTTGCACATGATGCCATAGTGAAAACAAGGTCTAGTAGGGAAAACAAGTGTTTATGGACTAGGTAACTATTGGGAGCTCCTGGGCTACCAGACATAACCAGTTGTTGAGGGGCATCTAGTGGTCAGTTGCTCCCCTTCAACCAGACAAAGTAGACTTGGGTTATGAGAAAACAGGCCAATGGCATGCCCTTCCCTAGGCAGTAATGTGGATTATGAGCAACAGCCAATTGTGTGGTGTGTTGCGCACAGGTTATCACTTATAACCCATAGGTGAATACCCCATAGGCAGCCAGCCAATGATGTCACAAGGTACCCTTCAATGATCGGTTATGGTAGATACATTAACACAGGTAGAGGCCCAAATAGGGGATGTGGGTGGAGGTGCTCAAACAATGCAATTCTCTACGGAACTTGAGCATACCAGTGCAGCAACCAGTTCTGCCATGACAGACCAATGACAATTTGGCTGCAGTTGTTTCAAATATGCAGATTGGATTCTGGCATATAGCAGACTTTGTATCTTGCCCTTCAGGCAGATACTACTGAGTACCTAAAAACAAATTCAAATTGCTCCAAAGCACTATTGTTTGGTTGCCCACAATCAACGGAACGCAAATCTTGCAGATGTGTCACCTTTTGATTCGTCCTTGGAGATGAGCGCTATTTCTCCTAACCTACAACCTAATTGAGCATAGATGAAGTAATCTACTTTTCATCCATGAAGAGCCTTTTCTGTCTGTGAAGAGGGCTGATTATGAGAAATAATGCTTGATTATAGGTCGGTTCAATTTGCTGTCCCTGTTGATTATTTCCTGTAACAGGCTCAAGGTCACAGGCTACTGGATATAGTCTCAGCATTCCCATTCCTTGACTATATCTGGTAGCCGACATCCTGTTGCCAGTGACCTAAGTCCATTGAAATTTGTCAAAGAGTTAATTTTTTTTGTCTTAGGCCGCAAGATGCTGTATATTGGTGGGTTTAGGGTTACCAAGCAGATTAAACAGAAAATTTCCTCCCAGCTCCTACACTGATACCTTCACCTTCTTGTGTGCGGCCTCTAAATGGCTATGTTTGACCAGGAAATGTTAAAACTTTAGACTATGAGACCCTGATTTAGTTTGAAGAGTGGATATATTTTTTACGTCTAGAATTAACCAGATCTTTTTTGATGGTTTTACTTTTTATCATGGTACCCATGTAAGTGCTGGTTCACCCTAACCGACATTTCCTACAAAAAATCTAACAGCAAAATCATGGCTGGAAAGTTGCAAACATAAGGTTCAGAAATGTCTTTGGCATGTACCATGAATAAAATAAAAGATCTATACTCAGGAAATGTGGTGCAGATTGAAATGGGTCGGTGTTTTCCCTAGGCTGGGAACCAGGTTGAGATCAGCAGTGGCTTTTTTTTTTCAATGTTGATGAACTGTGATCATCCATAGCAAGATGCAGACACTTAAAAAAAATATAAAAGTAAATATTTTCAGGTATTTATTTATATTTCTGCCTACCTAGTTCCTAAGATAAAAGGTGGCAAATCATTTTCAAACAATTCAAACTTTAGTTTTCCAAAAATGATGAAAAAGAAACCTCAAAATCATCATTTGAACTGTTTCGTGGGAAACAAAGTGTGTAATAAAAGGCCCCTAATATGGATTTTCCTTGGATGTGTTTTTTTGCTGCCAGTTGCGGCACACATTGAATAGGCTACTTGTCAAAATCCTTAAAGAAAACAAATTAGCTCTTAGTTCAAGTTTCACACATAGTTAAAAATTATGATAAGACAGTTTTAGTCTTTACCTCAAGATCTCACAACCAACGTTTCTCTTTGACAGATTATGTCATTTTATTGACCCACTCAAAAAATGAGATTTTTTTTGGTTTTTCTAGTGTAAATTCATCTAATTTTGTCACCTTTTCTGTTGGAAAAAATCATCAAAACATTTCATATCACAAAAGTGACAAGAAAAAATCCCTAAGTTATTTATACTATCTAAGCATCATTGTGTTCTTTTTTTTTTTTCAAACAGGACAACCTTAAGTTTCTTGTATACAATATTAGGTGAAAGATACATTTATACAAGTAAATATGTGATAAAGGTACATTCAATTTACATTCATGAATAAAAAAGCCACAGGAAGCATATATATACAAGTACACACACATATATATACAGAGTCTTGCAATAAGTTGAGTGAAAAAAATGTATTGTATATGTACATCTTTTTCACTAAACTCATGGCAAGACTCTGAAATTATTCTCGACTTATTAATATGTGAATGCACCTGTAATAAAGTAGATAGTAAACACATAAGTAGGTAAAGATCAGGGTCTCTTTTAAGGAATTTGTGACTAGCCAAAGTGGGCCATAGTGAACGAGAGCACATACCAGTGTGCCATGAAAGATGAGTGGGAAGTGGGAAGTGGTCAGAAAATAGTTTTCTGTGGGGTTCAAGTTCATTAGCTAACCATGGTGGTTAGCTCAGTTGCTTTTATTCTTACCTACCTACTAACAACCCACAAGCAGGTTGTTAGTATATTGGCAGTAAAAACAGCCCTTATCTATGTATAAACCATGTATTTTCTCACCTTTTTATCTATATATGAGTATTTCCTACACAATTCGTTCGCAAGGTGAACCCAAATATTAACTCAGTTGAGGTTCATTCGCAACTGAGTAATAATAGGCATGCAGTGGATGGTCCACTGGTGAATGCTGGTTCACTGTGGCTGCCAAAGTGAGGATCATCCAGAAAATAATCTAGACAAATTTGGTTATATAGAAGATATGATTGTAGGCAAAAGCCAGAATCCTTTTATATTCTTGGCTACCTTATGGAAGTTATCATAAGACTTGGGCGATTTGGGCCATTTTTTTCCCATGAAAAATCCTTTGAATAGGTCGAAATCATATTTTTCAGGTCGAAATTGTAAAAGAAACAGTTTCTGTGTATGACATTGCAAAGTTGATGGGTAAGTAAATACTTAGGTAGGAAGGTATTAGGTACTCATTTTAGATTGCAGAGGTGGTGGCAGGTGGTGCTGCTAACTTAGTGGATACGTAGATAACTTGGGGATTCAAAATTCTGGATTCAAATTTCCATGGTAGGTAGGTAGTAGTCTACGTACAGCTGACAGGTCGGCACAAATCAGATCACCGCGTAATGGATGGATGGATGGACCCCAAGGCCCAGGAATTGTGAACTTACGCGTTAGGCTACAATAGCATTGTAGAAGGACGTTGGAGATGAGCGTGTTCAAGTTGGAGGCCGGGTCCCATCCTGTTTTGGGCGGCTGTTTCCGTGACCCACACCACCAGCACTAGTCCTGCTGCCTGCTTTGCTTGCAGTGGGGATTCAGAAAGCAAGGGACATGGGAACAGCCAGACAGACAGGCCAGCCAGTCAGTGGCCAGCAGCTCTTTTACCCATAAAGACATGCAGCAAGCAACGAGTCTCTTGTCAGAGAGCTAGCTAGCTAGTCTTTTTTCTAGTCTTCTTCTTCTTCTTCTTCCATTTTCTTTTGAAAACTTTCTTCTCATATTCATCTTTGATCATTCATCATCATCTTCTTCTTCTGAATCTCGCCTAGACAAAAGACTGTGCACTGATAGTCAGTACATGAGACTTGTGGTAGTACTTGAGCATTGAAAAATAGTTGATGATCAAAAGGTCGTAGTGCAGCAGCAGCAGCAGCAGCAGCTTCAGTACATGAGAATTATTATAAGAAGTCTCCCGCTGCTGTACACTGGCGCTGCGGGCCATTCACGGGTTCATACGTAGTAGTGTGCAGAATTTGAGGGTTTGAAGGTTTTGATCTGGATCCGAGCTGCAATCAGAGAATTGCTGATAGATCCAGCTGCTGCGCCATATTAGAGGTCTTAATAGATATTGAACGGTAGCCCAACCATACTATCTAGCTATTTGCATCGGCTGCTATCAGCATCTAGAATCATTTCTTGTGTAAAAAGCACACAGAATTTGCAGATCAAGACCGTTTTCTGCAAGTGGAGCTCCCCAAGTAGTAATTTTGCTCGAATTCATATTGGGTGCAGGCAGATCATCATCTGTTACAAGCGAAGATGGCGTCAATCAGTATTGCCGAGGTACTAATCATGATCCACAGAGTGCCTCCAGCTGCATGATCAACGAATTCATAAATATTTCTGAGTTTTGCAATCCTTTTGTTATCTAGTAAGCTGCTCAGGTGCTAATTCAGCGTTTGTGAAAGGAAGGTTGCGGAAGTAAGCAACTTAGAAACTGCAGCTTGCAGGGGGCATCGACTGCTGCATGTTTTCGGTTTGAACTAAGCTTTTTTTTGCAGTCATGGGGTGCTCAGGATATTGTGGTGTGTCTGTTACTGCAGATGATGAGCAACAAGAACACGGATCCCAAGTGGATGACCGAAGCCAACCGAATTTCAGTTCTTGTTCCACCTCCTGCTGCTGTTAAGACTTCCAAGGACTTACCGGTAAGACCCCAGCAACATCAGCACCTGCTTGTGCAGGCTAGTCTGGACTCTGAAGTTCTGAACAATTTAGAAGCTGTTTAGCGAAACTATTTATCTTATCTGGAGAGACAATTCATGAAGCGATTGCTGCTCATGCAGACAATCGCATACAGTTTTGATTTTGCTAGTGGAGCTCACAGACTTTAGCAAGCTTTGGAATTCTCTGCTCTGACAAGTTGAGCTTGTGTGCAGAAAGTGGAGTTCCGAGTGAAGATGTGCTGCGCGAAGTGTGAGGAGAAAGTGAGAGAAGAAGCCGGTGAAGTGGATGGTTAGTTTGATCTTCGTACTCATGAACTACTGCACGCTCTGAAAGTTCTGCAAAACCTTGAAACTGAAGCAGCTGTGCTTGATTTTAGCAGTGAAGAGTGGCGAATATTGTGCTTCTCAACACGACATCCCAAAACATGAGATCTCAGTCTAACTCTATTGTTGTAAATTTATGTGTAGGAGTTGTTTCGGTTGTGACTGATCGAGACAGCAATAAAGCTACAGTATTCGGTCGAGTGGACTCCATGGCTGTCCTGAAGAAGCTCAAGCGGCACATAGATAAGAAGACAACGTTTTGGCCACCTGATCAGAATCTATTGCAGCAGCAGCAGCAGCCATTAATATTGTCGAAGCCCAGTGCGAGTTACGGAAAGCAGGAAGCAGCATCCAGCAAGGAGCTGGGGATCATGCAGAAAGGCAAGGAGAAGAGGGAGAACAAGGTGCGGCAGAACAACTCGCGGGATGACATGATCACGGGAACTTCTTCCGACCGTGGTTTGCAGAAAGCCAAACAGGTGGACATGAGCTCGAAGAACCCACGCGGGGAAGAAAAGGGGAATCTGCAGGATCCCGCCAGAACAATCAGAAACGGAATGGTGATCGAACCCATGAGACAGATGCAAAGTCGCGGAATCGAGGTAAGAGCAGCCACTAGACCGGCCGCGGTGGCGCAGCAGCCGGTCGAGACTTTCAAGGAGATGCAGCCATCTTTGGAATCCACAGTAGTAGAGAATATGGAGCCGCGTCGAGAACTCCAGGACGTCAGAGAGAGTAGTACAACGGCAACCGTGCATCAGGTCGAGTTGCAGGAAAAGTTGCGACAGTCGACTGTCGAACCCACAACATCAGAGACTAGTGTCCAGCCGTCTCAGCAGCAGCAGCAGGTCGAGTTCAAAGACGTGGTGCAGTCGACGTCTAATGGACCCGCGGCCAGAGATCACAACAGTATGCAGAGTTTCGAGGTCAGAGATCAGGCTGCACCTCCTGTGCAGCCTCATCAGGTCGAGTTGGAAAAGACTCGAGCTGGCGTCGATCAATTCACAAGATCAGAGATGATGCCGCAAGCTACAGGTGATGATATGCGGCCTGCGGCAGCGGATTCTTCCCCACCAGAAGCCTTGCAGCCGCGAGCTGCTGCTCCTCCGGCTTCAGCTCCTCTGGAGCCTCCTGCAGCAGGAAATAATATGCAGCAGATCAGGGGCCCAGCAGCTTACATCCGCGAGATGAAGATGCCTGTGACTCCTGGAGAATTGCGGGCTGCGGAATCATCCAGAGAAGCGATGTTGAGAAGACCCCCTCAATACATCAGAGTAATGCGACCTTTGGATCCCAATGGAATGCCACGGGCCGCCTCCCATCATCATCACATCGAGTACTGCAGACCAGAGATGCGCGAGATGACAAGCAGCTGGAGTACTCATCATCCAGCTGCAGCTTCACAGTCTACAACAGCTCATGCAGATCATCACATCAAGGACTCGACTCAGCAGCTGCAGCAGCAGGGTAGATCATTTATGCAGCAGATCGTCGAACCCAAGGACATGAACAGCCAAAGTCGATCATCGACAACGACGCTGCAGCAGCAGCAGGGCATCATAAGTGGGCGCGGCCCGAATTCGAGATCACAGACTAGTCCAGCTACTGCATCGCCAGCAACGGGACTGCCTCCTCGTCATCAGCATCATCCCGACTACATTCCAGTTGATCCCAGAGACTACATGCGTATGAATTCATCCTGGGAGTTGAATATCAAGGCTGTGGACCCGAGGACCGTGGATCCTAGAGAGCTCCGAGGAGGCGACCCAGCAGACTACAGACCTGCAGCAGCAGCTCTGCAGGATCACACAACGACATCCCGATCATCACAACAACTACTTCAGCAGCAGTTCCAATCTTCAACTCCTGTAGCTCCTCCTCCTCCTCCTCCAACAACAACAACAACAACTATTACTACTACTACTACACATTCAAATGCGGTGGTGGATCAATCCTCCACAACAGCAACACGTCCTCAAGTACTGCAGCCTGCAGTACAACAAGATCATATCAAAGACAGTACGATCCCCAAGAAGACGGTCCCTCGACGTGCAGATGACAACAACATCCAGATCGATTTCTCTTCATCGCCGGCTGCTGCAGATCTGATGCATCATGTCAAATTCTACCATAATGATCGACTGCATGACATTCCCAGAGATTATCAGCCCGTGGACACTTTCTTCGACGACTTGTACATGAGACCCAGCCTGCTGCAATCCAGCTTCTCCGCGGCCGACGAGGAACAGGAGTCCACGACAAGAGGGGGAGGCGCGCCATCACCGCAAGACGATTTCTTCAGCCAGCCCATCACTAACCCTAATTATATGAAGCATATCTTGTACTAATTAGCGATGAGATTAGCCGCATGTTTAATTATAATGGTGATTAGGCAGCTTTCAGTTACTGCTTAACATCCGGCGGGTATTTGATTGTGTTCGTAACTGCTGTTTCCGTTTTTCCAAAAAGCTATTTCAGAATCAGAGAACCACCGGTTTTGGGTTCTGTGAATTAGGGATATAAAGTGGTAGCGGTCTAGTGCTTGTCACTGCTTGGAGCCAGCAGTGGTGGGCCGATATTTGATTTTGTTGATAACCATCAATTCCGGTTCTCTAAACAGTATTTCAGAATCAGAGAACCACCACTGGTTGGACCTGGTTTTGGGGGGGATGGGGGAGGAAAAAAGAAAAAGAAATCTGGTTATTTGAAAAACTTCGAGCAACTGCCAAGCACCAGTGACTCTCTGGGCGGGTATTAGGAACTGCAATTCAACTAGAATTGCAATATTCAAACTACTTTCAACTAGCAAGTGTTGGTGTAGGGTTTTGCATTTTTTGTGCAAATGAGTATATCAAGCACAATGCAATGGTGCAAGGCCCTGAAGTTTAGTTTTTGTTGATCGTGCTGTATGCAGCCTACAGCAACTTGGAGTTGGAGTTTTCTTACTAGTTATCAATGGGTTTGTTCTTGCCCCATGTCAACTACTAGGTATGTACACTTGCTCACAGTGGCCTTGATGCAAAACATGCTTTGGAGTTTGGTTGGGAAGGTCTAGTGCAAAGTTATTTTGATGGGAATTAGATACCTGGTCAACTATTTTGGAACAATTTTATTAAAGTGTTCATAGTATATTTATGAGGATTTCATTTTCTATTTTTAAGCTAAATGCAAGCTCAAGTTATTATGTCTACCATTTGTTAACTACCATTTTGCAAGGTTTCAACTAGTGTTGGTCAGTTATTGCTTTTTTAATAATTGCTGGGTAGTAGGTTTTATTTCTGAATTTTTTTGGAGACCACATAGGTTATCAATATCAAAAATATTGAGTGCTGAATATATTGTAAAACACTGGGTAATAACCATCAATTATGCCTAAGGGTAGGTTATCAAGTAATAAGTCAATATCTGTTGATTATACACTGGTTATAGAGTTTTTTAATAAAAATGAAAATGTTATTTTTTCTGTTTTTTTTTTTTTTGTATTAGTATTTAAATATTGATAACCTACCTAGACGATAATTGGGTTATTCAGTGAGGTTATTAGATTTTGAAAATTCAATACAGGGTGATTATCAATTTAACCAGTTATCAAAACAATCAAGAACCAGCTGATAACCGGGTCAAAACTCAACTAGTTTCACTCACATAGTTGATTATGTGGGTGAGTATTTTTAAAACACAAAGATTATATGCCTAGTGCCAACCATTGAATGCATTATAGCTTTATGGTTCAATGGTTGCATGTTGATTGTTTTGGCGTATAGGTCATTTTGTTTAGGGTAAGGCCTGCTGTCAGGGCATTACACCCTGGGAATTGAGGGTGGAGCCCCAGGTTCAGGTCATAATGCCCCGACAACAAGACCTTCACCAGTGCAAAGCATGAGGCAAGATGGAGAGTTTGGAGGCATCTTTTCTTGACATAAAGCAGCTTACATCTACTTTGCAGACACAGGAGAGACCTTATGCCTATTAAGTAAGTGTAAATTGCCTTGTCTTCTCAAGGAGGCTATAATCGTGGATTTTAAGGTGTTCTCCATTTACACCCAAAATAAATCTAGCTGAGTGTTTTGGTCAATGCATAATAATCCCTGGTTCACCCCAGGATGGTGGAATAGATTTGAAATTTTTGAACATTGAAACATCCTAATTGATTGAAACTTGGTTTGTTGCATTTAAAGATGGAACATATGTTTGATTAATTTCAGACTTTGCAAAACTGGGACATATAGTGTTTGAAAGGTTCAAACCAGTGCTGGTCAATTTTCCAATTCTCAAAGGAACCTTTAGTTAGGGTTTAATGTATTTAAAATTTTAGTTGGAATCTCCTAATTATGTTTTGAGGCTTTTTTTTAAAGATAATCAAACCTCCAATTAAAGTTAACAAAGTGCCTTTCAAAAAGATACCAATTCATGGTTATACAAGTTTTCATTGTTTGAATAGCAAATAATTAGGGTTGTGGTTGGATTTTAGGGTTCATGAGTAAAATGACAACCAAGAGTGTTGCAAGTTAAGGTGGCTCAAGTAGCTAAGTGATATAAATTGTCTAAATAAAATATAATCCTTCACAAGCATAATACCAATCAATTGATCATTTGAAATTCATATATGAAAGTTGATGTTAGGGGATGAAATTCATGAATTCACCAGTTCTGAGTTCATAGATTTTTTAGTTTTGCAAGTTATGCATAATAGACACCTACATCATATGCATACTCAAATTAATAATCTTAGTTAAATCCTTATTGAAAATTTTCAACATGTAAAATACAATTTAACCATTTCATTTACATTCATCTTACAAAAACTTTCATTCTAATATCAAAAGTGAGCCACTTTCACTTGCATTGACCCATCAAAAACAAATAATAAATAATAAAAACATAATAGAACATTATAAAAATACTTCAGTCCAAAAAAAATTATTGATCACAACGCAACCTAACACAAATTGCAATAGTGTTTCAAAATAGCCTAGCCTTAATTATTTGGCTCAACAATTCTAAAAAATTAATTTTCATCAATTGATATCATTCTCATTATAATTGGTGATTTTTACAACACATGAGATACAAAATATGCCATGATCATAACTTCATTGGAATTGATATCCAAAGTTGCCAAATTTTGTTGCCATGACTTCATAAAAAAAAAAATTTAATGAAACAAATGCTAAATTCTTGAAAAACTTTGTGCAATAAAAACAAATTTGTCCATTTCGACCATATGTTTGCAATTAGTGTGTGAGTATTGTTCAAATCAACTCGTATTGTGACTAAACTTGTAACAATCCCATGTGTCATCATAGTGCTTGCAATCACATATGTGATTACATTTTGATAAATTTTTATTTTAATCATAGATGCAACTACAATTTGTGAGTATCACAAGTTTAGATGAAAAATTTAGTAAAAAGTGAGCATATGTCATATGTCATATATTATTACTAGCATCAATGATTCTTGATAACCAAATTGGTTTTGCAACTATATTTGCAACTATACATAGATGATTAAATGACATGTAACATTTTTATTATTGCAATTCAATTTGTACAAGTTAATTATTACCTAGTAAGCATGCTAAAAAATGTTATTATTATTTAGTAAATAGGCCTTGGTTAGTTAAGCCTAGTACGTTTATCAAATTCTGTTAACTAGATTGGTTAAGCTAAGTAGGCTTAGTAGGCTAGGTAGGCTATGAAGTTAGGCTAGACTTAGAAGCTAGGCAAGGTTAAGTAAACTTAGTAAGGTAAGGTAAGGCATCTATTACCTATCTATATTTTGTTTTTACTTAAGTAACTAGGTACTTAAGTAGGTACATACATATGTATGTAAGTAAATCATCTACCTAGGTAGGTAAGTAAATTAGTGGATAGGTATCTAGGTTAACGATTTACCCAAGTATGTGGGTAGGTATGTAGGCCATCTAATTAGATAGGTATGTACATACGTCATCTACCTAGGTTGGTGGGTGGTAAATAAGTACACCATGTATTTAGGTGAGTAGGTTGGTAAATAAATCATCAACCTAAATAGGTTTAGGTAGATAGGTAGGCCATCTACTTAAATAGCTTGTAGGTAGGTAAGTAAGCCATTTACATATTCTAGGTAGGCTATTTATTTACCTATAAACTAGCTACTTACATATCTTCCTAGCTACCTACCTACTTAACTAGTGTACTTAACAAGATGTGAATTATTAAACATGTTAACAAAACTTGGTTAAAACTTGGTTTATCCTCATGGAGGTCATGAGGGGTTCAAGTCTTTATACTTGCATCATAGGGGTTAACTTAAGCTAGACTATGCTAAGAAGTTAGATTAGGTTATGTAAACTAAATAGGTAGGCCTAATAGGCTAGTATAGTTAGGCTAGGGTGTGCACCTTTTTATGCATATACCTATTATTTTACTTAGGTAGGTCGATAGGTAACTACTTAAATTAATGTGTGAAATTAGGTAGGTCAAAATAAACACTTGTAATTACCTACTTACCTGTCATTTTGCTTAGGTAGGTAACTAAGTTAAATTAGGCTTATACATTTGGAATCATGTGACTATCCACAAGCTGGTAGTCACAAATGTAATCACAAAATCAAATTGCCCATATGCTTCATGGGGTCCATGTCATGGATAGAAAATTGATTATAGTCACAAGGGTTGGCAACTACCAATGTGAATTTCATGCCATGTGGTGTTTTTTGCAACTAATTGTCCAATGGTAGTCTTTGGTGACTAAAGCACTTTGTCATTGCAATTTTTTTTGTTATGACTAAAACCCAATCACAAATTGAATCATTAATTATTTTCCAAAAAAATTCAATGATTTGCAAATAGGGTTTTCACTTTTAGAAATAAAGATAAAAAATCAATGTCACATTTGAAACAATATATGTTTGATGGATTGGTGCAAAAACAAAAGGTAGATAGGGTTGCCATTTATGAAAATACAAAAAAAAAATCAAATGTTAAAAAAACCATGTAACCTTCATGTTGGGAACTATTACTTATACTTCTATGTAGTTGTTTTGAATTGATTCTACACTCATGAACAATGAACAACAAAATCCCATAGTTCCACTTACACAACATTAACATACATAAACACTGAAACGTAACTCTGCCAAAACCAACAAAAATTTAATGCAAGACATTTGCACATAATTCTTACATACTCAAAATCAATTGAATTCTTAATATTTTTCAAAAAAACTTTTTCTCTTCAATAAAAGTTTTTTGTTTTTCAATCATGATTTGTTCAACTTGCAGAAAACCATGGTCATCTTTATTTAACATTGCCTCCATCACACCCAACATGAACATCATTAAGCTAATTGTTGATCATCACAAATGAAACAATCCAAGTTTAATTCCAAGCTTTGACCAAAGATTTGTGATGATGTTAATAATGTTAAAAATCCATTGTGCTTTCATTCGAATGCTAACAATGCCCATCATTTGACAAGCCAAGAAAAACATGTGTGGAAATTGCATCACATGGTTTGCCCACCATAACAAAAGGTTTTCAATTTCTATTGGTCTCACATTTTAATTGATGGAAAAACTAAAATTCATTTTTCAAGGTTGACATGATCACATCATCATTAAAAAATATATTATGACCTTGAAGTTAAATCATCATCCTCAACTATTATTGGCTCCACCACTACTAGCTTCACAAAATGGACGTATACATGTAACAAATCAATAAAAATGGATACACAATTTTAATATCATATTCTACCACAACTTGAAGGGCAAGTGTATTGCGCATAAAATCTTATTTAACCTTGATGGGTGAAAACCAATAAACATGACCCACCTAAGGTATAACAAATATTTAATTTTGCATGTTTTTAAATGTTAAGTTAAATTGATATTGAAATTTTTTTAATGTATTTGTACAAAACTATTTGTAATATATTATGGGAAATTTTGAATAAGTTTGAAATGAATTAGAAATGAGTATAAAATATGTATACCCAAAACCACTTTTAAAGCAATGTTTTTGGTCCTAAATATCAATTTCAAATGGTTTGAATTTCGAAATGTTTTGAAAATGACATAATTATGAACAATATTAATCTACACAACTTAATGATGGGTCCAAATTCTTTGAAGTGTACAAAAATTCTATTAGGACACCACCCATGTTTTATGTTTTTATCTAGTCGTATTTTACCATACCCCAAAACACAAAGTGGATAGTATTGATGGAATTTAGAATTGTGGAGCTTAAAGATATTGTACTATAAAATATTCATTAATATTGATGGGGATTGAAATATAAGGAAAAAATACTTCATTAAGGACTAGCTCATTTTTGTCCTAAATGATACACCTTAAAATATTTTCACCCTAATAGTACAATACATGACATTTTTTGAAGCCATAAGAATTAAAATAAATTTTTTATAGGCTTTTAATTCATGAATTTGAAAATATATTCCTTAGATAACCAATCATGTTTTACCACATCAACTTGACTAGTGTGCCCACTAGTTTTTAACCACACCACAAAGGAGGTGGGTGTGGGTCATGTTTCTACATTTGCACCTTGATGTTTTTGAAATGAAGGTCAAACATGGATGCTAACATATTACATTATGCCTTGGTTGAAACTTGGAATGTAGAACCCAAGAAAGGTTAGAAAAAACCCCAATATGTTGAAACCTTGTCCCATCGTTCTCAACTTGAATTCTTATAGCTTCAAATCAAAGCCACCTTAAATAAAAAGGTTGATTCCAGGCCTCAATTTTACACACATTAGTTTTAATCATATTTATCCACACAACATGAAAAAACTGATCCAAAAAATTTGATAACAAGTGAATCAAATTATGCTAAAAGGAGTTGATGGTTTAGATGTTTAAATCACATTGTAATGTGTTAAAACATTAAATATGGGCTTCAATATGTGCTTAAATGTATTTAGTATTTACTAAAATATTTTTGAACGTATCTTGATTTCATATTGACATATTATAAAGGTGGGTGTATAAATACAACACACAATTTTTAACATCAACTTATTTTTTAAGACTTGGAAACATGTTACATTAGCATTAATTACAATAATATTAATCCTTTTAGCATGATTTGACCCAACCAATATAGGCCAAAGAATGTTTAACAATTGCCATTAAGGTGTTTGTGATGGCATGAACAACAAAGCAAATTTGGCAATTTGGGACTCTAAATGACAAATGTAAAGCTTGATCTCACTTGTAATAGACTCAAAATGACATCTTGATATATACTCAAAAGACTATTTGAAAACAAGATGATTCAAAATATAAATTGAATTTTCATAGGAGTTTTAAGCATCCTAGGTGCCATTGGACAATAATAATACATGAATCTTTCCACTATTGGGTGAAAACATTGTATAGCGAACCAAAGAAACCAAGGTCAAAGTCCTTTTCCAAGGGCTACATTTGACATGTGGCATGAACATGTATGTTGATCTATTATCCCAAATTTTGCATTTTTCATACTCAATTTACAATTGTGTGTTACATATAAATATTTTTTCATTATATCTTGATGTTATATCATATATATAATGCATCCATGGTTTTTATCACCTAAAAATGAATAACTTTTGTTGAAAACACATTTTCAAAATTCATAATTTTCAATGCCAATTAAAACATGTTTGAAACAAAAATGAAAACATATATGACATGTTTTCATTTTTGTTTCAAATATGCAAAATCAAGTGTGTCATCCAGAAATTCAACAAATAAATTGGTTAATAACCCTTTGCAATGTGTAACACCTTTTGAATCTTCCAAAAATGCTTATTGTGTCAGGCCAAATTTATTGTAAGGTTGATAATTGTTAAAACATTGTGTGATTTGAAAAGTAGGAATAATCTTTTATTTCTTTTCTTCTTGTTTTTTTTATCTTTACCTTATTTCAACTTTTGGACCAAAAATATTGCCCCCCTTATACTACACTCATTTATGTGTTTATTAGCATAGTAGTGACATACGAAATACGAGTATTTTTCGAAGGTGCTCAAAAAGAAGTATTTTCAAGTATTTTTTAAAAAGCCCAAAAAAACGTAAAATACGCGTATGTTTGAATCGAATTGAGAGTATGTCACTACTATGTTTATTAGTAACATATATTTTTCAAGAAAATTGTCCCATGTTTCGTATTGTAACTCAAGAACCCTTTATTTTTTCCATTAACAAATTCTTAATGTTAGCATCCATAATCCAATTAGGTGGTAAAACACACACCTCTTGAATTGAGGTTTAACAATATTGATGGTACACCAAATAAAATATGTGAAATCTATGTTGTAGGATTGCATACAAGTACATGGAGTGATCTTTGACTAATGAAGAAATCATTGCATTATAAAGTAAGGTGCAACAATAATTTGGAAGAAAATTGAAAATCATTTTGTGATGATACATAATACAATATGTTTTTCACATACAACAACAATATGTTTTCTATGTAAACCAATTCACAATTGTTTTTGCATTCAACCATTGTAGATAATGGGGCATGAAATAGTTAATTGATCAAATGTTTTAAAGTATTCAATTATTTACCTATTCTATTTTTAATGTGTTTTAGTTTCACATTCAAAGCTTTCTGAGCCTTACTACCACTACTACCAAAGTGGGGTGCAATTTACTAACTTAAATCACTATAGGACTTTAAAAGTGAAATAACTTCATTGCATTTTACTGATTTCACCCTGGTGAAAGTTATTTCATTATAATATCACTATGTAGACATCATGTTTCACTAGTTAACATAATTCACTATTATAATTTACTATAGTAAATAGGTTTATTTTTATGTTTTTTAAAATTTTCTATCTATGCTACTTTATGATATACCCTATATTATTTTAAACTACTTTAATTATTCTAACTTATATTTTATGTTATTATAAGCTATTATAAATTATTGTACCCTAAATTATTATATGTTATTTTACCTTTAAGTATTTTAATTAGTTTATTATAAGCTTTTAAGTTATTCTAAATTAAATTATTCAACTAACTTTAGGTTATACCTTAGGGTATTTTATTTTGAATTAACATATGTTATTTCAGGTTATACTTTAAGTTATTCAAGGTGATTCTATTTTATGTTATTATAAATTATTTTATCTTAAGTATAATAAATTAAAATAATCTAAAACAAAATATAATGACCTAAGGTAAAAATAACTTATAATAGAAAATAATAACCTATGAAAAATAATTTTAAATACCTTACAATATAATAACCAACAATAATTTATAATACAAAAACCATTAATAAAATAACCACCAATGGTTTACAACAGAATAATCACCAATAACCATTAATAAGCACTAGTATCCACTAATAAATTTTTTATTAATAACCATTAAAAGAATAGCCGCTAATAGTCATTAATATAATAACCACTAACAATCATTTATAAAATAACAACCAATAGCCATTAATATAATAACCACCACTATCCATTAATAGAATATCCACTAATAGCCATTAGTAGAACATCCATAATAACCATTAATAGAATATCCACAATAGCCATTAATAGAATATCTACTAATAACCATTAATAGAATATCCACAATAGCCATTAATAGAATATCCACAATAGCCATTAATAGAATATCCATAATAACCATTAATAGAATATCCACCAATAGCCATTAGTAGAATATCCACAATAGCCATTAATAGAATATCCACCAATAGCCATTAATAACCACCAATAACACTAATAAAAAAATAACCAATAATCATATATTAAAATTGCTTAGGGTTGCCAAAATAATTTAGGGTGAAATAATTCAACATAACGAAAAATAACATAGAATAGCCAAAAAAACTTATAATAGCTAAAACTAGCCTAAGGTGAAATAAGCTAAAATAATCAAAAGTAATTAAAAAAAACCAAAAGTAGCTTAGGGTGAAATAACAAAAAATAACCAATAGTAATTGAAAATAACCATAAATAGCCGTAAATAATGCAGGGTGAAATTTTTTTAATTAATAAAAAATAGTTATGTAACAATTGAAAGTAACTTAACATAGGTAGTATTATTATATCAACAAAAATAAATCCATTTATTAAACTTTTTTTTTCAGAAAAATGGTCATTAAAATGTTATTGAATAATGATATTCAACTTTTTTTTTATTCAAATGATTTTAAACTTTCAAAAGGAAATAAATGTAATTATGTACATTATTGAAATTTAAAAAAAAAAAATCAAATCATTTCATTTGAACAAACTCTCAATAAGATATGAATTTTCAAAGTTTATGTTTTTGTAATGTTTAAAATGAAATATTTGATAAATAGAATGTAATGTAACATATTATCACAAGTGGGGTGGCTTGATGGTAAGGTTGTTTACTTCCATTCCAAAGGTCAAGGGATCAAACCTTATGGGTGGTGTTGTGTGTAGTCAACAATGGTATGTTGACTGAATATTCTCCTATTGAATGCTTAGAATAGGTGCCTAGGTTGATTATGCGGCCTACCTACCTACCTAGGCTAGGTTTTTAAACCTAGCATAGGTAGTGACACATGTCAATAAATAATAGGCTTTAAAAATCATGAAATTATCAATAATATTATATATTAAATAATTAAAATTTAATTGATTTCCATATTGGTTAGTTAATTAACTAGCAAGTGAATGGTTTGGTAAATTTGTATTTCACTTAAAAGTAACCTTGTTTCATTAAGTATTAGTGAAACAAGTCATTGTCCGTAGCAACTGGTCCCCATTCACTAGGGGGTTAAACAATTTCACTAGGTAAAAATATCCAAATTCACTCAAAATTTAGTGAAACCCAAAGTGAACTAGGACACATTTCCTAATAGTGTACCTCCATAATCACCTTGTACCAATGCCCTAATTAAAATTTTAATCCCATGTGGAATATATAGAAAAACCTTTATATTGTAACAAACTAATTACCATATTATACACATCACATCACATGTATGCTACAAGTTGTCCAGTGTTCAAAAATTAATTACCATGGATAGTTGGGGATGAAAGAATTACTTTTTGCGTGACCTAATTTGATTTGAATCTATTCTAATTTATAATAGTTGGTTTACATTTTTTTGCAACTCAAAGTCACATATAGGGACAACCAAGGAGTTTGTGCAAGACCAATGAAATTCATGCAAAACATGGGGCTAAAATAAATGTTTGAGGCATACTTTTAAAAATGAAAATGAAATACATGTCTACATATAATATTTACTTTGTTGAAATGGTTAAATCTAAAAAGGGAGTGAAATTATAAACAAATAAATAGGTAGCTAAAATGTAAATAATATCCATATAATGATCATAAGACTATGATCGATATTAATACAAACATGTAGAACTATTCAATGTTTTTGGCAACTTCACTAATTCCCTCACAAGTACTTTCAAGAATTTAAACATCTAAACAATTTTAAATAATTTCAAAAATACAAATTTTTATATTAAGGTCATCTTTTTTTCCTTCGTGATGTCTAAGTTTTAAATTGAAAGTGACTAAAAATAATGGTGTAACAATGTTTACTTTCATTAGTTAAATTTGGAACTATATGTTGAAGCTCTTTAGCAACCCTATTGATGCACCCCCAAGCCCCTTGATGGACTCAACTGCGAGTCCAAAGGTTAAAACAACGGAAGGAAAAGGAATTCGGATATGTTTCCTAATTTGCAACACTTTAAGGGTAGAAGGGTGTACTGGAGTTTCGAGATGGGATTAGGATGAGCGACAAGCAAATCAATTATTCATGTGGGCCTACATAAACCCAAACAACAAATTGGTTAGTGCAAAGTTGGAATAATTTTGGTGCACGGACGAGCCACGAATAAACACAGACTCACAAAACTCACCATAGCTTAGACTTGGGGGAAGCCATCACCTTCCCCCTTATAGTATTCTCTATGCCTAGCCACAAGACCAGCACCCAAATGTCATTTTGTTCCAGGACTCCCAAATGGAAGTCTTGAAATTTTCGAAATTTTCGAAATTGGAACTCTTGCAACTCTACGGGCCCATAACTTTGTGTGCAAAACTCTAATTGAGGTGAGGTTTGAAGCAAAGTTATAGCCCTCATTGAAAGCTTCCCAACGATACCTAGCACGCCACCTGCACATAAAAAAATCAGGGCGATTCTTGACTTTTAGTGGTCGGGAATCAAATTGCCAATTTGACTCCCAACCTTTCTTTTGGTTATAATTTGTGTTTTAATAACCCAAATGGGTTATGTGAGCTCATTTTAGACATCTGCATCCAAGAGCTTTCCAATGATATAAGGAACTTTTCAATCCAATGGGTTTTGACCCCTGCAATTACTTTTTGAAGAGTCGAAAGTCCATCGGGACTCTAACTCCCAAAGTGGGAGCTCACTTGGGAGTGTGGAGGTTCATTCCCTCACACTCTCCTACATTCTTAGGAACATGAGATGTGATTCTGGGGCTTCCTTTTTGGCTTGCACCTTTGCAAGCTTTTGCTTTAGTTGCGAGCCCAAAGTTAAGGTTGCGACACCTATTTTTTAACCTTTGCACATCATCCCATCCATATTTTTTACATGAATTGATGCACAAATGTTTGGTTTCAAAGTTAACATTTGGAAGTCAACTTTAGGGTTCTAACCTTTTTTTAGTAAGTTTTTTTATTATTGAACAAATATAGGAATGAATTATTTTTAAATGCATGTTTGAATGGGTGTTAATAGATAACATAAACAAGTTGAAGAGAGTTGTAGGTACTTGGTAGTAAAAAACCACAAATTCTATTTTTGCACAAACTAGAAATTTTATTTTGTTATTTGATTTCATTTGCACGAAGCATGGAATTTTGCTATAATTCAAATATAATTTTTGTGGATTTTGTAAAACTGATAAATATAGATTTCTGTAACAATTTCCATGTCCATATTATTGTGTGAATTTTCTGGAGTATAAAAATGTAATGTATTGAATTGTAATTTTGTTTGGGGATTTTTTTACATCATATTCTGAACTACAAATTTTGGTTATATGAAATAACCATGAATATGGTGTTTTAATGAACTATAAAGTCAAGTGTGGTTAGAATCAGGGCATAAATTGTGAATGTGTGCATATTGTAATGCAAATATGTTGTTATAGTAATGTGAAATAATTGTGTAGGGATTAAATTTCATTTCTACCAACATCCAAGTTTACTAACAAGTCCTTTTTTTACTAATGGATATGTACATTTTGACTATAGGCTAAGGGCTTGAATGACATGTGTATTTTTTATTAGTAAATTTGACTAAAGTGACCTATTTAACGGTATGTCAAATTCAACATCTAATCAAGTTGGCCAAACATGAACACCTTGGTCGAAATGACTAATGGTTTTTAGTCAATTAGGTCATTATTTAAGTTGAACAAATCAAAATGACATCCTTAGTCAAGATGGACAATGGTGTTCTAGTCAAATGGGACATCTTATGTTATTAACTTGGTCAAGATAGCTACTAATTAAGCTAGGCAATAACTTAGGTCTACCTATATACCAACTTACTTATTTACATACCTACTCACCTTCCATCTTACAAACCTACATACTTACTTCCCTCCTACTTCCCATTTACCATCCTACATACCTACCTACCTACCTCGTACTTCCCACTTACCATCCTACATTCTTATCCATTAACCTACTAATTACCTACATACCTACCTACCTCCTAGTTCCCAGCTACCATCCTACCGGGTAAATGCAAGCTACAATGGCTCATTTTTAGCTAATTTAAAACTCCTGACAAGTCCCTAGGAAATTCATAAAAAATGTTCAAATGGACATGGTTGTTATTTTTTAAAATGTCATTATTGTAATCATTGACTAATACATGTTCAATCAAATCTTCACAAATCAACATCAACATTTACATTAATAAAAGTCCTAAAAGGACAACCCACAAAGTCCATATGAATATTGCCCCAAGCAAAATTTTCAAAAAATATGCTTTTGGGACAAAGAAGTTGAAAAACGAACAAAAATTGCAATTCATAGGGATTTATGAAAATATGGTCCAATTTTAAACATTCAAAAGTCCCTAATTATTAAATGGTTAAAATTTTCAAAAAACAAATTCCTCATTTGAATTTATCATCTCATAATATATCATATATTGGATCCCAATAACAAATTTGGAATGTGAATCAATATAATGTTTTACATTTTGTGATGTTCTAGTCAAACGATAAGTCCATATTTTCAACTTCAAAAGTTCATTATTTCTCCCAAATGATTTCATTATTAATAAATAACCAGACAATTCTCTTCATAATAAAATTGTTAGTTTAAATCCAAATCCCAATTAGTAGATATAAGGATCTATTAATCACCATATGTAATTGAATGAAGGGTACCTGGGAATAATTGGTCATTTTTGTTCAAAAGTGAACCAGTCAACCTTGCATTCACCCTACATCTTTATCTATTGACCTCCTACTTCCCACCTACCATCCAAAATCCTTGCCTGCCTACCTACCTCCTATGGATTACAACCTACCTACTAATTACCTAACTTTATTATTTACTTACATAATTAATGATGTGAAATGAACAAGTGAAATAAAAAACACAACAAATTTTATCAACTTTCGAAAGTAGAATCCACTGGTAAAGATTTGGTTTGTCATTGGGGAGGTGAAAGGTTCAATTCTTAATACTTGTAACTTATAAACATGTTTAAAAGGCTAGGGTAGGTAGACTAGGTTAGATTAAGTTAAGTTAGGAAGGTTAGATAGACTATGTTAGGTTAGTTAGGCTAGGCTAGGCAATATTTATGTGCTTTTTTATGACCTACCTAAAACTATATATAACGTAACTACCTAAACCTACACACACAAAAAGCTTTTTGTTAATAATCTAGAAAACAAATTGGGTAGAAATTTGACCAGACAAATGGTTCATTATTTAGTAGCGAAAATGACCAATCAAATAGTCCAATAGTTTGCTAGTTAAAAAGATCACCCCACTCATGCAAGACAAGTCCAAATCAATTTGTCTAGATGGATAGGATGGCCATTTTGGTGCATGTCCAAATGGGGTCCTTCTTGACTAGATTCTCTAGTCAAAATAACATGTTTTTGTAGTAATGTATATTTTGTGAATTGTACACAAAATTACTTTGGCAACATAGATATATCATGTGTGTAATTGGTCAACGTATAGTTTCAAACAAATTGGTGTGCACAAAAAATATTAAGGGTGGTGGAACTCTTCAAGACTTGAACGATGTCTCAAATATGGCATCTTTGGTCATTTTTAGGTTTAACATAGTTTTTTAAGTTCAAAAACATCTTATATAGGTTTAAGGGACAATGAAAATAACTTCATGGGATGATGAAGATAATGAGAAAACATCAACAAATGGTGGGTATGATGAGGATGACAAGAAAATGTTAGGTTAAATATTTTAAATTATTATTATTATTATTATTATTATTGAATGACGAGGGATAACAAGGACGTTATGCAATGGGTAGACACCAAGGGACATTGGGCAACACAAGGGGATGTTTTGCAACATTGGGGAAATAATAAAGGATGTTGGGGAAAAAAAACTTTCCATTACTACATATCTCCATTATTACATAACATGGTTTTTATGCTAGTTTTTATAATTGAAAATTCAATCATAATGAAAAATGGACAAAAAAATCATTAGTCATATTAGACTAGTAATTTATATCAAAATTTGATTTTTTTTTTTGCCTCAAATGACTAAAATGACTAGTTGGTCTAAGATAATAGGAATTTAGTTTAAAATTATTACTAATATTTTGTGTAAATAAATTATTATTTGATATTTTTTTTCCCCTTTTGTATTGAACTATGGACATTTCCATAATCAATTATCACACTAGACCCAAAGTTAAGAAAAATGTTTTTTTTTTTTTTTTTTTTT
>Ga0209208_10001365_pt1 | contig 34143 bp, 27 predicted proteins | sample S1TSphfallax_3_FD_187694 | JGI IMG/M metagenome (GOLD analysis project Ga0209208, IMG submission 187694) | Host-associated microbial communities from peat moss isolated from Minnesota, USA - S1T2_Fd - Sphagnum fallax MG (SPAdes) (version 2) | ecosystem: Host-associated > Plants > Peat moss >...
GCATTCAAGCTTGTCAAACAAAGTGATTTTACTGCCCTGTAGTTTGCTGCTCCCAGTTGTAGCACCCCCACCATGTTAGGTGATAAGGCAGAGGAATAGCACTCCATTGACAAAGCATCACAAATCTCTTTTGCTTACATGGTGCATTCTCACGTGTTGTCTCAGAACGGCTACCCAGTTATCAACATCTAAGGATTGAGAATTTCCTTTCACATTATCTACTAACACTACAAATAGCTGTAGAAGGCTGACAGAAATTGCAATCATATATGTGATCAGCAAACTCATAGAGGGAAAGCAACGAGGAGGATGCAGATGGAGTGCAGAGCATGCTTGCTATGGTGGTGGCCAGAGGCTTACCATACATGTGGAAAGCTGTGAGGAGGAGAAAGGATACCCAGAGAGAAACTGGGTTCCCGGATGTTAATCTTGCTACCACAATGCCCATTGACATCCCAACCAAAGTTGCAGCTGTCTCCTGGCTACCTTCCTGCATCATGTGAAATTCATTCCCTTATGCAACATGAGAAGAATACCATTTACCTACAAAAATTGAGTTCAATATGTGATACAATGGTCCATCAGTAGTCAAACCTGACATGCAAGTACAACTTATCGTAAGGAGTCTGATTCAAACTCAGTACATTTTCCCAACTGGAAGCACTGGAAGTTGTTGAAGCATTACCTTTGCAGAGACATCTGCAGCATTTTTGCGCAGCGCAAAGTGCTGAGTGAGAGCTGCACGTGTTGCACCACTTGCTACACCCGCTGCCACCCATGGTAACACACATTCTAAGCTTTCAGAAAACCATGTCTGACAGTGAACTGCCACCAATGGTAACACACATTCTAAGCATTCAGAAAACCATGTCTGAGAGTGCAGCTGCCACCCATGGTACACACATTCTAAGCATTCAGAAAACTATGTCCAACAGGGCAGAGGAAGTAATTTTAAGTGCATATGATGAGAGGGAATACTTACTGACAGATCTGGCCAGGCTGCCAAGACAAAGAAGAGTCACAAATGCACGAGGAAAAAGAGGTGAGATGAGATCCATGAGCATTCCTGCAAAGACATTCATCAGTTTGTGGGGTGTTCGTCAGTAGAATTGGCCAAAAGACAAGACGACCATGGTCCTAAGCAACACAATTTCAGACATACCAAATGACAAGACATTTGATTTGTTTTGTAAATCAAAATTAGACAACCAAAAACCTTGCTCAAGTCGTTAAAGGTGGTGCTTGTCTGTAGTACATAACCAAGACCTCTGAGACATTTCTACTCAAGTCCTGGCCAAGAAAAATGTTGAACTGAAGGCAAAACAGACAACCAAGGGTTGACATGTGACTGCAGCCTATGTGAAACTCACATGCAGGAAAAAAGGTCACTAAAGACAAGTGTGCCTTCGAGAATGCTTCCAAGGAGACCAAATGAATGCAGGCAGTTCAGCTGGGAGCCAGTTGTCCATTCATAAAATCTGCAGCAAGGTGCCAGTGTGATACTGGGTGATACTCATACCAGTGATAGGAACAGGAATGCATCATCACCTTACCCATATCATTCATAAGATCTGCAGCAAGGCGCCATTGCTTTGCACTGCTGTCAAGGTTTGAGCCCTACATGCATGTGACAAACACCAAAAGTTTGAAGCTTGGTCAACAGGTGCATTGAAAAAGTTTTTCTCAAATGCAGGAATACCCCCCTCCATCCTCCTTCAATGTATGTTTTTCATCTCTAATCAAATATGTGTACAGAGTCCTAAATTTTGGCTACAACTCCAAATGCCACATGAGCTTTAAACCGGCTATCATTTCGAAAGGTACAAGTAAATCATCAAGAATGAGACATACTTGTTGGAGTGTGAAGAGGATGCTTCCAAGCATTCCTGTGAAGTCACGCAAAAACCACTGCAGATGCCACAGGATCCAAGGAATCAACATAGACATTCAGATGCAGGAATTTACATAGAATAGACAAATGGAATTTCTTTCTGGTGTAAGCAAATCATGGAAATTAAAGGCTAGAATCAAATGACATAACACTGATGAGGAATCAACATTTTAGCACTCAGTTTATCATACTCATTTTTGTTAAATCAGAAATTTTCTGTGAGAGCTCATTGCTTACCTGAAATGTTGCACCTACCACAGTGGCAGTTGTTTCCCCAACCCCTATCCCTCCCAACAGGGCCTGCCTCATAATCCAGTGGAGTGAAAATCCCTACTCTTAGAAAGCAAGAACAATGCAACCAACACTTTACCAGAAATGCAACTTCCATTAGCGCTGCCCTACAAAACATATTCTCCTGAAATATACTCAAATCCATTGATATGTCATGTAACATATCCACATCACACTAATCTATGACAATCTAAATCAAAGAAATTGGTAGAAAAAGATGCCCCTTACTTGTGTGGAAAGCATGCTCCTGATGTAAGTTGAGAGACCCTGTTGAAAAAGGAAAAAGACGGGTGTGAATCAACACTTGATTACCAGTTAAGGAAAAGCAAAAACTGACTGCCACATTCAGGCAAGAAGGCAGCAAACTGAAACCAATATTAGTGTAAAATCACAGAAGAATAACAAAATCTCAGGGGTGGAGACTACCATGTCCCTACTGGGATTAAAAAAAACTGGGAAGGAAAGAAGGGGCGGTGAGAACTATACTTGCAAGGTGTCCCACATTTGGAAGGGAAGGTAATCTGGTGTCACACTGTTGGGATATCCCTGCACACTCTCACCCCATGTTTCCAACATCAAGAGGACAGCTACTTTGTCTGTTTCTTTTACAGAGCCAAACCTGGATCCCCATGGTTGCAGATACACAACACTTCCAGAACAACAAGCAGCTTGATTTCCTTGTTTGAAAAGATTTGAACTTTTTTTTTTGTTCAAATCTGCATATGTGCAGTCTCAGGCAGTATATATTAGAGCAAACCAGATTGACTATTCTACAATCCAGATCCTGATGGATGCTCTCTCTACATGGAACAACATCTACAGATCATCAGCTCAATTATGCAAGGTCAGTTCCAGGGATGTTGAAAATTAGAAGAGATGGTGATCAAAAAACTGGAGGTTAGGAATGATGAAATTTTTATATTAGGGTTTCTGCAGTCAGATCTGGATCTATTATCTACTGATGAGTTGTTGCTGCAATGCAAAGCAGAATTGATCATTATGGAGCTGAAAGCACATTGCAGTGCTTAATTTGCATGGAAAACCATCTAGAGGTTTCTCAGTTTTTAGAGGGATTGAACATGATATGGATAGTATCATGTTTGATCCCTCTCAAAACTGAGAAACCTTAAGATGATGGGATTTTGAGGAAGAGAGGTGACAGAACTAAGGCTGTAGATGAAGAAATGATGACTAAAAAAGAGGAGGAAACTATTTTGTCTCCAATTTTTGTGTGGAGATTGCCAGACCGCGCCTTGCTTTTACCTCTGGTAGAAATGCAGACACCAAACTATTCCAAACGGCTTGTGAGCGACCACGTTCCTCCCTGCAATCAAATTCCAATTCCCCCGAGTCTCCCTCCACATTATCAGCCAGCTGCCGAAACCCTAAACCCCACTCCCCAACTCTAATCCATTTCCCCTCATACCACCACCCTCAAAAGAAAACCCAACCAAACGAACTCGCTGCGAAGGTGCATTGGTAGTAGTTATAACCACTGACTGTACTTCCCATCGTTGCAAATGCACACAAAACAATCCACAGCCATGGACATCGCATCCAAAAAAACAAAAACATACCAAAAACAAAGAAAAGCTGGATCACACATCACAGACCTGATCAAACGGACTATGGAAGCATCTTGAACAAGGAGGCCAGTGCGCACGGGGATAGCTCGAGCCGTGCTGTACTCTTGTAGCAACACAGTGGGATGAGAATCCGTGTCGTCCGCCATCGCTTCCGCTGTTGCGTTGCTCGACATACAAACAAACAAGCACATCAGCGACAACGGGCACGCACACTTAGGCTTGTACCGGTGAGGTATCAACCAGTATTGGGCGGTTCTTTGACTTTCAAAAAACCGCCGTGTCCCGTCCTTAAAATTTCCCTGAATGAAAGAACCGCCGGTTCCGGTTCTTTGAGGATAATTCAGAATCAAATAACCACCGGTTCCAGTTATTTCAAAAACCTTAAGGAACCAACGGGTTTCATGAAAGAACCAGCAATGAATAGTTGGTTTTGTAGCCAGTTCTTTGACCTTTTTATATATTTTTCAGAACCACGGTTGATTCTTTGAATTTTTGGAGAATTGGCAGATAAGTGGATATATACCTAGGTTGATAACCAGTGGGTATTTTTCCCTGATTCTAAGACCCACCCAACATTGGTATCAACATCAGTAGCAAGGACCCTACTAGTTTCGGATGCGTAGAGGCAATGCCAAGCTTAAACACGATCACACGTGGAGATAACTCAATGATAAATCAATGTTTTGAAATTTTCAGATTCACTTATCGAGTGTTAGGTAACACAATTTGATGTGATGTGCTTGTTGGCAAGGCATGTTAACTCAATGTTAATTGAGAAGGTTGCTAACATCACATCTTCAGGAAATGTAGATTTTAGTAAAAAACAAAATCAAAGTTATGTAAAATGGCCAAAGTCAGCCTAGGAAATCCAAGCTGCAAAGATGACTCTCCCTCTCATCTTGCCTTCCAAAGCATACATGCTACTTTAGAAGAACAAGCACAACAATGCACCGCAGGTTTAAAGTTCATTGCTACACAACCAATTTTGCAAAATTGTTGAGAACACTACGACACAAATTTAGGTTGTATTATTGTAGAAGAAGTCTTGCAAGATTGTTCTAAATCATTTAGTGTTGCAACACACACAACAAGAGTCAGTGTAAAAGCACATGTAATAACTAAACAAGACAACACACGTAGTAGACATGACAACATGCACAAAAGGAACAATAATGATGGCATTGTTCAACATCACTATCTTTGAGTTCAACAACACCACCGATCCCTAGGGACATAAGTACATTCAATATTACATTCAATTGCATCAAATAAAAACTACTCAAGTTTCCTTCAATTTGGAAGAACCTACAACTAATCATACCTTGTATCCTACACATCACCAAATCAATCAACATTGTTCTAGATTTTCATATCTTGACAATAATGGTGCTCCAAGCAATAAGAAACACAAGGGAAAGGGGAAGCAAAGTCAAAATTAACACATTCCAAATTCATAGGCATCAAAAAACCTTAAACCTTTACCTTATTCAATATATACATCAAGATTTAATCTTGATGATCATATTTGGGTTCTATTTTGAAAGAATAGAAGGAAATATAAGAAAGAGAACTCTAACATAAACAACTTCATGTTACAATTTGCAATTCAAAATAGGGAAAAAAAAATAGAGCATCTCCACTACAAGTCTACAAAGCTTTCGTAATGATATCTTATCATTGTGAACCAAAAGAAAAACAAATGTAGATGTCCATTGCACACTCCACCCAATATAATAAACATAGGTCCCATCAAAAAAATCTTTTTTTGTTGTTATTTGTTCGCATAGTACCAAGCAACGAAAATGCTTTTGCATGAACATTGTCAATAAAATGTCACAGCAAATTACCACAAATGCTTTTGAAACTACTTCTGAAACTACTTCCACCATAAAAAATAAGAAAAGCAAAAACTTTGTTGCAAAGGAGGAGAGGCAATTATGTTGCAATTTTCTTCATGTTTCATAAGACTCCACAACAAGTATTGGCTAGATATCAACCGCATTTTGGGATCAAGTTTGTGAACACTACAATCGAAATCAACCTGCTTGCAAAGTTTAAGTGACTTGTTAAATGTCTTGAAACAAAATGGGGAGTGATTAAATAAAACATTGCCAAATTTATTGGGCATTACAAAACAATGGTGGCACTTTGTGCATCTAGGACTTCAATAGAAAATATTTTACAAAAAAACATTAAAACTGTACAAATCAAAACACATCAAAATCAAAGTTTTGTGTCTTGCATTATTGGTTTTTAGTAAAAGATGTTCTTAAATGGGCAAATTTTCGAGGGGATGTGAAGAAAACTTTTAATCTAAAATGACTTACCTTTACTAAACAAGGTGCATGTGTTAAATTTTAAACTTTAGAACCACCACCACCAATGACCTATGGTGGTTCAAATTTCAAAAGGCCTCAAGGGTTGTGAGTTGCAAAGGAGGTGCAAAAAAAATGAAGTTTAAAGAATTAGTTTTACAACAACATGCACAAGCGACCATTAACATGGCTACTTCAACATTGAAGAAAACAGCAATCATGAAGGACCAAAACATAATGGCCCTGTTCACAATTCTTAATTCTAAACTTGTTTTAGATGAAGCCAACAAATATTTCATGCTTCAAAGAAAGGACGAACTTGGAAAGCCTTGAATAAGGCTTCAACCCCATCATAATTCTAGCAAATGTAAGCTTTCCCAAGAAAATTCTAAATCTAGTAACCCCACACATTGATTCATATGAAAATGAAGATTCATTAACATTTGATAATTCACCAATTCATTTGTGTAGAAAGGACCATAATTCACAAAATTTACCACAAAATTCACCTTATGTTGGTAGGTTTTTGGAAATGTTTAATCTCCTTTAAGAAATGAACCATGTCAATGATTGGTATGTTGTCAATATACATATGGATAATACTTAGAAATGGGTGTTGACAAATTTTTTGAACAAATTAAATTTTTTATTTTAGTTTGGATTGTTGCCTTTTTGAGGCCACAAATGTTTGACAAGGTCATTTTTGAAATTATAATGGGTAGCCACATCTTCAATTTGGGTGGTTCCTTGGCAATAGTCCTTAAAAAATAACCCTCACTTCAAATGTGAAACATTGGATCCAACATCAAACAAAAGTTTACAACTGGATTCATTTTCTATCATTAAATTGTGCAAAATCACAAACCCTAGAGGAGAATACTCTTGATTATGGCCATGTCCCATTGTCTATTTAGATTTTGAATGATTGCAAAATATGCTTGAAGCATCCTAAAACAATGTTCCACATCTTTTCTTATTCATTTTTGCATTTAAAAAAATGTTTCCTTTTCTTTCCTTATGACTTATGAATTATTTGAACAAAAATGATCGATCGAGTAGGTAGTATTTTGGATATGTATTGCCATTGACGACAAAATCCATGTCTTGGACAAGCCCTTGAAGCAAATTAGTGATAAGTGGTGACTTATTTAACACATTAATGTCATTGTTACTACAAGGAAAATTGAAAAAAACATGCCAAATCTAAAGTGATTGGTCTTCAATAATTTCAAAAATCATTGATCTATTATCATTTTTGTCTTAAAATTACCCATGCCAAGCAACTAGACAATTTTTCCATTAATAGTGCATACAAGCTAAACTTGCAGACATACTTGGAAACCCATGAGCTTCATTGATTTTGAATTGCCTCTTAATTTCATCTCATGTAGGCTACCTCAAATACTTGGTCTCAAAAATTTCTTTAATAACCTTCACAAAACATTTCATTACTTCCAATTTTGTATTTTCTCCCATTCGACAATATTCATCAATTGCATCAGGTGTGATTCTATAAGTTAAAATGTGCAATGTAGTTTTTGTGCACTTTTGGATTGAGCTCAAGCCTATGTTGCTAAGTGCATCTTGCTTTTACAAGAAATACAAATCATGTGCACCAAAACTTTCAAGAATTTGACGAAACAATGTTCATTTCATTTGGTACCTCCACCTAAATAATTTGTCATCGTATATTGTTGATGCACAAAAATAATCCTTCCAAATCCTATCTTGTCCACACTTCCTTTCTCTGTCCAAATTAGGTTTTTGTCTTGGAGGTGAACTTTCATGCTTTCTTTTTCAAGTTTCAAAATCAGCTTTTGTATGATTCATCATAAAAACATTCAAAAAGAGGTCTTCATAATCATCATCCTCAAATGAGGCTTGAAAATTCTGTTGCAATCACTGCAATGATTATCTCCAACATTCCATCGTTCAAGAGTTGCAATTTTTTTGGGTGCAAACTTCAAAACCCACTTTGAATCTCTTTGTGAAATAACTAAAAACTTTTTAGCACCATTGTGATCAAGTGTCGGGTGAGGTGGGTTGCAATGGGTGCGGTGTGATAATTTAAAAAAAATTACTAGCCCTTTCACTTGGGCTGTTTCACACACCTCGCTTAAGCAATTTTGTTGTGCTTGGTGGAGGGGGGCAATGGAGATGCTTTTAGGTGATGACTAGCTTGTGTAAGGCAAAATGCCCATTGATTTTTTAAAAGGTGCACATTTTGACATCTAAAATAAATTGATCAATGACCAAACACTTAAACATTTAAGGCAAGCCAGATCCAAAGGGAGGGCTCTATTGTTTTTGGTGTCCAAACAAAACTTGAACCATTCCCATTATTGCATCTGATGCACTAAAAATTGTCAAAAAGACAAACCACCAAATGTTAAGAAGGCTGATTCCTGAACACCCACAAAAATTATAGTCTGAATATTCATAAGGTTGGGTCGACGATCAGTCTTTGTTTTGTCTATCCGCCTCCCACCAAACCGTACTTGCAAGTTTCCTCACAAACAACTCTCCACGCCCATTAACATTCAAAGAATATAATATTTGGTCTCAAGTCTTTCAAAACAAAACCAGCATATACTCCCCATGTTGGATCTTCAGATGGCGTTTTCTATAGACAGAAGTCTGCTTCCTGTTTTATTGAACCATGATCTTAGTAAAACCTTTCAAGGTAAAACCTTCGGCCTTCTTGATATGTTTTACATAGTGTGCCACCTATTATGTGAAGATCCTTTGTCACATGACTCATTTTTACCTTTAACCCCAAAATTGTAATGATATATATATATATATATAAGCATTAAAAATCAATGAAGTCTTTAAGCCAACATGACTAACACAAAATACTAACATAACATATAGATGAAATTTTAAGAATGAAATTGAGATAAGCTTTCACGAATGAAATAAAAATTTCAACAATATTTGATGAATAATCTTTATGGCATATTCAAATTTCATGATGTTCTATCCATGAAAGTTGGGAAATTTGTGTTTTTCTAAAGCAATTTCGACTAATTTTATCGCCAAATTTTCCAGTTTAGAAATTCCAAAAAATAAAAACACGCCTACGCAGGACGCGGCAAGAGACGGAACGAAGGAGAAATGCGGCGTCTCGATGAGCTGACTGCATTTTCCACCTCCCCAAGAGGTGACTTTTAGATGCAGCTTTCTCCTTTGCACAGCAAGAAAGAAATTGCTTCTTGTCCCGGTGGTAGCCGTAGCTTGTAGACTTTTTTGGTTTCGCTTTCCTCTTCTGACATTTTTCTTCGCTCCGGCCACTCTCTGTCACTTCCTTTTTCGCGCCGGATTGCCCTACACGTCGTGCAGCTTGTTTTGTACATGTGAAGATTGCTGTTGCATATTATAAAACTCCGTGTACAATTCACATAGGTTGGTGGTTTGTTGAAGTTTGAAGAGGTCCCGTGTGTCTTGCTGTTTTCGACCAGTGTTTCCCCTGGGAGGTTACAATAGAACCAGTGGTCGAGCTTCATGTAGCTTCACTGAACTGTACTGTCCAATGTGGTGTGGAGAGTACAGAAGATCAGTCCTGTGTGTCTCGGTGTTATGTCGTTTCTGGACGGGGAGCATCCATGGAAAATTCACACGGTAGGTATGTTGCTAAGTTCGATGGTTTTCCTGTCTCCCATGAGAAGTGAACGATGTACTCCAGCGTCGATAGTCCCAACTCTCGGTGTTTTTGAAGGTTTGCTATTAGTTTTCGACTCTGGCTACTCTGGAGTCTGCATTTTCGTAGCCGATGACCATCTTCCTGGTATGCTACCAGCTTGCAAGCAACTTTACTTTCTAGAGCATCTACAAAACCATAATTGGTGGTATTGTGCCAAATCGACTCCTACCGTCATGCTTTCTTGTTGGTTGTGCATTGATTGTTTGCTGAACACTTGGAATCAGATGATGGATCAATTCAATAAGTTGCTTTCCAACGTCACTTGCAGTTTTAGTTTTGAGAGTTCCTGAAATCCCATTCCAGAACGAAGGAGTCCTACCTGTTGTTGCGCAGGACCTCGAGCCATTTTGAAGGCTTTTCTGCAGATTGCCTTTGGATGAGCTGGATTGAACCTCCCTCTAGGCGCCCAATTTTTGAGGTACTAAGCATATGATTTTTTTTGGGAAAAGATTAGGGTGGTGTTGAAATTCAATAGCAACTTTTCAGCGTGTCATCTGTCAATGGCTATTCTTTCTTATGGTGCTTTCAGACTGAGGAATTTCAGATATTGTTCCTGATGATGCAAAATTTCCGGGTAGTGGACTCTCTTTCTTTAGCTGTTTTTGGCTGAACATGGGTCTTGCTTAGGGTCTGATGGTTTGTGAACTTTTTGATCACATGAGAGTAATTCTTTGTTTAAGAGTCAACAACTGTCTAGTAATCATGTCAGCAGATCCAATCACTCAAGGGCCAAAAACCAGCTGAATAAAATATTATCTATTGTTTTCTCACGGGCCTTCAGGTTTTTTCCAAATAATGTGCCTCCAGAGTCTGCCTTTTAGAGTGGTGCTGTCTATGTATCTGTGGCTAGGTTATAGAGTCTACAAATTGACTCTCTAGTGCTTGATTGGAAGTTCAGAGAAGGGTTCAACAATGTGCAACAGGGTATGCTATTTGTAATAGCACAAGTTTGTCAGTAATTTTCTCCCCTTCTCGTGTGAATGAAAGGAAAATGGATGCATGAGAGTGAAACCACTGTTTGTATGGCAGATTCCAACATGCTGTTTTTCACCTATCAATTCAGAGAAGAATGCAAAGCCATTAGTTCCTGAGAGCAACAACCCTCCTCTTATATGTTATAAGAGCCACTTATCCAAGCAGGGAGGATTTTTGGATTGCTCTCAGCTCTTAAAAGCAGAGCTGAATGGCAGTTTTCCAATGAATGACATTACTAAGACACATGGTATCTATGAGTGTTACCATATCAAGGATTTATGTATAACTACGATAAGCGATCTTGATCATCATGGCTGCTAGTTCTGTGAGTTCCTTTCACCTTGCAGATTAGTCCAATCTGTGATACTAATTTATTTCCAAGCGTTTTGATTTGAATTGCCCATTCTATTATGTTCATAATTGAATTGGTGGCCTGTCCTCTCAGCAAATTTTTGATACTCACTGGTGCTGTGATTTGGACTTTGGTTACTGTGCAATATTTTGAATGTGGAATTTTGGTGGCAGAGTAATTGGCCAGTGCATCAGCTATGGCCACCTCCTGAAGGCAACCAAAGGACTGAATTGGATGTGGTGTTGTTCCATGGGCTCCAATTAAGTGCAAATGACAGTAGTGATGCATGGAGTAGCACATGGACGCAACGAGGGCATGATGATGTATGTTGGCCTCGAGAATGGCTGCCATTTGATTTGGGGGAACCTGTGCGAATTTTCTCCGTATCATACAATGCACATGTAGTAACCTCCCCTCATGATCATGTATCAGAGATTGCGGATAACCTATTCCAGACTCTCATCAATCCTAGGTACAAGTCACCTCTCTTTGATTATGAAAATACCATGCTTGGGCCCATGAAGTGGTTTCACTTACAAATATACGAAGCAACCAAATTCTTCAGATATAAGATTTGTAACCTGACCATAGGGTCATCTCTCAATTGTATAGAAAATCTGTAGGCTTCTCAGTGATTGCGTATCAGCCAACTTTAGATAGTGTTTCAATGCTTCCTGAAAAATGAACATAGTACAGTAATGTATTGTGCAGGGTGAATGGAATCATCCTTATTTGTTAAAATTTGCTATGTTTTTAAAGATCGCTGTTAGAAGGCTTGCTTTGGAAAGTGGAAAAGGGACTTTCTAAATTATAAAATTTGCCATGAGGAGACCTGTAGCGCTGCAGTTTGGAATGGTTTTTTTGAATAATGTCAGAGGTGTGCACTCCAAGATATATTTCAGTCTCACATAAATATAGACTTAACTAATATGAAATGTACAAGTCTATTAAATATTCCCTGAAAAATCAGCATAGCAAATGAATATGTTTTGTGCAGGTATGAATGGCATCATCCTATTGTGTTAATAGGCCATAGCTTTGGAGGGTTGGTGTTGAAGAGCTTGGTTGTAAAATTGAAGACAGCATCAACCATCCGAACTCCTACCAATTCCTGGTCCAAAGCTACAGTGCAGTGTGCGAAGGTGTTTTTGAGGAATGTGAGAGGGGTGGCTTTCTATGCTGTTCCACATGCTGGATCAAGCAATATTCCTAAATATGTGAACAAGTTGTTGAGACGCAACAACAGACATCATCCTGGAATAATGGATAACATTCGACCCTGGCAACGAGATATGGAACAGTTATCAGTACATTTTGATCGCATTGTCACTGAAAATGAAATCATTATATACGCTTTTTGTGAGGGCAGGCCAATGGAGCAAGTGGTACGTATGTGTTGGATGAAATGAATTTTTGCAAGTAAATACACCCGTGATGCTTTGATGTTGTTTGGTGCTGAAATGTGCAATGTGGGTTCTATGACTGGACTAGGGAATTTTGGTGGATTTTAGCTCTGCACAACGATCAGCAGGAGATAATTCTTACAAGGTTGAGGATGCCGATCACATGGAGGTGTGCAAGCCTCCAAGTAAAGAACATCCCAGCTATGGGTTGCTTCTACAATTTATCATTACTTGTGGAAAGGTGAGTTTCAATAACCTAGTTTGTTCAATATTTGATTAACATTGAAGCAAATACCTACTCTGTAAAATACAGTTAAATTTTTCTGTTAAGGAGGTAAGTAAGCTTGCTCGAGATTTTGATGAATTACGAATGTGTAGAGTGATTGCCCCATGCAAATTTCCTGGTATAGAGTATTCACCTTAATCCAGTGATGATGTATTGATATTTTTTCTATAAGCAACAAATGGACTGACCTTTTCATAGTCTTATGTTGAATCTGAAGGTGGCAAGAGAATGTGATCAACCTTCACAAGAGGTTCATGACTTGCCTGAATCAACGTTTGGTCTGGAGAGCTATGTGGAGAGGCTAGAAACATTGGTGACCTCAGAAGGAAGTGCTGCAGCTCCTCGCTATGTGGGAGTATGGGGCATGGGTGGAGTTGGGAAAACTCTTCTTCTTCAAACACTGGATGGGAGCCCAAAGGTAAAAGGCCATTTTCAAGGAGGAATGTTCATTTGGCTCACTGTGGGGCAAACTCCTGACATAATGGCTCTATATCGGACCCTAAGTAAAAAACTGGGTCTTGACCCAGAATTATATGTGAACCCAGAGGATTATAAGCGCTATTTACACACTCAGTTCATACAGAAAAGAGTGTTCCTGGTTTTGGATGATGTTTGGCAAGACAAAGCATTTGTTTCACTGGGCTTAGCCAAGGGAAAAGGAAGTGTCACATTGTTGACCACTAGAGACCAGTCTTTATTGGAAAGAGCAAGTCCATGCATAAGCCAAGTGCATATGACTCCTCTTTCAAAGGAGGATAGTTGGAGCCTTTTTTGTGTGCATGCATTCAGACCACCATCCAATGTTCCATGTGAATTAAAGGAATTGGCACAGTCCATGGCTGAGGAGTGCCAAGGTCTTCCATTAGCTTTGAAGGTTATAGGCAAAGCAATGTTTGGAAACACCTCACCTGGACTTCAATGGGAGCCACTACTGAAGAAGCTAAGGGAATCACGCATGCAAGAGAGGACTGTTGAAGAGGAGTTGTATGAGCGTTTGAAGCTTGGCTATGATCTCCTGTCTGAGGATGATCAGCGCTTGCAGGACTGTTTTCTTTACTTTGCAGCATTTGCTGAGGATTCTTGGATTCAGTTTGATGAGATTTTGTGGGGTTGGATAGGGGAGGGGTTGGTTCCTGGAAATGGTGGAGATTATCCTAGAGCGGATGCATTTTCCTTGTTAACTAAGTTGTGCAGGAGATCATTCATTGAGTCAAATGTAGAGATCTCAGATGAAGAGCATTTTCTGGGGTTCAAGGTACATGATGTGATGAGAGATTTGGCTTTCTACATACTGGAAAATGATGGTGGCACACCCCCTGCAAAACATCTTTATCTTTATCGAGCAGGTCAAAATTTGGAAGAAATTCCCCAAGAGTGGAAAGCAATATCCAAAGCTCTGAGACTATCATTGAAGAGCAACAAGTTGAAGAGACTTCCTGGGAGTTTTTATGCACCTGAATTGATGTCTCTACTACTTGGTGGAAATCAAATACAGTGTGTACCAGCAAGTTTCTTGAGCAATTTTCCAAAACTCAGGGTTCTGGATCTAAGGCATGGAGAGTTTGTCAGTTTACCTGAGGAACTTGGTGATCTAAAGGATTTGGTTTGTCTTGACCTGTCTTATTGTGTAAAGCTAAAGAATTTACCAGACACAGTAGGGAAACTACATGTGTTGAAATGCCTGGTGCTATATCAGTGCTGGGGGTTGAATTATCTCCCTTCTGGAGTGGGTTGCCTCACATCATTGCAAGTATTACACACAAGAGGTTGTGACAAATTGACATGGGCTGAACATACACCACCAGGCATGGCAAGAGCAGAATCTTTGGGTCATGCATATCCAGCCATCCCAGCTTCGTTGGAAGACATATGTGGGTTGGTTCTTCTCACAGAACTTAGCATTTGTGGAAAAGAAGATCCAGGGCTGGAGCTGCCTCACAGTATATCTGCACTTACAAAGCTTAAGGTTCTACACTTAGAGCTTGATGAGGTCAAAACCCTGCCAGCTGAGATGCCATATTGGTTCAAACAACTTCAAGAACTTGATTTATGGGGCTTCGAAAGTTTGGAATATCTTCCAAGCTCCTTCACATGTCGTGGTGCTTTTCCAGCTCTTATAAAGTTTCAACTAGGTGGGTGTTTGACGCTTGTTGAATTTCCAGAAGTGCATGAAGGTGCTCTGCCTAAATTGCGAACACTAGATTTCATTGGCTCTGAATCTCTTGGAACCTTGCCTCTCTCTTTGGAGCTCCTGCCCAGCTTGAGGAAGTTGATTTTGCTGGGCTGTGATCTAACACTTCAAGACACTTGTAGGACAAATTGTGAAAAGTCCTCAATATGGAGGAGGTTTGACATCCAATATGATGAATTTTAGGGGGTCTCATTTATTAGATGTCCTAAAGAGTAGAGGATAGACATTCAGTTCCCACCACATGTTGCAGAAGAGTGGTGATAATTTCTAAGATCTCTAATTTTGATGAAATTTTGGAAAAAATCACCAAATTCTTAATTGGAAAAAGAAGGTTTATTTTCAAATGCGTTAATGTTGGTAATGTCACATATCCTGATGTTTGTAACATGCAAATTGTGCAACCGATCTATTGTCCCCACTTGCCAATGGTCTTGTAAACATGTTTTTCATGTTCCAAGTTACCCTACTCATTCCTTGCATTCCCATGAAACATCTTTAGATTTGAAGTAGTCAAACATGTTTCATTGTTGTAGATGTTCCACACCTGAATTGTAGAGTGGTGTTGTAGGCTCTCTAGGCAGGATGGACTTGTCAAAGTCACCTTAGGTCCACTTGTACAACATGTGCTGATGAGCCAGTCATTGAAATTGGACGGGTCTCATTGCTGGCAGTACCTTGGTTCACGTGTATTAGGAGAGCCTCCTGTCATCATATTCACTCATCAAAATCAACTTTTTTTCAGTTTTCTAAGGGCTGAATATGTGGATTGGATCATCATTGGTTGTTTGGTTTTTACTGCTGCTATGTCAAGTGTTCTTGGTGGGTCATGCCACTGACGGCTGTTCTTGATGGGTCATCACTGGGGTTCATCTGTTCTTCTGGATGGGAGGTTTGCCAATCACACTGCGACATCCAAGTGAGCACCTTTGTCGCCTTTTGTGTCTTGTCTCATGGTCCTGACCCAGACAGCAGCAGCATCAACAAGGTGACTAAATTTTTGGTGAAAGGATTTTACTGGAACAGATTCCCGGTCAGTAGCCAGACCTCATTTCCAGCTTTTCTGCAAACCAAAACCTTCACATCCAGACTTTGAACTTTTGTACAACAATTGGATTAAGGACAGTCTTTTATTTCTTTCAGGGCACTTGAGCAAGAACCTGGAATAGCAGATGCTGATTTTCCAAGCATGGGAACAACAACAGCTCTAAAGAACATCATTGGTGGTGGTGTGTGCAAATTTGATGGTTCATGAAGTGATTGCACCCACAGGAGAGGAATTGTATGTTGTCCTAGTTTTCAAGAACCTTCCCCAGAACAGGTTTCACTTCTCCCATAACTTATTCATGCAAGATGCATAGGTATGGGGCTTCGAACTTTGACCTTTCAAATACTGAACAGAAGGATATAGTCATACATTTTCCATCTTTCAATTCAACGAGGGATTGAAAGATTTTTGTTTAGAGGAGGACAAGGGAGAAAATGTGGGACTTGGCAATTCTATGAATGCAGTCTGGCATGGCAGGTACCTCCACAGCGTGAGATGTACAGTGCATATTATATGGCTAATATTCTAAAATTTTGGGCTGAGAATGGTGATGAGACTATGCAGGACTGGTGGGTTTTCCTTCAGCACAAGCTAGGAGCTGACTGCTGATTGACATGAAGGTGTTGTCCATTCTGGGAAAAGATGATGTAGTTCCATTCTTTCCCTGGCAGCAGGAAATATGTGGCGGGTGCAGGCTTTAGAGCAGCAGTGCTCAACCTACAGAAGGTCATCATTCTTGATGGTTCAAATTCCATATGTGGGGAACACCCTCAGAAGTTCTGTCATGAGCTTGGCTTGGATTTTGTTTCTAGAGCTACAGATCTAAGTGATTTTACTCAAATATAGACAGTAAGAAAAATATGGACAGGTGCATAGGCAGTTCCTTATAGGGAAATTATCTGAAGCTGCTGTTGTATCAAATTATGTACTGCCTATGATTGATGGGATTCAGATGTCTTTGTGGGGAATAGCATGGTTCACATGTCTTTGTGGGAGCATGGAGGATGCTTGGAGACAGAACTGTAGGTTAGCACTTGAGAGAAACTCTCTGGGCTCCTCTATTCCTATGAAAGCATTTCTTGTGTGGGATGTAGAGAATATGCGGCTGCAGAACAGCTTGATCTCGATTTGTGGTTGTAGGGAAATGAAAGGGGTTTGGTATCTCACAAATAAGAAGAGAGGGAAGTTCTATGGCTTGAGGACTCACAAAACACACCATGGGTGGCAGCAGTTACAATGGTGTCAGGCTACATGCAGTTGAACATTTCTGTTTGGAACAGGAAGAAAGCATCTGAAGGATGGGCAACCTCAAGTGATGCAACCTGAGACAACAATTTGGGTTTTCAGGATGCCCATACTTGGAGAATGTGTGTTGTGCACAGGAATGTTAAGGAAGCTCTCAAACATTTTTATTGGATAAGTGAAAGAACACAAATAGTCAAATCATATCAGTATTCTCTGCACTAGTGGGTACCCGTTAATTGCTTCAACCAATTAATAACGCACGCACGCTCTCAGGACCTGGGTTTCAGGACCTCAACGCGAGGTTTCAGAACCTGGCTCTCAGGACCTGGGTTTCAGGCCTTCAACGTGAGGTTTCAGGACCTGGCTCTCAAGACTTGGGTTTCAGGCCCTCGGTATTTGGCTCTCAAGACCTGGGTTTCAGGACCTCGAAAGCTCTCCATCCTACGGTCGTCTTATCTTTTTCCCATCACTTTTCTCTGTGTCCACCATCACTTTTCTTTTTCCCGTCATTTTTCTCTGCGTCCATCGTCGCAGACAGACAGACGCACGCACGGACGTAGTGAATTTATATATAAGATTAATTGCGTTGTATGTATGTCTGTGACGTGACAATTCTGCTTTTTCATTCTATGGCAGAACCAACCTCTGCATTTTCTATGGCAGAACCGGCCTGCGGGTCGTGGTGACGTCCGTCTGTGACGGAGCTCGGGTCCGTCACAGAAGGCCGACCGGGCCCGACCCGGCACTCCCGGACTCCCGGATTTTCACTGACCGGGCCCGCCGTGGGGGGTGTCGGGCCGGATCCGTCACAGAAGGCCGACCGGGTCTAAAATGATATCTTTTCACTTCAACTATTCGAATTCGCCCAAATTTCAATCTAACGGTTAAAATTGTTTTTCTCTCGACCCCACAATGTTTCTCCTTGGAAGCCCGCTTTCCAAACGAACGGTAAGGATTTGATACATTTCATCACATCCAACGGCTACCAACCGTGGTGCTAAGAAAACCGTGCCAAGTAAGAAATTTCAAAAGAGCCCGGTTGCGAAGGTGGGGCCAATTTCCTTAACGTATCTTTTCGGAAGAATAAAAATCGATCAGTACGGATGTGTCCAATTTTTAATCCGACGGATAGAAATAAGAAAGGATAAATATTTTTTTTAAAGAGAATTAAACAATGAAAACAAAGATGGCAACAATAGGTACCTATAGTAGCCGAAGGTCACGGGCACCCACTAGTTTTCAATGGTTTCACAAACAAGACATAGATCATCTAAAAAAGGAAAAGAGAAAAAATATGGGATCTCACTGCATAGTTAACTACGAAGAACGAATCTAATTGTCTTTTGTTAAGTGCAAAGTTCAAAAAAAAGAAGGTGCTAGTCAAAATTGTAGGAACAGTTAGGTAAAGAGGATGCGATGCATAGGTTGTGCGCCTCCATTCAATTGCAATGTTCACGCCATCTCCAATCTTGGCTTTTCGGTGGTGATAGATAATAGTATTGTCCACTTTGCCAACAACTCGCCTTTGTTTGATGTACTGCACAACTATCAATCTAGTTTGTATTCGAGTAGTTAGCCATTTTTTTTAGAATGCATGCTTCCTCCTTTTTATGGTCATTTCATTGCAAAGCCTTATAGATCCTCTTGTATGTTGCTGTATTGCTATTAGAGTTCAAGGATGATTTGTAGAGTTTCAAGTGACTCTCCTATAGCACTTTAAATCGTTTAAAAATGAATAAAAAATAAGAAAGTTATGAGATTTAAAAGTAGGAGGGGTCAAAATGAAGAAAAATGAGAAAAAAATGCATTTCGCAATTCAAAAAACGTATTTTCTTTATTGCTATTTTTTTGCTGGTCCTTTGGCTTTGCATTTCAAAGGTGATTTGTAGAGCTTGAGAAGGCGCTCCTATAACATTTTAAATCACTCAAAATGAAGAAGAATTGAGAGAGATCTGCCAAAGTGTCGGGCATAGGAAGGCGATCGGTGATGAGCCGGTTTACCCTAGTATCCTTAATAAAGATGTGGCGACCATTTTATGATGCGGGCACAAAACTATCCCATAAAGCTTCAACATGTGGCGATCATCTGCCGATGGGGGCACAAAAGTGTACTACTAAGGGAAGCTCAACTCTTTTCGCTTCCAATGAGCAAGCATCTCGCTAGCAAGCTATGGTGGGCACTTTGCCGGCGTCCGTGCACCATCACGGCATCAAGGCTAATGGAGCGCCATTTGCTGTCCAATGCTATCGATGCTCGCTCTTCTGTCGAGCTTCATTCTTGTCTCGCATCGCGGTTCCACCCCCATCTCAGAACTCAAACCTTTCTCCAATTCCGCAGCTGCTTTTGGTGAAACAACAAAAGTCAGTCTTTGCACATGATTCCAAACCCTCCCACTACCACTGCTACTCTTGTTCCAGAGCTCCTCCTCTTCTTTCTCTGGTAACGACATTGACGAGCACCCGCAGAAGAAGAAGAAGAAATCATTCCTCCGGCAAAGATGATTGCGATGGTTGTAGTCATCAGCTTAAAAGCCCACAAAATGAAATCTTTCAGACGTTTTGGAGACGGCGAAAGACAATCAACAACTACCGGCAGACTATTACTGGTGCTGTCAGAAAGATGACGATTTGCAGAGTTACTGGAGATTCGGAGTCAGAGAGAGACTTGAAATCCGATGTCGTGAGTGAATCTGAGACGAACATGGAGGAGGAGAGGGAGGAGGAGGGAGAATCGGAAAGTGCTTTGACGCAGGTGGCTTTGTGGATTTTGGCCGCCGTCTACACTTCCTGGCTCTTCTTATTGCCGTATGCTCCAGTACGTCTCTCCATCTCTCTCTCTCTCTCTCTCTCTCTCTCTCTCTCTCTCTCTAATTCTGAGTATGTCGCCGATGGGGCTGAAACTCTTCCATGTGCATGATGAGTGATTTTGTGTTGTGCAGGGTGATCCAGTTTGGGCGATTTCTCGTACAACCATATCAGAGATTCTTAACCTCTCCATCAACTTCTTCTTCGTCCTTCCATTGGCAAACATGGGTTAGTAATGATTCCTTCCTCACCATCAGTACTACCATCATCTCCATAATGTGACATGCATGACGATTCTCAGAGCAGTAGCAGTTCTTCTTCTGCATGTTCCTCCGGATGATTCTCAGTTACAGTAATGACTATGGTTTTGCTTTTGCTTTGGCAGAGCATTAGGGTTTGATCTTCTTCTGCATGCTCCTGATGATTTTTCAATCACAATGATTTCTGCTTTGCTTCAGCAGAGCAGTGTAGGGTTTGATCTTCTTCTGCATGTTCCCGATGTTTTTCAATTACAATGATTTCTGCGTTGCTTTGACAGAGCAGTAGGGTTTGATCTTCTGCATGCACCTGTTACCCATCCAGTAAGTTCCTTCCTGTCACCTACCACCACTAACTCATGAAAATTTTCTAAATTTGTAATCGAACAGAGTGAAGGGTGGATGTTTGTTTGTAGCCTTGTGTAGACTGTAAAGATTTTGTGTGCTTCTGGTCTTTTTGGAGGACAGAAAATCCTCAGACTTGTGAAGAACATAATCTTATTACGTTCATTGTGGTCTTTTGGTAATAGCTAGATTGCTGATTTCAGAGCAGCAGTAATAAGAGAGGGAGAGAACTTTTCTTGCCTGATTTTATTTTAGCTCATAATATTGCCAGAGTGGGCTTTGCAGGCATATGAAGCGCTCTTCAACTTTGTTTTGGGCTGGGCACTCCTATTTGCACCACTTCTCTTTACAGACCGGAAACGCAATCGCTTTACTCTATCACTTGATGCATTGTGGATCATTTCAATGTTCCTCACTAACAGTGAGTGACCTTTCTAATTTTTCACCCTCTGCTTGATTGATTGTGCCATTGTCACTGATTGAGTGTTTTGCTTCAGCATCACTTCCCAATTCACGACTGCAATTTTTTGGCACTTTTGTTCTATTTTATGGGATGCGCTTACAAAATATGTCATCTTTCTCTGCTGTGGGTGGTGGCACAGCTCTGCTCATCCCCTACATGGCGATTCGATCATATCAGAGGCCATATAGAGACTTGTTAGTGGAAGCATCAACCAATGCTGCAGCAAACACAAGTGGGACCAATGTTCAAATGAGTGGCTTGCAAAGATTCATGGTGTCAGGTGCACAGCAAATTGCATTCACTGGTGCTGTAGTGGGCATTGTGTCCATGATATGGTTTGTCATTGGGAGGTTGGATGGTGGCTATGGAGATTTTGCAGAGCGATGGGATTATTTTCTTGGCCATATTGGCAGTGATCGTCCAACATATGCATTCATATGGGACCTGTGCTGTTACACTATCTTTCAGCCATGGCTAATACGTGACAACTATCAAAATGTGAGGAGAGACAGGTTGGAAACTGTGAAAGCTCTTCATTTGGTGCCATATGTAGGTCTAGTTGCTTATTGCTGGGGTCTTGAATCAATTGAAGGTCTAGAAAAGGTGAAGAAAAATGCTTGAAATCATGAGATGGTGCAACATAAGTGCTAGAATGTTGTGCTCAAAAGCTGTCTTTGAAGTGAATTGAGAGTTCAAAAAGGCAAAAGGGCTTGTACATGGTAGCCAAGGTCTTACAGATTAAGGTTATGTGAGACCCCCTGCATCATGGCCTAACTTAATTCACCTCCTCTTCATGCAATTGATACATGGAGAATTGCTCAAAATTTGAAGTACTTATGGATCTGTTTGGATACTACCTACATGCTAATAAGCACACAGCATAATGCAGCACAGATCAGTTGTGGTGGCTTGAATATCTCTTACAGGTCAGCTTACAAATATACTACAGGAGACTGATACTTGACGATTCAAGCTTTTCTGTGGAGCCCACCCACCCTATGAGGGTTAGATGGAGGCACTGTTTGCACAATTTGGCTGCATAACCTCCAAACAAAACTCTGAATTTTTGTAGTATTTCCTGAATTAGTAGGAAGACTTGGTCAGAATGTTGGCTAGCACTCAGGATATGTATGTAACAACATAGTCCCATTCCAGCTGCAAAAAGCTTGTTGTGTGTAAACTTCGCTTCACTCTAGCTTGTCCCAGTACAAAGCAAACATCTAAGCCGAAGACATAGAGACACCTGCATGGAGGCTACTGGGATGTCCCAATCAGAGTACAGTGTCAAGAAAGATCCTGTGGAGCACCCAATCCCATGTTGACACTAGGGGTAAAGAAATTTTCCCTCTGCCATAATGTTGTCCAGAGTAACAAGTTGTTGAGGTATAAAATCACAGGCACAACTGCTTCAAAAAAGGGAGCCTAATTTACCAACCATGAACAAACAATGATGAATTCCTAGCATCAAGAATTTGTTTATACCCTTGCAACCAAGTTGTGTGTGAACCCTAGGTATAAACTCTTTGTGCTCAACTTTGGAGACAGTGTGTCTTCCCCTGGTAATAATGTTTGCAGTTCAGAGGTTGACTTGGGAGAAAGGTTGGGCAGCAAAAGCACTCCGTTTTAAAGGCCCCCTTTTGAACCTTTTATCTACCAAAAGACTAGATTCCAGCAAAATACTGTACAGTAATCCACATCATGTATTCCTGATCCTAGCACTTCGACAGGATAGATGTATTGCTAATATAGACAGAATGGCTTATTCCGAGAGAGCAAGAGTTCATGCAGAAGAGTAACCAAAGCAAGACAAAATTAAGAGTCCTTACCTCTTGTCTTTCAGTTCAGGAAGCACATCCTCCTCCCTTGCAAATCATTGAGCAGTTGCATCAAATAACTTCCTATGACAATGCTCATTTGGTCAATGATAATTGCAGTAGTGACATATCATACAAGGAATGTTCAATTCCTTTGCCATCTGACTTGACCCTGCACAGCAAAATGGGCATGGAGCCCGATATGAAAGTAACAGCATTGGCATTTGGCACAAGTGTTGTGAGGGTATCTGGTTTGAAAGTGTAAAAACCAGTGTTCAGGTTCTTGCAACCTGGACCCAAGCTCACACCTTTTTGTTGGAACTGGCACAAGAATCAGACTGTGGAACTAGTCTATTGCTGGATCCAGAAGTGGAACTGTGGAAAACATTCTTGAAAAGAAGGTCAGGATCTATATCACCCAATATGAAAGAAACAGGATTGGCAAATCTATGGTACTGTTACCAGAGGTGAGAGGGTGACCAGCAGGGTTCAACACAGGCAGAAGTAAGGTTCCTGGAGAGACTCTCACAAGGTCTTATGCTTTTCTCCAAATCAGCAGTTGCAGCATCAAAACCCCCTCCTCCTTCCAAGCCTATCTGCTCCCACCTCATGCCCATACTCTTTTGCCTTTCTCAAGAAGGCTGTTGACACATTCTCATCTGATTCTTGACACCACCACTCTCACCTGGCTTCTAGTCCAACAACAAACATCAGCTCAAGGTTTGAGACAAAAAAGACTCCAAGCAGGGTCCATTGTTTTGCTCAATGTAACACACCTGCCATGTCCAAGAGGCCATTAGGAGAGGGATGCTGGCATTCTAGTTACGCCCTTATCAAGCATAAAGCAATTGCCTCCCTTAATCAATTTGTAGAGACGAACATCCCAGAACAAAATGTTCCTCAAAATTGAAAGATCCCTCCAATGTAGCCAAGTGAAATTTCTGGCAATGCTTTATGCTATACTAAAACCAATGTTGCATGGTACTTTTTTCTTAGAAGAGAACCTCTAGTGCCAATTTTGGAGATAGTAAAATTTATGTAGAGGTTCTTTGGATGAGGGTTTGAACCTGCTTTTTCCAAATTCTCCTTTGATTTTGATTTGTTGGATATCAAATTCCTATCAAGTTATTTAAGTTATTTTTATCAATTATAGTTACTAGAGATATTTGTGTTACATGCATATACTTTTGGGACTATGAAATATGTTAGGTAAGTTTACTTAAATATCTCTAGTTAAGTTTAGTGTGAAATATTTCAATGCATGAGATGATGGCCTTGTGCATGTGCATATTCATGCATTTCTAAGGTAGGTAACATCTACATGGGGGTGTTCACCTCCTATTTATATTAGGCCAAAGCTTGGGGTGGAATCATAGATTTGTAGTAACATTTGTGTGATCCTAAGCTTGGGTTGGGAGTTTGTTGTAAATCAATGTTTTTATCATCTTTATTCTCTCATCGATCTGTTGTTAATTTCCAACATAGTATTAGAGCATGGTTGCTTTTGAAGGAAGGAGAGATTGAAGTTGTTTTCTATAGTTTTTGAAAGCTTTGAAATATTGAGTTTCTTTTTGTTTTTCTAAAATTTTGTTAAAAGTTTCAAAGCTTTAGGTGTTTTGTTTTCTAGCATTATTCTACTCACAATTGTGGCATTCACTTCTAATGTTCAAAGTATTGAAAAGTTGAATCACCATAACTTTCATACATGGAAGATGATGATGGAATTTCTCTTGCTTGAAAAGGATTTGTGGGAAATCACCTTAGGAGAACATTGTCAACAAAAGTTGAATTTGGAGACATTGTTTTTGAAGGAAACACTTTTGAACACCAGTTGTTCATGAAAAAAAAAAAAGGCTCATGGAGTAATGCTCTTAAATGTTGTTGATTATTTGTTGCATCATGTAGCACATGTAAAAATTGCAAAAGATGCATGGGACAATCTTTGTGCAACATTTTAGAGAAAACATGTTGGCAACAAATGTAACTAGGTCAAGAACTCTATAATCTTAAGATGGAGGAAAACACCTCAATGCAAGTTTATATTGATAAGATGATTGCAGATTAGTTATCAAACATTAATCATCAAATTTTCAATGAAAAATTGTTGTTCACACTTTAGGGAATTTGCCATTGTCTTTCCATACCCTTATGATTTCACTTTGTACCCGCATTAGTGTTTATGGAATTAGTATGTGGACAATTGTTGCAAGAAGAACTGCGATGTAATCAAAAAGTGTGATTTAACCAAGGTACAAAACATGAAGCATTAAGTGTTAAAGGTGTTTTTGAAAAGTTCAAAAAAATTATAGATTGGACGAAATTCAAATATTAACAGCAGAAGAAGAAAGGAACTTTCTATAATTATGGCATCAAAGGCCATTTTGCAAGAAAATGTCATAAGAAAAAACAAAATTGGAAAAACAAATTCAAAGGTTTTTCGCTAGTAACCACAACATGTAAAAATTGTTCAAAAAAAAAGATTATATAAATTGGTTGGAATTATCAATCCTTGGTTGTAAAATGTAATATCAAGATTAAAAGGAATGACTTGTGGCATTAGAAACTTGTACATGTCTCTATGCAAGTTTTAACAACCATGGATAAAAGTAACCTTGTTGAAGGCATGGATCTCAATGGAAATCATGACTTGAGTTTTTACAATGGATGTGTGTATGGTAAAACCATCGTACCCAATTGCCTTCGAGTGGGGGTTTTCATGCAAAGGAATTTTTTTGGGCTTTTGCACACATATTATCACAAATGCCAACAACATGGAGTTCATTCATATGAATGTTCATCCATGAATTATAATTAATTTTTACCAAACTCCTAGTTTAATATTAATTCACTTTTAGTTAGCTTTGAATTAACTTTTAGTTCATTTCCAATTCGCTTCTAATTAATTTTTAATTAAATTTCATTAAAAATTTTGTTCACTTCTAATTAATTCATAGTTAAATTTCAATTCACTTTTAATTCACTTTTAATTAATTCATAGTTCATTATTAGTTTTGACATGGATGGACCTGGGCCACACATGGGTTAAGATGGGTAAGTTGAAAGTTCTTTTAAAAGTTTTTAAAAAAGTTTTCTTGAACTAGATGCTCAATGGGTATAAGTAAAAGTAAAATCCTACATTACTTTCAATTTGTTTAACACTAATTTTATGTACATATCTTTGTCATGATATTGTTTTGTTCTTGTCATGTTTTTGTAATAAAGTCTTTTGTATTCACATCGTGCACACATCATGTTTATAACCAAATTTAAAATTAAGCCTACCTTCGTACATCTGGTTTCAAAATCTTATTTTTTAATTCTTTTCATGCCCATTACACATATTTATGTGGTCCCATGGCAACATTTCATGGAGGGGTAAAATATTTTTTTATCTTCATTGATGACTTTTTTATGAAGACATTTTTAATATCATGAAAACTAAGTTTGATGTGTTTGGCAAGCTTAAGGTTTTCAAAAAAATTATAAAAATCAAACTAGAAATAATATCAAAGTAATTAGTTGTGATGGAGGTGGGGAGTATAACCTTAAGAATTTCAATACATTCTACAAGGAAAATGGCATTGTGAAACATACAACCATTCCATACACACCAAAACAAATTAGTGTAATTGAAAGGAAAAATCAAAGACTTGTTGAAAGTGTGCAATGTGTGTTGTAACAAATGAAACTATATCATATATTATGGGTAAAGACAATGGCAACTATAACATATATCCAAAATCGAATCCCTATTAAATCAATTTCTAGCATGTTGGTAAAAGAGGTTTGGTGTGGATATAAACCTTCCAAAAATCATTTGTGTGTTTTTTGTTGTGTTACATTTTTTCATGTGCCAAAGGAAATAAGGACAAAGTTGGATTCCAAAGGTGTCAAATGCATAGTCATTAGCTATTATGAATAGATTAAAGGTGTTAAAGGTATTTTTATTCCCTCAAATAAAACAAAATTAAATTCCTACTTTGCAAGTTTTAAATTGCTTACAAACATCAACAAGTTGGTTTTTTTTCAAATTTGAATTTCTAGAACAAAAACTCCCAAAATCAAAGTAAAAAACATGAAGATGTTCATGTGCAAAAAATAGAATCTAGAAATATTTACAAAGAAGGAAACTCAACTAATCAAATTAAAATCCATCATATTGTTTTATCATTCTCAAATCCTCCTATTTATATTTCAACACAATGTTGTTTTAAGTTAAACAATCATTAGTTGGTACAACAATCAGTTGATTCAAAATTGAACTACAACCACAAGTTCAACACAAACCTATTTGATCAACAACCAATTATGCTAACATATTGCTTTACTAGTTACCTTAACAAACTAGTTCACTTAAAGACATGTTATTAGTTATTATAACAAATCGATTACTTGTTATCTAATAATAATTAAAATAATATTGCTTCACCAAGTACCAATTAGTAACAACTGGTTACTATGCACATAAAGTGAAAATTTGGGTTAACAAAGGGGTACAAATTGTACAACCTTATAACCCAATATGTTATCATTAGTTGTGATTTTTGTTTGATGAATTCAAAAACTTTAATGGGGAAACAATGGTTTCAAGGTTAGATTTTGGATCAAACAAATGATTCTAAATCAAGAATTAAAGATGGAAGACGAAAAAAATCCTTGCCAAATGCAAGAAAATTAAACAATGGTTGAAGAAGACTTGAATCTTTCATTTTTTTTTGGGTTGATGTTGATGAACCCCATTCTTTTGTGAAGTCTTTGAATGGTGAAGATTCACAACATTGGAAAAAGGCCACGGATTTTAAGTTTTAGTCCTTACAAGATAATAAGATTTGAATATTTACTCCCTTCCACATGATTGCAAACTATTGAGTTGCAAATGGATCTTCAAGATCAAATATAATGTTGATGGTTTTATGGCTCTATGGCAAGCAAAGCTTGGCTTGTTTGGTGGCAAGGGGATTTACACAAGTTGAAGGTATTGATTTCAATGAAACATTTTCCCTTGTTGCACTAATGTAAGCAATTCGAGCTATGCTTGTAGTTACAACCCTGAAGATTTCAAGGTGCATTGAATGAATGTTAAAACTACCCTTTTGGATGGAGATTTTCCAAAGGAAATTTATATATAGAAGGCTTTTTGGTCAAAAGTTTTTTAAAAAAGGGTATGCAATATGGTATGCAAACTTAATATAATTTGAAACAATCTCCTCATGGATGGAACCACAAGATAATGCATATTTTTTCTCAAGAGTTTGAAAAACACTTTGTTGACCATATTTTAAGAAAGTTCAAAAAAACTCTCATGTGATCATAATTTTGGATGTTTATGATCTAATTTTAGCCTTTAATGACTTGACTTTGTTGAAAGAGAAAAAGGATAATCTCTTGAAGAAATTTGAAATGGTGGATTTATGTGAGATCCAATAATTTTTGGCGTTAGAAAGAAATCATATTCTACAAGATCGAATGATTTATTTGAACCAAAACAAGTACATTGGAAGTATATTGAAGCAATTTGGAATGGTTATAAGTAAGCCAATATGAATTCCTTTTATGACCGGTCATTTAAAACGATGTAAATTTGGAAGCAATATGTGGGTTAGTTTATTTCGAAATGTTATTGGAAGTTTCATGTATGCAATGGTATGCACAAGACTTGATATTGCACAAGCAATGGGGGTTGTGAACCAATTTATGGCTAATCTTCAACAATCACATTAAATTGCAATGACATAGATTTTTTGTTATCTAAAAGGCACAATGGATTTTGGTTTTTTTTTTAGAAAAAACATCAAGGATGTTATTTTGGGCCAAATGCATTTTGATGGGAATGTAAACCATAGCCAAGGTTAAGCACATTTCAAAATAAATGTAAATCATAGCCAAGGTTCCAATATGAACATGAAAGACTAGGTGCGTTTCAAAACGGACATTTATCATATCCAAGGAATTGACAAAAACAATATGGGCTAGGTGCATTCCAAAGGGAGTGTTTACCAAAACCAACATGTCCCAATATTGGGGAATATGATATTTTTCATGGAAACACACAAATGTGTGCCTATTGTGATGTTGGCAATATGGATGATTACAAATTCTCATAAAGTTATTTTTCTTATTGAGAAATGGTGCTATTATTTGGAATAGCAAGAAATAAACCTCTATTGTTATGTCGTCATCATTATCATTATTTGGTATGAAAAAAAACTGAAAAATGTTTTGTTAAATTGGTGCATTGCAACACAAAAAATATGGTTGTAGATATTTTGATCAAGGGACTTTCTATTGACAAACATGAATATTTCTAACACTTGATGGGTGTGATTAAATGTATAATTTGATTGTTCAATTAGTGGGGGTGTTAGATATCAACTTCCTACCAAGCTACTTAAGTTACTTTTATCAAGTTACTTAAGATATTTGTGTTACACAAAAATATTTTTGGGACTATGAGATATGTTAGATAAATTTATTTAAATATTTTAAATTAAGTTTAGTGTGAGATATCTCAATACATGAGATGATAGCCTTGTGCATGTGTGTATGCATGCACTTTTAAGGTAAGTAACATTTACATGGGATGTTTACATTCTATTTAGATTAGGCCAGAACTCAGGGGTGGATCATACGTTTGTAGCAACATCTATGTGATCCTCAAGTTGAATGGAGAGCTCATTATATAAATCAATGTTTTTGCCATCTCTATTCTCTCATCGATCCATTATCAATTTCCAACATGATTTTAAACATGATCCAGATTAGGTCAGTATTTTCCTCATGGAAAGGGCAATGCAATTGGAATGGATATATATGGGTATCACTGGTGGTTCCCATTTCATGAAATCCCCTGGCCCCCAAAACTGACCCACAAAATCAAATTTTGGTTGCATTCACCCCCAAAACCAAACCTGGAAATAATTTTAAAGTCAAAGAACTGGGAAAAAACCAGTTGTTCTGTCATGAGATCCAACACTTCTTTGAAGGTTTTGAAATACCCTAAAACCAGAGGTTCTTTGATGGATGTTTTTTCAAATAAGTCTCTAATGAAACATAAGGTCAAGGGTTATGGGTTGTAGCTTGTGTGATTTGATAGTCAATTGGGGCGTTGAGATCCTCCTTAAGGATGGTTATGAAAAGTCACTTATTACTTGCATTCAAACATGTAACTTGGGCTGCATTTGGATCATGGTTTCTTAGAAACCCTAATACATTACTACAAAATTTATCTGAAAAGAATGTTCTCAAGGAAAAAAAAACCCTAAACCTAAATGGCAATATTCAACTCTTACAAATTTTCATCAATTATAGTTTTTGGCATGCAAATTGGAATGCAAAATTTCTTCGCACTTGGATTCCTCAAATTCCTCAAATTCCACAATTGATTGGTTAACTTAAGCTATGATTACACTTAATGTTAAGTTGGTGTTAAGAAAAGCTGCTTTTTTTTGGGTTGCATTCGGATAAGAATGTTACCTACCATCAAATCTTATGCAACACACAATGTTAAATGAGTCTCAACTTGACCTTAAGTAAATGTTAAGCTTAACACCAAATCTTTAAAAAAATACAGATCTTAGAATAAAAACAAAATTTTAGGTGGCAACCTATAAAAAGGGGTTTTAAGTCAATGTTATGTTTCCAAATTGGTTCTCCTAGGTGTGAATGAGTAAAATAAAAATAAAAAAACTATTAGGTCAGTGCTAATTAACATATTTTATTTTTTAGAAATCATATTATTTAAATATTAATTTTACTTAACACTAAGTTATGAGCCATGTCTGATTGCAGCTTTATTAGCCTTTCAACCATGGTAGTTAACTACTATAGTTACCTATGTACTAATTAGGGGCCACAATGAACCAGCACCTACCAGCGCACCGTGAAGGATGAATGGTAAGTGGTCAAGAAACAATTTTCTGTTGGGTTCCAGTTCCCCAGCTAACCATGGCTGTTAACTCAGATGGTTTTTTTTTTTAACCTACCTACTGCCTACCCACAAGCAGGTTGTTAGTAGATAGGTAATAAAAATAACCATTACCTATGTATAAACCATCTACCTACCTAGTAATTACCTATTTTCCTACCTATCTACCTATATATGAGACCTATTTTCTACAGAATTGGTTACCAAGGTGAAACCAAATATTAACTCAAGTGAGGTTCATCCATAACTGAGTAATAATGGATATCCAGTGGATGGTGCACTAGTGTGTACCTACCTACATAATAACCACTGAGATCCCATACCTACATACCTACAATACTACCCCTATTGCAAGGGTAGTTACTAGTTACCTAGGGAGTGTGGTAGGTAGTTTGCGGGGTCGGAACTAATGTTGCCCGGATATATCAAAAATTCTGGATATGAATCTGGATATGCATGTAGTCATATCTGGAATTTGGTTATTCTCAAATGTTCATCCTTACATAACCGACATGAAATGGTCATGCAATAACCGATGCTCATCCATATCTGGGCGGGAATTGCTTGTACCGATATGCACATATGGGCACTCATGGATGGATATGCTTGGATATGCATATACATATTCGATGCATAACCAATGCATTCTGGCATATCATTGGTTAGGGATTAGGGGTTAGGGTTAGATTGAGATGGAGCTTGCAATGTTTGAGGTTTAATGTTTTACACTTTGTGGAATGCAAAGTGCAAAAGTATTACCAGCAAAGCTTTGAGTGTAATAATATGCAAAGTGCATGTTATATGTAGACCTTGGCTGGACTTGTGATTTGTGATTTTTTGCAACAAAATTTGAGTGCGAAGTGTCTTCTATCTTTTCATATTTTTTGCATGGTCTTTTTCTTTTCTCTCCACCTTGCTTCAAGTGCAACTTTTTAGCAATGCATCATGCTTGCAATGTTTTTTGTGAGATGAGAGTGTGAGCATGGTTTGAGGTATGAACTATGAACATTTTGCATTTGCATTCGAAGCCACTACAACCTTGCTTCGTGGTTAATGTTGCATAATCTACAACACAACACAACTCACTTGCTTCTTGTTTTGGTGCTTGGATTGTTGAGTTTCAAAGTTTGCATGAACAATTTGTACTTGAGCACCACAAGCACCACAAATGGGTGTTCGCAGCAAGATCATCTTGTGTGTTGTTTGCCCACTTTTAATGGCTAAAAGGGAATTTCAAGTGTTGAGCAAACTGGAAAGCTCGACTATTTTAGCAATGTTTTCTTTTTTTCCCTTGCACATTTATGTCATTGCATGTTTTTAATGATAATTGTGATAATTTAAATATCTCTTTGAGTTTTTAGATTTCGCACAAGGTGTAAGCTTGGATTATGTTGCATCAAATGTCCATGTTACAAAGTCCTCATTTTCATCATTTGACTTTTTGGATGGATCTAAGGTGGATGGCTTGAACGGGTTATCTTGTGGGGTTGATCAGAACCATTCTCTTGAATTGTTAAAACAAGTTTGTTTTAACAATGTCTTTCCAATGGTTTTTTAGAACTTTGAGTAGTTTCCTTCATGATTCTAACTCCTCACTTTCCACACAAGAGACAAAACCTTTTCCTCCACCTTCCCAAAAAACTACCAACCTATAACATTTGTGCAAGTATTGGATTAAATGTTTGTTGAATGCCAAGCTTGTTATTAGAGTCTGCATTTCACCTATAATATAAACTTTTGGAAGGATGAAGAAAATAATTGACAAATCATTCCACATTGGTGATTAAAGGAGGATTTTCCACATGTTTTTTGTACACAACCTACAATTGCAACCTTGTCTCGATGTGTTTTAGCAATTTTGGGTGTTTTAAGTTTTCATTGAAGTTTTAATTATGATGTTTTCTACACATTGAAGCAAGGATGATGCTGAGATCACATGACACAAGGAGTGGATAATACATCTAAGTAGAAAAGTTGCAAACGTACTAGTCTTCACTGTTTAACCTTGATTGAACTAGAAAAGTTCACCACCCTTCAAGACCTTATTTTTTTCCCAAATGAGGGATAATTAGCATATCATGCTTTCATTTTTTTTTGCTTGAAAATCACGACTTGATGTCCATTGATGTGAATTTCTTCAACTTTTGCATTTTTCATGGTTGTAATTATTGGTTGTAGATAGACTGGGTATTTAAAATCTTGTACATTTTGCATCTCTAATCATTTCCACTCTTCTTCCAAATTCTATATTTTGTAAAATAATTTGTTGTGGGGGATTTCATCAACACTTGTTATTTTGTTGTACAAAAGAAGCCAAAGTTTGAATAGACATCTAGATTTGTATCGTATTTGTTTTGCATTTTGACATGGTGAGCATGAGAGGTCAAAGGTTCCTTGGCAACTGTTGTAGTCTCACAAGCCTTCTCTTTCATATATTTTGTTGTTTCAAGGGTGTGTTTGTGGGTTAGGTGGGGTGTATGTGGGGTGAGGTTGGTGTAGGAAACTTGTGTTACATTAGGTAGGATTTAAAAAAAAATCAAGGTTCAACTCCCCCACAACTTATTGGGTTTTTTAGATGTTTTCTAATACTCTAGTGGGGTAGGTCTATGACTAGAAAATTAATTCCAAAAGTCGCGATGTATTTCTAACCTTTATACATATCTTGTGATAATTGTGAGTTTGAAAACCAGAAAATTAATATTCGCCAAAATGAAAAATACAAATAAAATTACATATCCATCTAGTCAACTATATTTATGATTTTTTTAATTGTTCGTATCCTTATGTTATAATTTAAAAAAGAATATTCCATATAGATATCCTGACAAATGCCTCAAATATTCATATCCAGGCAACATTGGTCAGAACTAGCAAGGTTTATGGGATAGGTTAAACCCCTAAGGTTATCAGGACGGTTCTTGTGATTAATAACTGCGGTTTTATAAAAAAATCAAAGGCCCAGTTATATACCAAAACTGGGCTATAGAACCACTGGTTCTTTACCGGTTCTTTAATGAAAACTGCAAGTTCTTCAATGGTTTTGAAATAACCAGCATTGGCAGTTCTTTGATTTTTGATTTTTTCAAATAACCGGCACTGGCAGTTCTTCGATTTTTGATTTTTTCAAATAACCGGCACTGGCAGTTCACTAATCAAGGTTCTTTGAAATTCAAATAACAGCACAACACTGGTGTAAACGTTCCGAGGTCCAATCAGAGCTCACTTGGGGGAATGCTTACATGCCATTTCATG
>Ga0209208_10001367_pt1 | contig 34135 bp, 35 predicted proteins | sample S1TSphfallax_3_FD_187694 | JGI IMG/M metagenome (GOLD analysis project Ga0209208, IMG submission 187694) | Host-associated microbial communities from peat moss isolated from Minnesota, USA - S1T2_Fd - Sphagnum fallax MG (SPAdes) (version 2) | ecosystem: Host-associated > Plants > Peat moss >...
CAAAAGTGCTGCGATGATTAAAGGTACATTATAAATTAGCGATGGGTGGTGCACCACAAGTTGCGATGCGTGTCACATCGCAAATATGGCAGATTATTTTTGCTTCGCAAACCCTTCAGGTTTTTTTTTTTTGCTTCTCAAACCCTTTAGGTTTTTCGTTTGGCCCTTCGCAAAAAGGCACAATATGTAGTAGTGATTGGTCTAGTTTGTGTAACTTCAGTTACCTTCAATTTTAGTTGTTACAAGGTGAAAGATAAACCAATTTTTTGCATGTTCAAAACCCAACTAACTATTGTTCCATCCTCTATTTTTATTAACACACCTTAATGACCCATTTTATTGGTTCTAATTCTCCCATTGAAGTGATATGAAGGTGAGGTAAAAGGGATGTTCTAATACATGATAGTTTTTTCAAAGAGGTGTGTACCCTTTCAACTTCGTCCATGGCATCTTCTAATTCCTAGTCTATCCATTTGCCTTTACCTATTATAGTAGGCAATTTTTTGTTTGTTGTGGCAAGATGGGGGCACCAATCTTGTATTGTCGATATGGCTATTGTGGCAGGTTGAAATTGTTGTTGGTCTTTTATTGTTAGGGTTCCAAGTTGAGGTTAATGCTTCTCTTGATTTTCATAACTTTGATTTAAACCCCATTTTGACGTTTTTTGGGCACATTGAGATGTGCTAATGAACAATCTACAAGCAGTCCACCTCACATATGTTGTGGTATGGACTACAAGGCCTTCTCTCCCATTGGTCTTTTCATCTTAGCCCTATTCCTTCCAAGCAATTGGGGGTACCCTGTTAGGTCCTACTAAAGGTATAAATCAAAATTTCTTGTATGATGATTAAGATGTTAGAATATGTGTCAAATCTAGATAATGATTAAGTGCATATGTTTCCACTTCCTCATAAGAAATAAATAATTCATACCATTCAATAAAGTCTTTCCAATCTAATGTGACATCAATTGTTGATGTGTAGGTAGTGGGAATGTATTTCAAAGTCGGTCTTGATGGAAGAGAAGGAAACCTATGACCTATGCTACTTCTAGAATGTGATGAAAATTGTAAGACTACTACTTGGTGAACTCAACGATAATATAAGTATTGTGATTATTTGTTTGTGTATTCTTGCACCAACTTTGGCATGCCAATAAGATCTGCCTTTTCTAGCAATATTCCTAGATCTTGCAATTCAAATTCTACTTCTTGTTTGATCCCAAATGTAGTAGGGTTTTTTACTTTCTCGTTAATTTCAATTTCAACACAAATTGTTTCTTCTACCTCCTTCCTTAAGTTAAATACAATAGGGACTATACCATTTACTTCCTTCTTGACCTCAATTGCAACCAAATCTAAGTCTACTCTCTTATTGATCCCACCTTGTAGTCTTTCTAAGAATGATTGAAACTTTTGCAATGAACTTGTTGCTACATCTAACATATTTAGAATTAGAAGTTTTTACTATAAGAATTCCAAGTTAAGAATTTCTTTTGTTCCTACCAAGTGGTTTTTGGTGGGAATATCTTGCATTCATTACCTTGGTTCTTGTTCTTTGGTATCCAAAGCTAGCTCCTAATGGGTTGATTGAGCTATTTGTTGTTTTGGGTGTTTAGCCCAAATTTGGGCTATGTATCTAGGAACAATTAGACAAGGGTTCAATTTTTGTGTTCTTGGATGTTGTTTTTTATTCACAAAATGTCTCATTTCTAAGCACTTGTATTTCTAAGCAATTGATTACAATTTGAAGTGCTCAAAGCCTCAAATTTGCAGTCATCTCCTTGTTGTTTAATGTAACCTTGGACCCCCATTACCAATCAAGAAGTTGTACGAATTTGATCAGAAATTGATGGGCTCTTAAATTTTTCACAATAAAGGGTGGTTGTCCTGCACCTTATTACCCACATTAAATTCCCTTAAAATCATCAAACAATTTACAAAATTCGCACAACTCACTTATGGGTGAATGATGGACCATAGATGAGCTTTTGACTGGTCATAACCAGAGAACAAAACTAAAACCAGTATGTTACATTGCGAAATCCCTGATCAGTGATGGCTTGTTCTACCCTAGTAAGTAACTCATGCCTTTTTCCCCCAAGATCACTACAGTTATTAGTATTTTCACATGGATTGTAAAAAGCTCAATCTAAAAGGGTGCTCTTTTTGTTTTTGTTGATGAAATTGCTCCACGTGATTTTCCGTTTCCTTTATTGGCAAAAGATTGCCTCCCACACCATCATCCATGAATGAGCGATAAGATGCAGAGTGGATGAATGAGAGAATGATATGAGGGTAAGGAAGATTAGGGTATATGAGATTAAAAGTGAGCTTGGAGCTCTGAGGTTCTATTTTCGTTGGATTTCCATCCATTCAAATTACAACGGAGACTTGTAACTTTTGTGGAGGAACGAAGAAAGGAATGAATGAATGAATGATTGAATGGGCGGTAAAGATGAAGAAGAGTAGATGAGAGAGAAAGAGAGAGATTGGGTAAGTGGGATTGGGGTAAATGAGATTAGAGTAAGTGAGCTTGGAGCTCTGACGTTCTACGTTCGTTGTATTTTCATCCATTCAAATTGCAACTGAGCAGTGTAACTGTTGTGGAGGAAGGAAGGAAAGAATGAATGAATGAATGGGGGGTAAATATATGAAGTAGAGTGGATGAATATGGGAGACAGAGATTGGGTAAGTGACGTTCTATTTTCGTTATACATTTCATCCATTCAAATTGCAACCGAGGATTCCTACTGTTGTGGAGGAAAGAAAGAATGGGCAGTAAAGATGAAGAAGAGTGGATGAATGAGAGAGAGAGAAGGGTAAGCGAGAGTACGGTAAATGAGATTAGAGTAAGTGAGCTTGGAGCTCTGACATTGTATTTTCATCCATTCAAATTGCAACCAAGGAATGTAGCTGTTGTGGAGGAATGAATGAATGAAAGAAAGAAAGCTAGAATGAATGGGCGGTGAAGATGAAGAATAGTGGATGAATGTGACAGAGGAAGAGGTTAGGGTGAAGTGAGATTAGGGCAAATGAGATTTGTGTAAGTGAGCTTGGACCTCTGACGTTTGTATTTTGGTTTAGTGGTTCTTCCTCGCGGTGCTTGTTGTCGCGTTCTTTCTTGTTAGGGTAAGCAAGCAAGCTTCGATCTGAAGAGGAAGTGAGCGGGGCGGGGCGGTGAGAGAAGGAGGTGGGGGTTTTTTTTTGTTTTCTCAAGGCTGTTGTTGAGGAAGCCAGCCTTGAGAACGACAGTGGTGGTTACAATGAGGAGCTTGGGAAGTGCAGCCAGGAAGGCTGCAGTTTGTCTTAACGGTAGCGGCTATGGCAGTTCATTGGTATCTCAGCGACGAGCCTTAAGTCAGGCTGCTGCTACTCCTCCTCCTCCTCCTCCTCCTCCACCAGCCGAGAAAACGCACTTCGGAGGATTGAAAGATGAGGATAGGATATTCACAAATCTGTATGGAGTTCACGATCCGTTTCTGAAGGGAGCGATGAAGCGAGGGGATTGGTATCGGACCAAGGATCTGGTGGTGAAAGGCACGGATTGGATCGTGAACGAGATGAAGAAGTCGGGGTTGAGAGGGAGAGGAGGTGCAGGATTCCCTTCTGGATTGAAGTGGTCTTTCATGCCTAAGGTCTCGGACGGTCGGCCCTCCTACCTTGTTGTCAACGCTGATGAGAGCGAGCCAGGAACTTGTAAGGATCGCGAGATCATGAGGCATGATCCGCACAAGCTTCTCGAGGGATGCTTGATTGCTGGAGTCGGGATGCGAGCTCGGGCTGCTTATATCTACATTCGTGGGGAGTACGTGAACGAGCGGCTCAATCTTCAGAAAGCTCTTCATGAGTGTTACAAAGAAGGTAACCATTTTCCTGCCATCAGCAAAATAAAATTCTTCCAGATTGATTCTGCCATCGAATTTGCAAACTTGATTTCCATTCTCCAGATGACAGTTCTGTTCTCCACCCTTGGAATTGTTACAGACATTCAGTTTTCCAGTATCATGATGATTCTGATTTTGTGATGTATTTTATTCTAACCCTAACAGGTTTACTTGGAAAGAATGCTTGTGGTTCGGGTTATGACTTTGATGTCCACATCCACTTTGGGGCTGGTGCCTACATCTGTGGAGAGGAGACAGCACTGCTGGAGAGTCTTGAGGGAAAGCAAGGCAAGCCTCGGTTGAAGCCTCCCTTCCCTGCAAATGCAGGTCTCTATGGATGCCCTACAACAGTCACCAATGTTGAAACCGTTGCTGTTTCTCCTACAATCCTCCGAAGGGGGCCTGAGTGGTTTGCAAGCTTTGGCCGCAAGAACAACTCTGGTACCAAACTGTTCTGTGTGTCTGGACATGTGAACAAGCGGTGCACTGTGGAAGAGGAGATGAGCATTCCTCTGAAGGAGCTCATTGAACGCCATTGTGGTGGGGTGAGAGGTGGTTGGGATAACCTGTTGGCAATTATTCCTGGAGGATCTTCAGTGCCTCTTCTTCCCAAGAGTATCTGTGATGATGTTCTTATGGACTTCGATGCCTTGAAAGCTGTCCAGTCAGGTGAGTTTGATTTACCTGCTGTTTAGTTTTGTTGGAAATGTCAGCCATTGAGTTTTTGGGCAACAGGGCTAAGGAGCAAGGTTCGATGTTTGTTCAGGTCTTGGAACGGCGGCAGTGATAGTGATGGACAAGTCAACAGATGTTGTGGATGCCATTGCACGTCTTGCCTACTTCTATAAGCATGAGAGCTGTGGTCAGTGTACCCCATGTCGAGAGGGAGCTCCTTGGCTATGGCACATGATGGAGAGACTCAAGGTTGGGAATGCACATCTTGAGGAGATCGACATGTTGCAGGTCAGATTTTGAATGGCTATTTTTTGTTCTTTTTCTATCTTGCTCATGATTGCTTTGATGTGCTTAAAGGATTTGTTCAGAGTGCAGGAGGCCCCCACCACTAGCCTCTATGTGGGCCTCTCTATGTCTTAGTCTTAGATGCTTGCTTGCTTGCATAGGGACAAGTTAAGTTGAGATGAGTTTAACCCTTACAAGCTTGTTGCAGTTTGAGTTATGATACTTTTAGTGCTAGCCAACATCACGACTGAGTCTTCCAATTTCTTCTGGAAGTGTGATGGAAAATCAGGACACAGATTGTGTAAGATGGTTTGCCCAAATTTTGGCAGATTATTATATACTAATCTACACTCACTGTTGGAAGCTGACAAAGTCAGTGGGCAGTCATGGCAGCTTGTCACTGATATTTGTGATGAAGGTGAAGGTCTGACACTTTGTGAATTTTCACAAGGTTATGACTCCTCTCATTTTTGTGTTACCTTCAAAGTGTTGTGGAGATTCCATCTCATAGATATAATTGGAATTCTTCACATTTACAAATAAGGCTCCATGAAAGTGGCACTTTAAATGCATTGATTGTCTTTTAAGGGGTGGCAGTAATGTTTGATGGAGCCAATAATACCAGTCAAGTGCTGATAGTTGGGCTTTTCTTGTACCAGGAGGTTACCAAGCAGATTGAGGGACACACCATATGTGCATTGGGCGATGCTGCTGCATGGCCTGTGCAAGGTTTGATAAGGCATTTCCGCCCTGAGCTTGAGTCCCGCATTTTGGAGCGAGCAAAACGTGAGCAACAGGAATTGAAAGTGGCATCTGGGTGAGAAATATGCATGCCATGAATTTAACTGAGTACAGCATCTTTGAGTGATAGAAATAGATGACTTCTTGGAAAGGAAATTACTGTCAGCTCAATTAGGCACAAGGGTGAAGGTGCAAGTACTTCATTACAAATTTGTTGTCACAACTGGAGTTGACTGCCTCCAGAGATTGTGAAGTGATGTGATGTGGTTCATATGGTAACAAGTATGGGTGGCCATGATTATTAGTGTCGGATTAGTGTACAGAGATTCACTGTGGCAATTGAATTGTCAGTGTGCATCATTTGTGCATGTGATTAAAAGCAATAGACAGATGTAAGAATTGGAGCATGATATTAGCAGATGTGGTTGTCTTGCCAAAGATTCAAAATTTAGGATTTCAAGATAGCTTGATACTAGCAACTGTGACCACTGATGACCATTGTCTGTGAATGCAATAAAGAGCACTGTGTTTTACCCTGATGCTAGTGTGACTGAGGTGTTCTTATTCTCACTCAATATTTGGAATATACTGGTGGAAACTTGAAGTATCATGCAGAGTTTTCAAGACTTTGAGAGAGATATATTTGGGTTTTACAATCATGTTACTCTTGGGTGAACAGGCCTTAAATTTGAAGTGCCTTTGTGCTCTTCACCCGAGAAGATTTCACCACTAGCCTTCACATTGAAAGACTGACCACAAAAAAAGTGATCTTTGCAGTCGAAAAACTCTTCAGAAATTTTCCCTTTGCAAAACCAAAGATGTATGACATTGTACTGAAAACACATTAGAGGCATATTGAAAGCTACATATCTTCAAGGACCTTCCTATCTTTCACATTTCTATACGATGTATGTTTGCTTCCAATCTAACAATGTTGGTGCATGCTCAACAAGTGATAATGCACATTAAAACATAAATTATCGAATCCCAAACAACAAGTCTTGATATTTATGCTCAGATTCTAAAAATTGAAAATCCTATAACATGATACTGGTTTTTGATACTTTCATATATAAGCCTGGTCGGGGTATTGGGCTCAAGGATGAGTTTTGCCTGGTATGAGATAGGTGTAAACTTAGTATTGAGAGTGATATAAAACTAGTATGAGGCTGGTATTATCTTAAAGCTCTGCTTGTCTGGTATTGGTATAAGGCTTGCATTGCCTAAGGTGATACCAGATTGACATGTTCTTTCATACCAGTATACATCAATACTATATATGCCCAGGGTGCTCCATATATTTGACAACCACATTGGTTGATACATAGCTAACCACTGTGATTAGCTTTGGGACAGGAATACAAAGAAAAATTGTTTCCTGCCCACACACCATCCATAGTGCATGTTGTGACATGGTGAATTCTTGTTTTGTCCGGCCAATGGTTAATACCAAGGTAATGGCTAATGGGTTATGAGGAGTTTGGTTGTAAAAACTAAAAACCAGTGTTGGCTGGTTTCATGTTAATGGGTAGAAAATTTTAAACTAGTTAGTTCCATAGGTTTTCTAGTAATTATTAGTTACTAGTGGTAGATTTATCATTTTTTACCCGAGGGATGAAGCTAGTGGTATTAGGTAACTTGGGTTAGTGAGTGGTTGGGGATAATTCATTCAATCATTTAGAAGATTTATAAGAAGAGGTTAGGATAAGGGCTCTATTTGTTATGGGTCAATGTGAGCCTTGTGTGTGGTATGTGGGGAAGAGAGACTAAAGGAAATGGAAGAGGAGGGGGAGAGGAATTCAATACTTGAAGGTGTGGAGAATATGGGAATAGAAGACTTTCATGGAGAGGGATGTAAGGAATGGAAAAAGATATATATATCTTTGTGTATGATTTTAATGGAGGCCGGTTGAAGGACTCAAGTCTCTTGTGATGTATTGTTATTCTATTGAGTGAAGAAGGTAAAGTGGTTGATAATCTACAAGAAGGATGTTTCATTAAGTTAGTAATTACATAGTTTTTTAAGAAAAAGAGTAATGAGGCTTAACCTTTGGTAGTCTTTGGATAGCTAAGCTACTAGTTGCCATTGGAAAGTAGTAGCCAATCTTTGATGGTAGAAAGCAATGGAAAGGAAGATCAATGAAGAGCTACCTTCATACTGAAGAGTACTTTTGTCGGTGGTAAGTAAGGGTTATGAATGAAGGAAGGCAACGAGTTGTAGATGGTTGGCAATAGAGGAAGGACTTCCCAAGGTGTTGTAGGCGGCATGCCAAGTCACCAGAGGACCTACAAGGCTTGAAGAGGAGGGACAATAGTAGTAGAAGGTTTGTAGACCCTTTAAACAACATCCATGAATGTTAAAGGTATTGTAAAACCAGGGAGAGTAGCTACAATTGGGTTTTGAATACTTTTCATGTTTCCCTTCTGTATTTTCTCCCCATTACTCCTTAGTTTAGATCACTTATAAAAGGGTAGGTCTGGTCTACTATTTAAGACCATACCTACCTCCTTCCTTTTGGTATGACACCTTACTTACTATTTGGGTAATTGTAGAAAAGTAAGCTAGTGAAGGTAGTTCTTTTGTGCATTTATAAAGTGTTGACATTGCCTCTTGGTCTTATCACCTCGAGGACAATAATGATTAAGGGCTGTAACTTCACCTTTTAACATTCTAGTTAATGGGTACTTGGACTATTGGTTCAAAATTTTGAATTTTTTTCAGAATTGAAACTAGAACTGACAACCAACCTCTTGTTAAAATAAGACCTAGAACGAGAACCAACCCCAAAATTCAATTTATTTAGGTTTTTTTTAAAATTTAAATTCAAATTAAAATTTTAAATTAAAAAAAATCTTATTGGGGTTAAACATGTTGTTACTTTAAAAAAATAAAATCAAAGTTTTAAATAACAATAGCAAGATTCTTCTTAATAAAAATTTGGGGTTTAGTGGGCATTAGGCATGTAGTTCTTACTATTAAAATGTGTTAAGGTTGAATAACATACTTTAAAATAAAATAATCTAAATAACCAAGAAAACATAGGGTATAATAGTTTAAGACTAAGTTAGAATCTTAACTCGTGATAATTTATAAATAAACTAAGGTATCAAACATTAGCTTAGGAATAACTTATAATAATTTACACTAATTTAGGAATAACCTAAAATTAATGTAAAAACCTAATTTATGGTAACCCATACATAGACTTGGGTAGTTTATAGTAGCATGCATTAACCTAGGAACCTATGCTACAATAGCTTACACATAGACTTTGATAACTTACATTAATTTAAGCATAATTTAATATTTTAGGCTATGTAAATATGTAAAGTAAAGTAACAAGGTAACATAATAGGAAAAATATTTAAGGTAGATATTTAAGTAGGTTAGGAAAAGAATGTGCATAATAATATGTGATGACAAATCATATCACTTATTTAAATAGTGGTTCAATGGATAAAGACCTGTTCCTTAAACATGGAGGTGAGGGGATGTGAAAGTTCAAACTTTCATACTTGTATGTTAAGTTGATGGGCTTAAGTTGTTTAATTTTTTAACTTAAATTAAGTGGTTTAATTTAAATTCCTAGCTGTTTAGTTTTGGGTTCCTATGTGCTTAGCCTAATTATTAAATTTAAGGCTATCCTAATGAATTAACTATTAGTAAATTGATGAATAAATTCATTTGTCCATAGGAACTAGTCTCTATTCACTAGGGGCTAATCATTTTCACCATGAGAAATTTGTTCACGTTCATTCAAAATATAATCAAACACAATGTGAACTTGAACACATATTGGTGTAATGAATTGTCAAACCCTTGCCCATTATGTTGGGTAGGGGGCTAAACAAGATTGTTAAGGTGAACTCGATGAAAGACTTGATATAAAAGGCTTGGGCAAGACCATTCCGTGACATTAAGGTCTAATGTGGTAGATTCCACAAAATAATAGTTAAAATTTAAAAAATTCAACAAACACATTTTGTTCATTATTATGAGCGTATTTGTAGCCTTAAATTAAAGCTTTTCCATGATTGGAGAATGATCATTGTTCAATTTGGGGTCACATCTACTTTTGGTGTTGGTTATTGAGCAAGAAGGAAAAGCTTTTGAAAACATCAAAATATCACAATTGAAGCAACTTTCAATGATTAATTATTTTGTTTGTATTGCAAAATAGGAACACATTGATTTGGAAGTCTTTGCATTGTAGTGAATGTGTGATAGTTGGAGTTTCCATTTAGGATTTGATGTCGTTAAACCTAGCTAGAGCATGTTGGCATCGAATTTCGGTTTAATGACATTTTGTTTGTTTTAGAGATGGGAATTCTTGTGGTGCATGCGATTGTTGTGAAGTGAAGTGAAGTGTGCCATGGAACTTGGTGTATAAGAAGGTGACAATGTTGCTAGTCACAAAGGAAATGTTATATATACAAACTCTTAGTATGAAAGATTGTAGAATCTTCTTGTCTTCCACTACATCTTTAGGCATTGTGTTTTACTTGTTTACTATAAGGATTCATTGGAGGAAGAGGATGACAATACTAGGCATTGCCAAGGTTTGGTGCGGAAACACGGGGAATGTTAAATTCTAGAATTTTTTGGGTGGATAAACTTTGGAGCATGCAATTGTGTACATTTAGTGTTTATGAAGTTCAAATGACCTTGTGGGTCTAAATCAAATGTTGATTGTTAATTGGGTGCTTGTGAAATGGAGGTGTGGCAATTTGTGCATGGGTATGAATTGACTACGAAAATGTTGTACTTTAGATTTGTGACTTAGATGACCTTGAGGGTTTGAGTTTGTTGGATTCATAATTGTGATGATCCTATGTGTAAGGGAAACATTGTGAAATTATGTTATGGGTTTAGAGTAAGTATGTAAGAATGTCTTGATGGAGTGTGTTGACTAGATTATCTTATTGAGCATTAAGAGGATTGGGTAATAAGGGTTTCATATGTTCATGATCAAACTTATGGACATTGCTATCCTAGGAGGTGATTTCTCTTATGTTTTGTTTTTTGTTTTTTTTTTTTTTGACCTCTAGATAACTTCTGCTTGAGATTGTGGGATAGACTTTGGTAGAAACAATGTTGTGAGAAATATTAGTGGCAACAGGTTGTTTTGTTGTTTGTGGATGGTTGTGGGATTGTTCAAGGGGTTAGATGGGACCTGAGAGAAGGACCATATAATAATTACAAGATAGTCTTTGATCCTGCAAAGAATCCAATTAAGACGAGGACCTGAGTTAGCTAACGTGCAGCAGATGGCTCCCAGAGGGAGTTGTATTAATCAACCAGCAACAATAAATTGATGTGGTGACTTATCCCATGTATCAACATAGAACAAGAACATTGCACGATCCTATATTGTGTGTTTGTTAATCTCTGAGGTTTGTCTCATTTAGCTGATGACCTTCTTTTTGTTCACATGTGCTCATTGCTGGAAGATCATGCAGTATGGTCGAGAAAATGACATAATCTGCCAACCCAGACCTAAATGTTTTGATTTCAATTGGTTTCCAGAGTAGCTATTAATTTCCACGAATAGCAACATATCATAAGCAGAGGATTTCCAGCTTTGTTGATGATTACTACTACCACTGAACTTGGATCATCACACAACATCCAAAACTATGAAATTCAAACATCCTTCAGGCAATGAGTGTTGAGCATTGGAGTATGTAAATCCTGAGCATTGAATAAACCCTAAACCCAATACTTTGGTTTTCAGCTCAAAATAGAATAGAGGGACCTGTTTCAAGCCTGTTTCTGCTTATTTCCCAACAGAAGATCACAATTGGAAAATATTCTGCACCACCACCACCACCATAAGTTCTATAACTTGGAGAGCAATGTACAAGGAAAAAGATGTCCAGCAAGATGAAGAATCAATTGCTAAAGAGTAGTTAAAAAAATATTAAACCACCCAAAAAGCAAGCTTCAAAATCTTCAAAGCCTTTTTTTTTTGGGTGAAAATTCCAGAACTTTTTTTCACCTTTGATTTTGAATGGTATTTAGAAGGAAGGAAGGAAGGAAGGAAGGTGTTTTCTAGAGGACCTTGTTTTGAATTGTATGAAGAAGAAGAAAAAGGTTTTCTAGAAAAACTTGTTTTGAATGGTATGAAGAAGGAAGCTGTTTTCTAGAGGACCTTGTTTCAAATTGCATGGCAAAGAAGAAGCTTTTCTAGATGACATTGTTTTGAATTGAATGACAAAGACGAAGGAGAAGAAGGAAGGTTTCCTAGGGGACCTTATGGTTTTGAGTATGAGCTTGTTTTGAATATTGGGTATGAAGAAGGAGATCTTCAAGGTTTTCTTCTAGCTAGATGCACTAGCTGTTTTGATTTGAATGAAGAAGGAGGAGGTTTTCAAGAGTGATATCGAATGCATCTTTGGTCCTGAGATTAGAGCCAGGTTTAGTGTACAAGAGGTTGGGAAGAAACCCATTGATGGTCTGTTGCATGGAAGCAATGGTGGATGCAGGAATCGTGTTGAGCTCCTTGATGACATTGATGGTGCCATTGGCAACAGCTTTCGAATTGAAGAAAACAGAGTAACTGCTACCATTGGCAGGAAGATGCCACATGTATTGTCTATAAGCTGTGTACTTGCTGAAGAAAACGGGTATGCTTCCAGAAATCAAGCAATCAAACACACCCTTCCTTGTGGCACTATCACCTCTTGGTTGCAAGCAGAAAACAGAATTCAGAAAAGCTTGAGCAAGGATTTGTGGGCTTCTCTCACAATCAACAACATTGCAGCTAAGAAGAGAACAGAGACTAGGAGAATCCGAGCATTGGGTCATCAGTTGGCTTCGCAAGGAACGAGCCTGAACAATACCAGGACGAGGAGCACCAGCAAAAAGCACAAGGAATTTCCGTTTGAACCTCAACACAGTTTGTTGCCAGGAGAAGATCTGCTCATCTGTGTAAGGATGGAAAGAAGTGGGGTATGGGATTGCTCTCTGATCTTCACTGTAGTAAGCTCTCTCGATCGAAAGCTTGGTGGCATTCTCCAATTCTTTGATTCTATTGAGTGAGTTCCCCCATCCATCTGCTGCATCCGCAAACTCCCCTCTGTTGTAATCCCAGATAATTCTTCCCAACAACAACACATGCTTGTGTCCACCACTGCGCTCCCAGTGGGGACTGCTTTGCAACCACCCAATCAACCTCTGACTCGCTCGATCTTTCTCCAAGGAGCTTGTGTTGTAAAGCTTGAGACTCAGGTCCACAGCGCTGTAGAACGGAATGTAGCTCAAGATGGCCTTGTCGGGATCATCCGTGAGACAAGGATACACTTTCAATCTCTCATGGTACAAAAGCTCAAGAGAGAATTGGTGGGTTTTGTACCAGGCATCAGGGGGGAGCAAGAAGTTGGAGAGAGGATCGGTAAAATTCAGCTTGATTTGGTCTCCTAGTCCCTTGTTTCTCAACCCTCCGCAGATGTGCACCCAAGGAGGATCCACACGACAATCATCCACCAACTGTTTGTTGAACTGGGGTGGAAGATCATACATGTAGACGTATTTCCCCGCACATTTGGTCCTCGTATCAGCTTCTGGTTCTTCTTGGCTTGATCTGCTCCATGTGGGCGGCAGCATCTTTTTCTCTTCCGATCCTGCTCCACTTCCTCCAGCTCCAGAACCGGCTGCTGTACCGAACAACTGAAGAGATCTTGGACACTGAAAAGACACATCTTGCAAGAGACCCACGAGAACACACAAGCCTATGATCACACACACCACCATCACAAGCATGCTTGAAACCATCCGGATTGAGCCATGAGTGAGCTTGTGAGCTGGGAGGATGCTCGTCATCCGGCTGCCCGGCGGCTCCATTGAAATGCCAAAGAAATTAGCACCCGACAGAATATAGACTTGGATAGTTCTAAAGACGGTCCAGAGCTGCTAGAGAGCGAGCTTGCTTTCTTAATAACACATGGGGACTTGTTTCTAAAGCAAAAAACTAGAATTCGAAGCTCTTCAAGCAGGAGCTGCATGCAGCTCACTATCTACCATTGAAACAGAAAAAGAAAGTGAAAAGCTAAGGAAGAAAATCTCAAGACTCTTCTAAACCTCACAAAAAACACACCCATCATCAGCTGCTGCTTCATCATCATCATCATCATCAGCATTTTGCAAACTATGGCAGCTGCTTCTTTCTTTCACTCAAACACTCTGAAGACCACCTGCCTGCATGACCCATTTCAGGAATATTGTCCAAATGGGAACCAGAAAATTTGCTGCAAGAACGAATAAAGGGAATGTACGGTTGATTTCTTTCTTTCTTTCTTCGTGTAAAGATATTTTGTATTGTTGGATGCAGAAGGGAGGGGAAGAAGGGAACTAGTACTTCTGCTGCTGCTGCTGCTTTCTGTACTAGTGCCAATGCTGCAACTCGCTCAGTCTTGTAAGTCCTGTTTGCTGGCTGTCTAGTGACAATGATAATACTAGTGTTTTTTGGGTATTTTATTGGCTGTATAGAGCATTGGCAGAAAATTCTAATGCGTATATACAGATCATGATACAGAGCATACGAAATGGTATGCTCTGTATCATGATCTGTATATACGCATTAGAATTTTCTGCCCCCTGCCCATATATAACAATAATATTCATCATTTTTCTTGTCGTATTCAGGCTTCAAATGAGTGACTGGATTTCTTCCTTCTCCACACGCCACGCTTTTTCCCTCAAATCTCTCCTCCTTTTCTTTTTGTTTGGTGTAGGATACGGCCTGAGGACGAGAGCATTATTACCCCCGCCAGAAGGCAGAAGGGGTGACTCAAGGTGGCAGTTGAGTGCTGCCATCTGGTGCCCCGTCGTGCCTGATTCTTGTGATGCGCCTCCGACGAGGGTGCGACCAGAAGGTCCTTGGATGACCACCACATTATGGGCCTGGTGGTGCTGTCATCCAAGGGAGGGCCTTCTGGTCACACCCTCACCCGAGCGCCTTACCTGATGTAAAATTTAGATGGACGAGCTGATGATCCCAAACAACTCAGGATCCCGTCAAAAATGGAAGAGCTCCTCACTCAGGAACCAAATCCTGCCAAGGTGAAAATTCAATTTAGATGGACAAGATGATGATCCCAAATAACCCAACATCCTTCCAATCCAAAAATGGAAGAACTCTTCACTCAGAAACAAAATTCTGCCAACCTAAAATCTGGTTTTAGAACCTCCCTTCCCCCCCAAATGCTAGAAAACGTTTGGCAGGTCTGTTGTCTTTTGTCCTTACTCTACCCAGCAAAAGCAGTCATCAAATACGACTTTGCTTCTTTCCTTCCTTTCTCAACTGTTCTTACCCATGGCCTTTTTTGTTTGAAAAAAATAAAAATTAGTTTTGTGATACAACATACACGGGGTAGTTGTAGTACCATCACAAGTTCAACATTTCAATGTGGAATATATATTTTATTGTTAAGATTTCATGTTCCAAAAAAACATATTCCAGAATATTTCAAAATATTTTTTATTTCACTTTGTAAAATATTTTTCTTTGAAAAGTTATTTCAACATCTCAAAATATTTTTAATTTCTCTTTGTAAAATATTTTTCTTTGAAAAAATATTTCAACAGTTCAAAAATTGATATCTCCCATGCCTTGGGTCTAAAATTTCCCAAATCACCTTCATTAAATCCTACTCACTGAGGGCTTTCTAACATTACCAAAAGTGCACCAAAATTCTCTTATACTTTTTAGTTTTGATTTATATGATTTTTCAGCCAAAAAGAAAAAGTTTGTTCAATATTCAATAACTGCTTCATTGGTAGGTCAAAACATTATGAGCCCAACTGGGTGCACCTTTACTCATCAAAGGCTTTCCAACAGGTAATAGAGAGAGAGAGAAATACAATGAAAAAGGTGTGTTTCCCCTCCACACACCACCTATCTATCTCCTGTTGTTGAGACTAATGGGATAGATTATGTGACCCATAATTTGCATGCAGGCAACATTAGAGGAGGGGCTGTGGGTGAGATAGCTTCTTACCTCTCACCAGAGGGACTAGCTCTCTCTCCCTTGAACTATGTCCAAAATTTCAAACTGGTGGGGGGGGGTTTAAAATTATTTTTCAATTGCCCCTTTCCCAAATAGGCTATTGGAATCTGGCAAAAGAGAGTCCAGTGTGGGCAAACACTCTCTCTACTTTATTGACTTGTGGTTCATCATCATGTGTCCCTTACAGCAAGTTGTAAAGTTGTAAGCTGAGAATCATCCTTTTCTTCTTCTAGAAAATGCTCTGACAAGGTGCTGATAATTGCCCCAGGCACATGCTCCAAGCATAGCCTTGGGAGGGCCCAGGCCTCACACCTACAAGGCTATTCGTTGGCCTATCTCATAGCCCATCACCACTTGCTCCTCCCTTAGCCCAGGCAGCCTTCGCACTTTTTTTGGCAAAAAACACAGGTAATTCTTTTTTCACAAGACTAAGGACATCTTTTTTCCAGTAGGGGTTGTTATGACATAGTTTATCATAGTACTCTCTTTTCATATAATTTTTTAAATTGTAATTTTTTTAAAAACATAAATTAAATGTATGAGCTGTGAGAGTTGTGAGTCACACCACAAGGTGACATTTTGTCACCTTTTTAAAAATTAATAAAAATATTATAAAATATTTAGACTATGAAGCTATTAGCATTCATTAGTTATACATTTTTAGTTCATTGCAATTATGCAATAGAAAGCAATTGTTCTAACGGGGTCCATGTCAGCAGCTTTCCATTAGGCTATTGTGAGCACAATTTATTGTGTGTGGCTATTATCAGAGTAGTTCCCTGGAAATACACCCTCACTACAAAGACCAGAGATGAAGATCAGGGACCAAAGAGAGAAGCCAAATATTCTTTGGGCCTAGGGAGTGGTGAACACAAAACTATCATGAGAAAAGCTTCTTCACAATCACCACGCTAACAAGTTAATGGCATGCCTATTATACTTTGTTGGTCAAGTGTGAACCTTGTTTCTTCATCATGCATGGAATTCAAATATGAGCACCAATTTTTTTTTTTATTGGTGAAATTTTGTAAAAAGAAAAACTAAAAATCGAAGATGAAGTGATTTTTGAGGTTTTTAATCACCAAAAGTGAGGGGAAAATAAAGTAAAAATCACTACAATTTTATACTTGGTTTTTAGTGTGTAGCTAAAATATAGAAAGGTGATTAATGATTTGTATTTCCTATTTGGTTTATAGCCAAATTTGGCTAAATCTTCATAAGGATGATGACCACTTTTTTTACATCTTTCTGTGGATGATAGGCACTTTGGCTACAAACAAAAATGCCTTAAAAACCACTAATGAGCACCAAGGTTCTTTTTTCAAATTCTTCAAATAGGTCCATTAGTGAGGAGTCTCAGCATTAATTAACATCAAATGAAAAACTATCCTAGGTGGGTTGTAGCATTTTGCTAAAAGTGTTGCTACAAGTGGTGACCTAGGAAATGCCTAAGTCTAGAGCTTCATTGATAAGCACTTAATTTGAGAATTGAACTTCAACTTTTCCAATTTGAACTTTTTTTCTCTCAATTTGAATCTATTTAATTTATTTGAATCATCTATGTACCTAGAATATAACCAAGTACAGTTCATTGTAGTAAGCATGCTTATCCCATGGTCAGCTATCCTAACAGCCTCTAAGGATGAGGTTTTCCTTTGCAAATTGACCTATAGCTGCCTCTCTTGCAACCATTGCAATTTGTCTTGTTTTCTTATTCTTTACTTCATTACTTTGCTCATGACCTGCATGTTTTTCAAACTTTGATTAATTTCATTATTTTTATTTCAAAAAAAACAAAAAAAATCCCTAAAAATCACAGATTGTTCATGCTTTTTTTTTTTTTTTTTTTTTTTTTTTTTTTTTTTGTTTTTTTTTTTTTTCACCAAGTTGCATAAATTTCGCCACCAAAAAAACACTGATGAGCACTTTACAGAGTAAGCCCCCATCATTGGCTCACTGACAAGGGGCTTGGGTGAATACAAGAAAGCCAATTGTGAAAGCTAGTCCATTCCCTCCAGTGGAAACTTAGGATGTAGAGTCTAGACTAGTTAACCATTGGACAGAAACAAAAGTATGACGAGAGGCTAAGTATTTAGTTGCTGAATAGAAACAAAATGTACAACATACCTTGCTGGCCCAAAAAATTAAAAAAAATGAAAAAAAAAATGGAATGAGCCACTCAAGGGCCCTCTCATTGGTGGGAGGAGGTGACCCTGAAACCTACAACTTGATGGAAAATAGTGTATATGAGCTTTCTAATCATGAATGGAAGAATTGGTGTGTCACATGTTGTGCCAAAAAAGATTTTGTTTGAAGTTTCATTTCTCTATACTTCTTCCTTTTTAGCTAACTCACCTGCCCAATTCACAACCAACGTTGCCACATCCCTTTAGAATGAGAACCGTTAAGGATACGGAAGATTCACAACATGCCAAGCTAAGCCTTTTGTTGCTACCATCTCACCGAAGGTACACTAAGCCTTTGGTTCCCCCCCTTGACCTAGAAGTCGGTTAGGTTCTTGTTTGCCTACTAGAGGCTTAGTTGAACTGGTAAGATCATAAAGTAGAAAGGTATCCTCTACCACAAATTGATGGCTAGTGATGAAGGTGCTCTGGTTGCTATGATGTGTGGAAGAGATGAGGAATGATTCCTTAGCACGACAACACACTCAAAAATTGCACTGACATGTGCATGCTAGAGGGCTATGGACACAAACACACACACACACACATACAGAGCTGAATACAATATTTGGTTAATTATTAAAGGGTGTAATACGGTGACATATCCAAGGTTATGTATTGCCAATTTGAAAATTAAATATAATTATCCAAATATTATGATTTCACTTTCATTATTTATACCTACGATCTTTACCTTGTAAAGAAAAGAAAAGATAAAATTAAACAGTTTATTTTTAAAAAACATTTGCAATGGTAGAGAATGCAAGGTGGTACTAAAAACCATTTTACATGAGAAATAGTTTTATAAAGTTGAAGACATTATCATTCTTAATGTACAAATAAATGAGAAATATGAATTACTCTTGGACCATTTCCCATAAAACATCCAAAATCATTTACATGTAAAAATAAAGTTAGGTTAATCTTTAGATTTTCCTTTTATGATCATTTTGAATTATAAAAAAGTTATGGTCATTTAAGTTTTTATTTATGATCATTTTTAAAAATGTGAAAGGTTATATTTAGCTTCACTTTGAAAGGGAAGTTTTCTAAGCATATGTGAGAAAAAAAAGAATAATGATACAGAAGGTAGAGGTTTATCAATTTAATAATTATTTTATAAATATAAAAATCTATAAAATTATGGAATGCACTCTAGTAGGTAGTTAAATTAAAAAAAATCCTATTATGTTTCCCTATGGTTCCCAATAGTTCATCATTGTTAATGTCAATCTGAAATCCGAATTTAATATAGATAACATGGACATGAAAAGGCACATGTTAATTTGTGTTTTCCTTGTATCCATGTAGGTGGATATTTAAGGGAAAGGAGTGAAGTAATTAGGGCACACAACATTCATGAATGGCTTGAAGCCATAAACTTTGGACAAATCATAAAGCTAGAGAATACCATAATACCACAAACATAATCCATATGACAATGTACATGACTTATTTTTAAACAAAAATTATGTTAGGGGTTAAAAAAAAAGGTACATGACAAAGTAGAACAAACAAAGCTCATTTGATGCTCTAAAGCACAATAGAGAGATCTAGATTGTTAGATAATGTTGCGAACTATAAGCTAGTAAGCCTATGGATAAAGTTGGGCTATGTCAATCTGGACCTACAAAATCAATAGGCTTTCTAGCTTAGGGTTCCCATGACACAAAGCTTCAATAAAGCCTCTTGTCAAAGCTTGTAGTGTGGACTAAAATATAAATTTTCATGCAATGCCAACCTACTTGGGTGTGTACATATATATTTTGTCCAAAGCCATGAGTACCTTCAGCAATGAAGAATGTCAATGGGCTTTGAATTGCATGTCGAGTTTGAAGAAGTATGTATTCATCAGTACCATAATACTACTAGAAACCCAATTTTGGTTTCATTTTCATCACTGTAGGCTGGTTGATGAGGATAAAACCATTGGCATAATGTTTACTAAAAAGCACATGAAGAACAAAACCTCCTCCATCATGATTCTCATGATCACAATCATTGTATCAAAATCATTACAGCACAAAATGGCAATGTCATGCCAAAGTAGCATTGCTGCTGATGATGGGTAGGAGTGTGTACCATCCAGAAGTCAATCAGAACAGAATTTCATCCATGAAATGGAGTGGGCTTCATCCACTCCAAGTGGATTCCACTGTTCTCAACTAAACCCTGTACTCTGTCACATGGTTTGCATCAACTGAAATCATGATCGGGTAAGCTTTGATTCGAGTTGCTCAAAGAATTATTTTGTTGGATATGCAAGAGCATCTCCTTGATCCTTTGTAAACCAACAGCAGCTCCCATGTCTCAAGAGTCCAGGAAATATATGGTGCAGAGAGGAGGAGAGGTATTTAGCAAGTAAGCTTTTTTCTGGTTGTGATCTCCACCAAGATCATGAACCTTTGAAGCAGAGACAAGACACCTCAAAATTTGTCTCAGCTGCACAAAATGCAGTCCACTTTCCCTGGATTCCTATCATAGAAGAAAGAGCAAATCTGAATTACCCAAATGTCTTAAAGCAGGAGATTCCATAGAGACAGATAACAACATCTTAGGGATTCTAGTATTCACAAGTAATAAACCACAAAATCTGAACAAAAAAGCTCGCATTTAACAAGAATTATGCTCTAACAAGGACAAGTTCTTCCAGGACTGGAAATGACTGCATCAACTCCTGGCAAATGGGTGTTGGAGGCCAATGTCAGACATTAACCGGCATACTGAGTTTGTGTCAGAAGACCAGCAGTAACAGGAACTGGAAGACTAAGCCATGATGCATGGGTAACTGACTAGCTTGCAAATGAATAAATAAGAGAGATGGGAGGTAACAAAGGAAACCAAGAAGGAAAGTGGAAACACAAAGAAAGTTCATAAGCACCATCATACACTACAAATTGATTTCAGCCTCTCCTTGTTGGTAACCATTGTATCCATGATACAGAGCTTACATGTGGAAAATACACTAACTAGAGCCAATTGAAGTGTTGTTGATGAGACCTATGTTAGACACAACCTGATGTTTGTGGATTTCAAGTTTCTGATCTGCAAATGGCAGCAGCAGCAGCAACTCTATCAACAATATCCATGTGAAGGAATGGGTTTGACTTCTGTACAATCATTGTGCAGAGCTGACAGCCATGGATTCTAAGAGAGAGAGCCGGTTCTTGACAATCTGAAGCTTGTCTTCAGCTTCTTTTGCTTGATCTCTCACCCCTTGCACTACAGCTGCTGGTGCCTTCTCCACAAACTGCAATTGTTCCACCAATCTTTTTGATTGTCAAAAGCAAACTTACGTAAAAAACATGATATAAAAAGTAAGCACTTCAGACATAGTTTTGCTGATTAGAGCTGTTATCAAAGTTGGGACAAACGTGCTGCTTCAATGTTCAAGTTGTGGGCATCTACTTGCAAAGAACGAGAGATAAGATTCATTGAACACCTTCCAACATCAAAACCTGAAGAAGGGCAATCCATTCAGTTTGTGATTTTGCAGTGCAATACAAAAGGCCTTTGTACCTTGGTTGATGAAAGGCGCTTCATACTGGAATCCAAGTCCAATTGCAGTTTGGAGGCCTGCTTATTCAGCCTTTCAACTTCTTTTCCTATGTCCACCATATCTGTTAATGGTAGATAGGCTTCCAACCCATCTGCCACAACTAAGTGCACTGATTGCATTGCCTTTCCTGTCCAAACCCAGGAAATACACTCAACATGTAAAGATGCCTTTGTTCAATCAGGAATCTGTCAGGAAAAAAGACAGCTTTGTTGAATAAGCCTAGAAGGAACAAATTCAGACCTCTGGTAGGGCTAAGACTTTCAAATCTAAGAGAGAAAACTGTACCACCTGCAAGGCAACTCTGTTGAGGAAATATGCTTGTACCTGGGGAGCTGGACAGTATCCGAAGATTGTCAGGATCAAGCCTGGAAAGTGCCACCAATACTGCTTTTTCCTCCTGCCCAAAACCCAAAAAACATTGAACCTGTGTATAAATCCTCCATTGTACCCTCTCCCCAACATCCTGCAATTGTAATTATAAACAAAACAAATGCAGCATTGGGGAAGGTCTCAAAATGGGGGGAAAAAGGGGGAGGTTGAAAGATTAAGGGGCTGTAAAGTACATCAATCACACTTTGGAAAGTTGGATTTGCCACAATGATGGCTGAGATCCGCTTTGCAGGCTCCACTGAATACTCTGCGCGCGCATTCCTTATACTACGAATCTGTCACCACCCATCACATTTTTGAGAAACAATTGTCTAGCTGTTAGGAATGTGATTGAGGTCCCCATGCATAAAGACTACATACATTCTCTTCTTCTACCCAAGAGAGACATACCAATGCTTGCAAGTCCTCAAAGTACCGAACGGAAGTTGAGTCCTTGGAAAGACCTGACTGTGGCCATGTCGAGACTATCAGCGCAGGACCTTCATGTGGAATCCCCTGCAACAAGTGCACTTAATGCTTATACACATGGATCAAACACAAAGCAGAAAACCAGGACCTTCATTTGGGCTTCACTGCACACAGAAGAAATCAATGTCAACCTCAAATGTTAACTCTGCATCAGACAAAAAAGCAAATAAAAAAGAAAAAGGCAGCTCCTCCAAACAGCACTGAAATTCTGGACTCTAGAAAGTTCACGATTTCTTGGGAATCATGAGTGTTCTAGACATTTGATTGGTTTCAAGATCTAGACCACCACATACACCCACCACCCATACACCAATGCAATCAAGACCACAAAATGCATCTCCATGCCTTGTGTAGGGATAAACTCCAAAAATATGATCAGAAAAATAAGGATCCAGAGCCCAACCTGCCAAAGCTCTTCAGTGACAAAAGGCATCAAAGGGTGCAATAACCTCAGCACAGCATCAAACACATATACTAGCACTGCTTGTGTTTGTGCCAGAGAGGTGGAATCTTCTTTGTTATAAAGTCGTGTTTTGCTTGCCTCGATGTACCTGTTGCCTCACAAAACCATTGTTGCAATTCAATCTTTTGCACTAGGGTATATCAGCAAGCTTTGCTGCTGTTTTAGAGCTCAATGAGTCAACAAAGACATTCAAAAGAGTGAAAGCCACAGTAATTCCAAATGAGAACGTAATCCTGCAATAACAAAGTTGCAAGGAGGAGCTAGTGTACCAGTCGGCAAAATCATCCCAGAAGAATGCATAGATAGCACGTGCTGCCTCATTGAAAAATAACCTCTCGTAATCTGTTGTTACTGCATCCACGAGTGCATGTAGCTTTGACACCTGTCATCATGAATTGGTGGGAAAAAAAGGCTGAAACTAAACAACATATGATAAGGACATGCCAGACAACAAGAACACAAAATACTTGAACACCAGATGATACAGAGATTACTACCCTGAGCTAAATTTTGCACAATGATTGCTGTTTTCAAACTCAAATCTTGTAACAAAGAGCAACCCATCAACGAGATCAGAGGTGCATACAAAATCCAGCAGAGAATGTGAAGAATGGTTTATATCCCACAAGATCAGAAACCATTTCTCTGGATGCCAGAAAGGAACCATTTTGGTGAACATGGTTGGAACAATGATTCTTCATCACAACGAAAAACTGATTTCAAGTAGAAGGATAAGTTCCAGAACACAGCAAGGTGAGCAAAAGTGAGATTAAGAGGAGGGAAAATACATACCACCCAGCGATCTGTTAAGGGAAGACCACCCAATGCTGCCTCTGTATCGAACTGAGATACCCAGAAAAATTCAACTTCCAATTGTCTTCAATCAAAACTTCTCGGAAGAAGAAAAGGAAGAAAAAGAATCTGAAAACTGACACATCTAGATGAAGAAAGTGCTTCACCAGCTAAGTAAGCATCTTGAAAGACAATACATCTAGAGGAAGAAAGTCAAGTTTCTTCCCAAAAAAATTGGATGTGAGCAATGAGGACATACCTGATAATCTTGTAGACACTTCCAAGCAGCCTCATCTGTGGAAGGTGGCAAATTTTGGAGAATGAATTTCCCAGCATTCCAGAGCTTGTTGGTGAAACCTTTGTTGGCATTCAATCTCTCCATCGACAAATTCACATCCTACATCCAGGACAGGCAGCACGGAGAACAACATCAGACAAACAATGGAACATTTTTTCCACAAGGTTGTCACTATGATCCAAGAGTGCTATTGCAGGTTTCATGTATTTCTTCTATCATAACTCAACAGACTGATGGACTCAAGGTTTCTCCACCTAAACAAAAGGAAAGCTATTGAATCACAAAGGTTTACAGCAGAATTTGTGGGTGCTCAATTTTGTAGAGAGAAAAATAGGACTTTACCTGACCAGGACCACTACCAGTGACAAGCGTAAACCGCAGTGCATCCGTTCCATACTCTTGGATTGTGTCCAAAGGATCCACCACATTTCCAAGTGACTTTGACATCTTGCGACCCTGCTCATACCACATCACAATCAAATTGATAGCTTCATGATTCCCAGACCCAAGAACAACAGGTTTTGCTGAGGGGAAAAAAGGTGGCAGGGTACAGAGGAGCTCATGATTATGAGATTTATTAGAAAGAGCACTTGCTGCCTGCAAAGAATGAGGAAGGGAGGATGAGGAATGAGTCTTTTTTGAACATGATTTACCTGAGGATCTCGAACAAGCCCATGAAGATATACAGTTGAGAAAGGTGACTTTCCAGTGAACTCAATGCCCATCATTATCATTCTTGCTACCCAGAAGAAGAGAATGTCGTGTCTGATTCCACCCATTGCAAAAGGCAATTCCATGTATGTTAGAAAATTAAAAATTATCATATGAATCAGTCAGAAATCCAACAGAAGAAAACACAAGAAACATTTCCACTTCTGCTTCCAAGTGCACCTTCATTTAACATTATTGGGTTATGTTTCTTGAGGTCCATTTCCATAAAGACTGGAGAGCCAAAGAACAATACCCGGTTTCTAGCACAGAAGTTGGGTAGAATAGCTGGAAATCATCTGCAGTGGTGTCAGGCCATCCAAGGGTGCTGAAAGGCCATAGCCCACTGCAGCTCACCACATACGTCACATTCCGTCAATGAGCTGGTGATGAAGCAGTATTCAGACTCACTGGATTTTGTCATACCAAAGTGCACACAGTAGGTTGGTACTACATCTGGACTAACTTTTTATCCTCAAGACAAAGACAAGATCTTCTGATCATCAGCTGAAGACGAAAAAATTGTTACCTGGAAAACCAAGTGTCTAACACATCTGACTCTTGGGTAAGTTTCACATCACTGCCATACTTTGCACAGGCAAGACTATAAGCATCAGCTTCACAGCGTGCAACCACATACTCCTCTTCATCAGTGCCTTCCACATACCATACTGGAATCCGATGACCCCACCATAGCTGCCGACTGACACACCAGTCCTTTATGTTGGACAGCCAATGATCATATATCTACTGCCAACCAACCACAAAAAAAAAACAGGAAGATTGTAAAGCTCCAATTGTACTGTTGATGTTCATATGAATATAATGTGATCTTCCCACCCAAAGAAAAAAAATCACCACTGTTGGGGAAAAGTTCAATTACCTTTTCAAATCTGTTTGGAATAATGCAAATTTCGCCATCCTGAACAGCTTGCAGCGCTTTCTCTGCTAATGGCTTCATTGTCACAAACCACTGCTTGCTTACCAATGGTTCCACCACCTAAAACACCCAGAGCCCATAACCATAGTCGCCAGTTTGTGCTTACCCATCACCTGGATCTGATCTCTAATTAAACTCCCACAAAGTGCAAGCTTTGTGAATCCAGTTTCTACAGTTTCTCAGCTAGAGTTCCACATTTGCTATTTGAGAGAAAACTCTGATCTAATGCCCATTGCAAACGGCCAGACAGAATAAGCTCAAAAGTCACTAAATGTTGTCACTCTTGCAACTGTGTCAGAAGAAGCACCAGCAGCAGCACATTAACATCAACAAAGATTTTGAAACAATAGGTACCTCGCCGCCTCGTTGGGACCTGGGTACCCGCATTGTGTAGGGGTCTGCCTTGATCGCCAGACCTGCCTTTTCCAGATCAGCCCATAGCTGTTTTCGTGCCTCAAATCGGTCTAGTCCACTGCAACCATGGGGAAAAAAAAACATGGAGATCTATGCATCAGTACTTGACTTAAGAGAAGATGGCTCGTTGTCGTTCACAGATTTGAATTCACAGGTTGGAAAGATCAGGGGAGAAGGGTGTACCAATAAACTCCAGCTCTGTCATTGAGGGTACCATCATTATTCATAATGTTGATAATTGGAAGATCCAACTTCTTGCCAATTGTGTAGTCATTTGGGTCATGTCCTGGTGTGATCTTCAAAGCTCCCGTTCCAAATTCTCTCTCAACATACTGCTTAGATGACACCCAAAAACTTCAACATTTTCTTTAGCTTTTTCAGTATCATCTTATGGTAATAGTCTGGATTACATTTCCACCATGTTTACTTCAATGATCAATGTCAAAGATGGGTTTTGTGATGATTTTTTCCAGTTCTATGTACCTCATCGGCAATGATGGGGATCTGGCGACCCTCACTCAGTGGGACAACTGCCATTTTCCCTACATACTTTGCATACCGCTCATCCTGCAATATTTTTTTTTCCATATAAGACACATGATGCTCCCAGTCAACCTCCAGGGCTATTATCCCAAAGAGAAACATACACAGCTTTTCTTTCCAGTTGCGTAGGATACAAATAAAAAGAAAACCCCCAAGAGTCCAGATCACCATGCAAAAGAGCCAGAGCATACAAGAGAGAAAAACTGATCTGTGCAATGAGAGTACCCACCTCGGGATGCACTGCAACAGCTGTATCTCCCAACACTGTTTCTGGTCTGGTAGTGGCAACAGGTAGATAGTCATCACTGGTTTCAGCAGCAACCCACCGAGTCTTTGGATTAGCATTATCACTTATATAAAAAAATCACTACTTTTATTATAAAATGCAGTAGTTCCATCATCTCCTCTCCTTTGCAGAAGAAAGAGGTCTCAACTTTTCTGACCAAACAAATGAGCAAATCAGGTATATACATTCATTCATTCCAAAAGAGTTCTGGTGTACCTTGTACCACCCGCAACATGATACTTGAAATAATAGAGTTTGCCTGGCTCCTCACTGTATTCCACTTCCTGCACCCCACCAGAACCTGTGGTTTCAGTAAGTCTGTGCGGGGTTGCCATAGACACATCCCCCCCTCCCCCCCCCCCAGTGTAAGGAACTATTGCCATTGTGGAAGATAGAGGGGCAGGTGTTTGGTACCAGATCTGACACTGCCGTTTGGAGATTGGGTGACCAATTCACCATGTAACTACCTGTATCAAAGATGTGCATTATGGCTCCACAATTCAGTTGACTCTACTATATACTTTTTGATGTTCTATAAAAGATTGCTTGGAAGAGTAGATAGCACAAGCAGAATCTTGTGAAGGAGATGGAGATTGTTAACATTAACTGTAATAGGACAGAGTACCTATTGCACCACCAATCCATACAGAAGGCAAAAATTAGATATACCTACCACGATAAACAAGACCCTTTTCATGGAGACGGACAAAAGCCTCCATCACAGCTCCTGCATGCCCCACCCCCACATGCACCATTCACAATCAATGTCCAAAAGAGTATATAGCCAAGCATAAAAACCGAGCAAAGAATATACAAATTGTCAGTAAGTATAATGCACATGTTTCTGGTAGCTTGATTATGCTTCTAAACATGATGCTAAGGAGAAGTGGCAGATGGGTCTCATCCAATGCTTGATGGGTCTCATCCACAATCAATGAGGGAAAATGTTCATGGACATGAAATGGGTGGATTGGCATTGTCAAGTTTGTAGCAGAAAGAAGAGGAAACCTCCCATGAAGTGCAAAATTGAGAAGAAAACACTACTTACGACTCAACTGATCATCAAGGGTGAAGCGTTCTCTCGTCCAGTCACATGATGCGCCTAACCGCCGCAGCTGATTTGTGATGGCACCCCCATACCTAGAAGCAATCAATGTTTTTAACTCTCAGAAAAGCTAGCTGCAGTCTCTAGTATTTGTGTCTTTGTCATCTTCTGTCAACTGATTTCTCTCATCTCTAGACTCTTGCTGAACAATGTGCCTTTTTGCAACCAAGCATTGGAAACAAAAGAAAGGCTTTTGCCCTCAAAAGGTTGAAAGATGTACCAACTTCACAACATGAGAAAAAGTTTGTGGGAATAACCTAAAATTTAAAAGAAAAAAAAACAGATTGAAGGGATGATGAAATGCTGGCACCCAAGTATGAGAAACAAAACATAGTGAGAGAGGTTTGAAAGCAGGAGTGTATTATACTTTTCTTTCCATTCCCAGACTTTGCTCACAAATTCTTCACGAGCGAGATCTGTTCGCTTGATACCTTGGGAAGCCAACATTTTCTCCACAACCAACTAAATTTTTTGATTCCACCAAAAGAAAAAAAAACTGTCAGAGGATGAGCTTGCTTCTAATATTTCATTCACAACATTGTCTCTTCCTCATATGAAGAACTTGCAAAATCAAAACTAGGACTCACAAACACTGACAGACCCACCCGCCAACCCAACATTGTCTACATTTTGCTTGCTGACCAGCTGGTGTGCAGGAGAGAGGGCAGGTGTACCTGAGTAGCAATTCCAGCATGGTCAGTGCCGGGAAGCCATAAGGTAGGCCTACCTCTCATGCGCCAAAACCGTGTCATTGTATCCTGGCAAACCCAAAACTCAATTCAGTGTTTTGAAGAGCAATGACACCCATCTTGAACTCTCTCTTCTTCTCATCTTGGGAGCAGGAACGGAAGAAGCAAGAGCAAAACCCCAACACAAGAAGAAAAAAAATATCCCAGGCATAATCATCAAGCAAAGATCATCCATCTTGTGATTTCCATTTTCCATGAATTTTTGCAATATGGAAGAATGGTCATGACCCACCCTCTGTCAAAAACTCTCTCTGAGAGAGAGCAAACAATTCCCTGTTCTCCAAGAAGCACAAAGTAAGCAAAGCAAAGCAAAGCAAAGCAAATGAAAAAAAAGAATCACCTCAAGTGTGACAAACATAGCATGGCCCATATGAAGAGCTCCAGTCACATTTGGTGGTGGCATTGATATGACAAAAGGCTCTCCTCCTCCTACAGCAGCAGAAGAAGTGTTGGGCTTGAAATAGCCTTGTGCCTCCCACCTTCACAGATGCAAATCCACACCCCACCCCTCCAAAAAAGCCTTAAAGTTGTGAACTTCTTTACTACTAGAAAAAACCCACATCCATCTTCCCTGCCTGCCACAAATGATTGCAAAAGAGAAGGGAAAGGTTTTGAAAAGTCTTTAGGTATTCATTCTGGTTGGAAAGTCATACATACCAGTTGTAAAGATGCTCTTCGGAAGAGAAGTCAAAGTTTTTGGAAAGCTTGATCGGAGCAGCAGCAGACATGGTTTCTGGCTGTTGCTGTTGTTGTTGTTCCATGGAAGCTGAAAAACACAAACACACAAAGCTCCATTCAGAGGGGTTGTTGCTCCAGCATTCAAAAGTCCAGAAGCTCTGTGTCTCTGTCTCTCACACACACTTTGTTGCAGTAGAATTTTCTTTCTACTCTCAAATCAGCAAAACCCATTTATGGGATTTGCCAAGCTCCACCAACATCTTGACCAAATCACAACAGTTCAGAACACAATCAAAGCATTGAATGAGCCCAAGAATCAATCATCATGTCAAAACTTCTTCACAAGCCCAAATATCATCATGTCAACGACAAATGGCCACAACAACAACAGTTTCAGAACTAATCAAAAGCTTTAAAGAATCATGTCAAAGCTTCAAAGAAAACTTCAAAACTCATCATGTGAAAGCTCCTTAACAAGTCCAAAGTCTCATCACGTTGGTGACAATGGCAGCAATAACAACAGTAGTTTCAGAACACAATCAAAAGCTTCAAAGCAGCCAAAGAATCATCATATCAAAGCATCTTCACAAGACCCAAAGGCATCATGTCACAGACAATAGCACCAAGGCCCTTACATAGAGAGAGATCCAGACAGACAGACAGACAGACTCAGAGGTGTCTGTAATAACCATGGGTTTAAGGATTTGGGTGGTGCAATGCTTGGATTTCTCGAGAATTCTTTCTTGTCGAGAATTCTGGAGAATTCTTGTGAGGAAATCCAGTGAAATGCATTAATGAATCACACAATTGCAACTGCAACAAAACCCAATTTGCGGATGTACCAGAATGGGGACTAGCACCATAGAAGTCGTAGTGGTGTACCTGCTGCAGCAGAAAGACGGAAAGTAGTGGAAGCGCTTCTGCTTCGTCTGTGTGGAGGAGGAGGCGGAAGATGGAAATCTTGTGCCACGAGAAAACCAGAAGAGTTGTTGCATCTTCCCTTGTTTCTGGACACTCCTCGAACCGCCCGTCTCACAGACCGCAGTGGTGAAGAAAGCACACACCCAGCAGAAGGGAGCGAGGAAGACGCAAGAAGGGAGAGAGACAGTGCTCTTCTTCTCCATAGGCGCAAGGATGAGGACATACGCAGAGTCGTGGAGTGCATCGCTCCTCCTGGACATCGACAGTTGCGCATTGCTGCGTGACCCAGCAGCTCCACACTGGCCATTGCCGTTCTCTCCTCCTCCTACTCGCATCTACCCATCATCATTGTCTTCTTCTTCGCGGTCCTGCTCCTGCTGAACTCCTGCTGCGCTTTTTGTGTGTTGCCTTTTGTTGCTAGATTTCTGAGCCCTAGACACAACCAGGACCACGACGACGGCGGTGTTGCAACTTCCTCGTACAGGAATCAGGATTGTTCATCCAGGCATCGGCAAGTCTTTCCGTATCGGGATCTGCCGGCGACGAGGAACTCACGACCCAAAGTCGCTGAATCCTGCGACAACCCTCCGCAGTTCTCTCGCATACCTACTACCCATGTTGCGATTCTGGTTTCTTCTTGCGCTGCTCTTGGCTCCGTGAGACTCTCTCTCTGCTGAGAGTCTGTGGGTTCGTAGAATCAAACAAAGGATGATGGCACTAAGGGGAGCAGGAGCAGGAGCGCTTCTTTTCCGTGCGCTTTTCCGGCACCCAACGTGCTCCTCAGCAGTAGTAGTTTCTTACAATGTCCTCCTCCCTGTTGAAGAGTCTCTTGGGTTGTTGTTGTTGCCGGAAACGAGTTTGCACGCTCCTGTTTTAGGTGGATTCTCTTCTTGCTTGGGTTTTCGAGGATTTGCTGCTGCTGCTGAGGTGAAGAAGAACAATGCAGCAGCAGCAGCGGATGTGGTGCCGCGACCAAGCATGCCGAGGCTGAGCAGCAATGGGATCTTGGGTCGTCGCTTCTACAAGAAAGCGCATGTGAAACCTGCGGAAGACGGATCATCAGGGTGGTATGTGGTGCTGCTGGACAATCGCGTGCTCAAGACACCAGCCAAGAAGCCCTTGAAAGTACCCAATGCAGCTCTCGCACATGCCGTCGCCGCCGAATGGGAATGGCAGGTAGGTGTGCATGCATGCATGCATGTACCAAACCCGTTGAAGCTCACAAACCCACCCCCCCGCTCTCTCTCTCTGTGTCTTGAGGGCTTGGATGGTTGCTGGGTTGTGTTGTTGGCAGGACAGTAGTGGCATCCGACCTTTCACAATGCCGCTCATGAAACTGGCTGCCACCTCCATCGATCAGATGCCAAGCGACCGTGATCGTGTCGTGGAATCACTCTTGAAGTACTTCCATACCGATTCTCTATGTCTTCGAGCTAACGACATGGACCCTCTTGCAGGTCTCCCCTTCTCTCTCTCCCTCTCAGAGCACATGGATCCTCTTGCAGGTTCCCTTCTCTCTCTAAACCCTAAACCCTCTCTTATTTCTCTTTCTCTCTCTCTCTCTCAGGATGTGGATCCTCTTGCACGTTCTCTCTGACTCTGTCTGTGTGTACTCAGATCTTTGTTTCATGGGTTGCTTGAGTGGGGAATTTCTGAAAGGTGCACATACATGGTGTTCTCATAGATTCACCTTCTTCTTGAAGCTTCTCTATGATGGTTCTTCTCTCTTTCTCTTTGTCCTCTTTCCTGTGTTTACTTCTGTTTAGGGTTTTGCTGCTTTGAATAGTTCCTCTGTCTTCTTCTTCCTGGGTGATGGGTTTGTTTTCTTTGACCATCATCATCCTTGACTCCTTTGCATTGATATGTCCACCCTCCTCCTCCTCCATCAAATTGGGAATGTTTTTTGTTGTTGTTGGAGAATATCTACATGTGTGTGTTTGTGTGTGTGCAGAGAAGCAGGTGAAGATTTGGGACCCATTGCTTGATTGGTTCAAGAGTGAGATTGGTGTTCGACCTTTGGTTACTTCAAGTATCTTTGGCACAACACAACCTCCCGAGGTGTTGGATGCTGTGGAGAAAGCAGTCCGTCAATGTAGTGATTGGCAATTAGCAGCAGTTGATTGGTTGGCAGGAACCGCACGCTCACTGATTGTGGCGTTGGCGATAGCTCGAGGTCGACTGGGCATTGAGGAAGCAATTGAGATCATTCGACTCGAGGAAGATCACCAGGCATGTATCTATGTGTGGCATGCATATGTTTTTTTCCTGACACGGTTATTTTTCCTTTTGTATTGAACCTCAAATCTCTCAATGCCAACAAGTAGTGCTGCTAACTGACATCATTGTTTTTGACGTGTCTTGTAGGTGGAGGATTGGGGTTATGTGGAAGGAGGCCATGACATTGATGAGGCTGACATTCGTGTCAAAATCGCCTCTTGCTCTGTTTTCTTGAGATTACTGTAGGTGAGCAAGCAAGCGAGCACTGTTTCTTCTGCACAAAGTTAAAAATAAGTACACAGATATCATTTGATCCAATCCAGGAGTAGAAGAAGAATGCCTCCAATTTCTGTCACCTTCCAGCAGCTAATGCTTGATTTCAGTTGCGTGCCACCACATGGTGTGAAGGTGAGCATCTGTGTACGCTTTGCAGCAGTTGGTATGTATGTTGCAGAGGTCATTTGAAAGATGCATCTTTATGCAGGTGAAGAGCAAGGCTGTCAAAAAGAGAAAGGAACAATTGATGATGATGCATTTGAGGCACAATATTCTCTGCAATTTTATGCATTGGTAATCTTAGAACTGTGTGCTCTTCTTGTCTTTGTTTTGCAGACAAAATGGGGATACAGCAACGAGCTGCTGCTGCTGTAATAATTGGAAGGAATGTTTTTTCTTGCAATGTTCTCACCACAACTCACTCAGCAGCATTTGCAATCTGGTAAGCAAATGTCCCAAACCTCAGTAGCATGACCCAAGTGAAATTTGTTGGTAGCATGACCTGAGTGAAATTTTTTGTTGCAAACAACAAATAGAGTGCTTGTAAGTAACAAGGTGGGTGCTTCTTGACATGAAGAGAAGGTCAGATTTTTTTCATGATTCATGTGAAACTTAGTCCATCCATTACAATTGCATGAATTGCCTCAGTCAATCTTTTATGCAAATTTTGACTGGATGGGCCATTACAACTTCTGTAGATTGTCCAGTTCTTTTAGATTGTGCTCAATGGTTTGCAGTATGCTTGTATCTGATTGTGTAAGAGGCAGAAAATTATGTTTTTGTTGCAATTTCTACAAGTACCCACTTTGTCTTGTTCATTAGTTGAGGTGTGTTTTGCCAAATGGGCACACTTTTAGAGCTAGCAATGGTGGGTTAAGGTATTATGTTTGACATTCTTCTCACATTTATGCTTGGTATGGCTATTATGTGCAAAATACACTTAACTCACCACCATTGTTGTTGATTTGTTTGGTCTATTTTTCCTCTGTGGGCAGGCCCTCTATGTTTTGTCTTCCTTTTATGTGTGTCTATTTTGTTTCCCCCCCAAGTTTTTCCTTGTGTTGTTTGTTGCTAGCCAATATCATGGCTGAGTCTTCCCATCGCTTCTAGACTTGCAACAAAAACTCAGTATTCATGTTAGTGTTTATACTGACCTATACCCATTTCTGGGAGTTGTGAAAGTCAGTGGGGAAGTCATACATTTGAGATTTAGTGTAACTAGACAAATTTCAAAATTAGACAGGATATCTAGGGATGAATGTGTTGTGCAAGTATTATACAATCCACGAAAGATCTACAATGTGATCACATACATGTGCAGATCATAAATTGTCATATGATGGAAAAGAGTTCAGACCTTCTACCACTACAAAGTTAACTACTTTAACTATTTTCTTTCATATTCGGGTTGTGACAACCTCTAAGTTAATTTTTTTTTTCATCCTCGGGTTGTGACAACCTCTAAGTTAACTATTTTTTTTCATCCTTGGGTTGTGACAACCTCTAAGTTAACTATTTTTTTTCATCCTCGGGTTGTGACAACCTCTAAGT
>Ga0209208_10001368_pt1 | contig 34127 bp, 25 predicted proteins | sample S1TSphfallax_3_FD_187694 | JGI IMG/M metagenome (GOLD analysis project Ga0209208, IMG submission 187694) | Host-associated microbial communities from peat moss isolated from Minnesota, USA - S1T2_Fd - Sphagnum fallax MG (SPAdes) (version 2) | ecosystem: Host-associated > Plants > Peat moss >...
TGGTGTGGATTCACTTTGCACACCTTCCATTCTTGTTTCATTCAAAGGTGTATCTTGACTAAAGGTTAATGGTTCTTCTCCTTCAACTTCTTCATGCACAACTACATTTTCTTCTTTCTCAAGATGAAGTACACCACCTATTTCCTTTGACCCTTCAATGAACACGACATCTTTACTTTTGATGATTCTCTTGGTTTTCACACACATCAAGCGATATGCTTTGGTGCCTTCGTAATATCCTAAAAACACACAAGGCATGGACTTGGACTCTGATTTGGTCCTCTTCTAATCAGGGACATGTGCAAAGGCTTTACAACCAAAAAGTCTCAAATGAGACACATCGGGTTTCCTACCACTCCACGCTTCTTGAGGGGTCTTGGAATCAAGAGCCTTGGTTGGACATCGATTTTTGATGTACACCGTACCATGTTCACCGCTTTGCCCCAAAATTCAAGTTCCAACCCTTGTGCATGAATCATGTTTCTTGCACATTCCATGATGGTTCTATTGGCACGTTCCGCAACACCGTTTTGTTGTGGGGAATAAGGCGCACTTGTTTATCGTTGAATTCCACATTCCGCAAGAAATGCGTCACATTTCTTAGACACAAATTCTCCTCCGTTATCGGAACATAGCACTTTGATTTTGTGACCAATTTCGTTCTCCACCAATGCCTTGTATTGTTTGAATTTTTCAAACGCTTCTCCTCTCACCTTCAAAAGATAGACATGAGTTTTCCTTGAGAAATCGTCAATGAAAGTGAGAAAGTATGTGCACTCCAAAACCATGAAAGGAAAGAATGAAAGACAACTCAAAACCACTCCATTATATATTATCTCCTAACCCTAAAGTAGCCGCCACTTAACCCTAACCTAGCCGTCGCCACTTTAACCTAGCCGCCACCAAACCCTAACCCTAGCCGCCGCCTAACCCTAGCCGCCACCAAACCTTAACCCTAGCCGCTGCCAAACCCTAAGTAGTCTCCACTTCTAAACCCTTACCTAACTACTACAAGGATGTGAATATTATTCATCCTTTTGATGAATGTTTAACACATTCATCAACATTGGGAATTAGAAACGAATAGTATTTGTAACAAAGCTTTTGAAATATTTTCACAATATTTTTGCATAGTATGTTATAATATAACATAGGTAAAAATATTAGAAAAGAAACCATTTCATTTTATAAAATGGGAGATTGGAATACATTTGTGAAAACGAATGTAATGTACATGTGTATTCAAAAACACAAATATACTCCAAAAATAATTTAAATGATTTTTAATGTTTATGAAAGTTGAAGATATATAAAACAATGTCAATTCACATAATTTGAACCATGTTTGGATACCATGTGACTAATTTGCATCTCAAAAAATGAGTTTTGTTAGCAAAGATGTGATAAATGTGTGGTAAATTGAAATTTTGACAAGAAGTAACATCAACATAGAAATGACAAGCATAACTAGATGGACCATTTTTTTAATTTTATTAAAATTGATTATTATAATGATTAATGAGGCCCTAAAGTTAGTGTATCAAAACAAAATTGAGGCCCTATTATACTAATGTACATTATAAATGTATTGATGGATCCTTCAATATAGATAATGAAATTTATTATTATTTTAAAAATAATACTACATAACATGAATTTCGTAAAAATAATTTTTGTAGGGCCCAAAAGCGAAAATTAAATGTACCATGATTTTGGAACAATTATAATGTATGTATTATAATACTAGACCCAAAAGTGTCCCAAAGGGGGTCACCTTAGTGTGCTTTCACATTGATGTTCAACATCACTTTGTTCGAAAACAAGTTGAAAATGGGGAAGTCATGTTTGAATATTGTTCAACAAAAAACATGGTGGTGGATGTGCTTACCAAGGCATTGTCAAAGGAACAACATAACAACATGATGACCATGTTTGGATTAGAATTTTCATAAGGTGGGAGTGTAAGAAATACTATTCATTTCTAATCCCCGAGGTTGATGACTGTTTAACACATTCATCAAAAAGATGAATAATATTCACATCCTTATAGTAGTTAGGTTTTATGATTGTAATTTGTGACACCCTCAACCCATGTGATTTCCTTCCTTGTCATTTCAATATAATTGCACTGTAAACTTTGGTGTTTCAAACCTTACTTTATTTTTAGTTGTTTCTAACAAAACAATGGGATTTTTTTTCCTCCTTCATTTGTGGAAACATCATTGTTTTTTACTATTGTACATGTCTCGTGGTTTCAAGGCATGGCCTATCATCCAATGATTCATAGGAGTTTTTAACACTTTATTTTTAAAATCTTGTGGCACCTAGGTTCGTTTTCCTGGAATTATATTAAATCATTTTTGGTATTTTATGAATTATATTAATAACAAGTTATCAAGGGTTACCAAAACTTTTGTTGAGAAATCATTTAGTAGGCTTGTGAAAAAATGTTCTAGAATCTATTTTTTCAAGCTCGTGCATTCTTTGGCATGTGTAAGCATCGCCCAATGGTAGTCTTCCATATCCTCCTTGGAAATGTTTACAATTTGTTTGAGTAATGTAAGACTTTTTTTTTTTTGGTCTATCTACACATTTGCCCATTGCCATCGCCATGCCACCCATTCATTGGTTTTGTCAATTGCCCTTTTCCATTCTATTCACCATGTTTTAATTTTCAACAAATGTCGAAGGGGGATTAAACAAGTGTTATCTCTTGGATATTCCCAAGGTTTTGTTGTCATCTCACATATTCTATTTAATATGCTTGAAATTAACGTATATTCAATCATAGATTCCAAGATGTTTGATGTGACAATTGGTGTCAATTTACTTCTTGCCATTATAGAATAGAAGTTTAACAATTGATTGCAAACATGTGGTATAGGTAGAAAGGATGTAATTAATTAGTACAAATGGAGAAAATGCAAATTTAGGTATAAATCATGCAAATTAGTAGTAAAAGGAAAAAGAATACAATTTGATTCTATAAGTAGTAAGAATGGTCATAGATGTAAGAGGTTCAAAGAGTGAACAAAAATATAAATAAATAAAAATGCTATGAGCTACTTCATATTGTTTCAATTCTAATGGGCACATACCTTTTGGTGGTCAACATGTAAGTGTTTGGATTGGCATACCTCTTGGTGGGTCAATAAGTTTATATGTAATTAAATTGGATTTAGTTTTAAATTCTATATGGTTCAGATGTTGCAAAGATTGAATATATTTCATATTAAAAAAATATGAAATATGATTTAAACATTTCATGTGTCAATTTTTTCAAAATAAACCAAGATAAATTTGTTCCACTCTTTTTTTCTTCAATTTTTTGCAAACAAATCGTATGTTACCAACATTCATTAAAAAGTTCATCCATTTTCATTTTTCATCCATAAACACATGGCAAAATATTCTTCCACATCACCAAATATTTTATCCCATGTGTCAAATCTATTTCCAAAATATTTTGTCAATGTCAATAAAATATTCCAAAAAAAAATTGTTCATGTTCACTTGTTCATGTTCACCAAATAACATCCATGTTTTTAATGTGTTATACCATTACAACATCAATATCCAAAACAATTATTGTTTGAGGCATTAAGCCAAGTTGTTTTAAATCATGTTGGTTCAAAATTTGAATATTCATTTCCATGTTGGTGAGCACTTTAAGTTTGCATAACCTGTAGTGGATTCATCCATGTATGTGTCTCTAATTGAAAATGGAATTACATCCTTTAAAACATGGTCCATTTTTTAAACTTGCATTTTTGTATTAGACAAATGTTCTTGGAACATCAAAACATAAAAACATGATGGTTTTTCACCTTTAAAACATGGTCAACAACATTTGTGTTAGACCTTCTAGTGTTAACTAAACAAAAAATCAGGATGCACATCTTAGTTTTACCACCCTATCTTGAAGCAAGCCCCACTTTGTGGGGGAAAAAAATGTATCCCAAGGCACACCCCAACAAACATTTACCTAGCCCATGTTTATGTCCTCACAATGTTTCATATACTTTTTATAACCAAAAGTGAAACTTTTCATTTATTTCCTCCCAAATGTCCTAGAACATTACAACATCTTCATGCACCATATCCTTTGTTGCCCTGATTTATACATAAGTGAAAAATTACGACCTTTTGGATGAATTATTTGATCTTGAAACTTTTATATGTAGCCTTTATTTTTTCATCCCTACAACCTTCCAAAATTTCCCATCCCCCAAACAATAGAAGCTTAGCTTGCTTTGATAATATCTATGAGTTTTCACCAACCACAATGATATTCCCCTATCCTCAACTTTCTAATGGAAGCTTGGTTAGCTCCTTGAAGTGGACATGCACAACTAACATCCTTATCGAGCAAATGCTAGAAAAAACCTTTATTAGCTTAACTTCCCAAGGAACATTCTTGTAAGGTGTGTTCTTCTATAGCAAGTTATTTGAAATAAATTTTGCATTTTCAACAAAATGGGACCAAGGGAGCTCATGCCTATAAGTTGCTAATAAGCATTTGTCATTAGTGAAAATATGCCATAAAGGATTCCAATCCCACTTTATAGCCTCAAACTCCTTGAATTGTTTAACAACAAAGGCCAATATTTGTCGTCTTAGGTTATCCTTGTGCTCATTTTTCACCTCAATAAACTATTGTAGATGTTTATGATAGTCCAGAAACTCATGGAGTGAATTGGCCAATAATTGTGTGTTGCTTGCTTCCAAAAGGTTGATTGTTTGGAAAATTAAAGCAACAACCTCATCTCCAAGTTTAGGTGTGAAAACTATATTAACATAGACATAACATTGAAACATACATACAAAACATTGGATAAAACTATAGTGTATTAATAGAAATTGGTGTATTACATTCAAGTTTTGGCCTTAGGTTTGGATTTCAATACAATGGCCATGTTTTGGATGAAACCTCAACCAACTATGCCATCAAAAGTTCAATAATTAATCCCAAGGAAAAAAAAATTGAGGTCAACATGTATTTGAAACATAATTACAAAACATGTACCTAAAATGAAACCTAACCTTAAGGTGATGCTGAAATCCCAATCATGGATAATTTAAAACACATGCATGTACTTAAAACATAGATATGGAAACAAGGGTGAATAAAGTGTTTGAAGTGATTATGGAATGCATATGTGAAAAGTTGTATGAGCATGTGCATGTAGTCCAATGAAATCTTGATGAAACATGAGGGAAACACATATTAATATGTTGAAAATTGATTACCAGTTTGTTGTTTTTGATGAATTTGTCTTATGCATAGTCTACAATAGTGTTGAAGTTTGGATTGTGCACGAAAGGTACTCAACTTTTTTCCAAATTTGTTTGTTTTTTGCACCTTTTGGTTTTAATAAATAAGATTGCACTAGAGTAGAAGCTAGATCCTTGGCGTTTCTATTGTGTTCCAATGAACATTAATTTTTGTTTTGAGGGTTTTTTGACATAATCAACCTCTCATTAAATATGTTTTTAAATAACACCTTTTCAAGGTCTAATTTTTTCTTCCCATCCCAATCATGCATGTCCTTCTGACTTTTTGGTAGATGGTGTTGGGGTATGTAATTTTTTTGGGTTGGTACCCAAATTTCAACGATGGTGAACCTGATGTTAAAACCTTTATATGTTTCAACTCCTCACTATCTAAATCACAATATGAATGTAGAGGCTTTGTTAGGTATTTACATTGTGAGTTGAAACATATTATAGCCCTGAAACATGTCAAGTAACAATCATTGGTTTTTTTTTGTTCTAAGTTTTCAGAAAATGATTGTCAAAACATGGAAATTGAGTGACGTGTTCCCAAGTTCCTTGATAGACTCAAATGTGAATTTGAAGTGAAAACAACGGAAGAACAAGGAATTGAGGACATGCTCCTTGGTTCGCAGCACTTTGGGGGTAGAGGGGTGTGCTAAAGCTCCGGGATGGGACTAGGAAGAATGACAAGCATTTAATCATTCATACATAGTTGCACAAAACCAAACAAAAAGTTGGTTAGTGCATAGTTGGAGCACTTTTGGTGCTAAAACGAGCCATGGGCAAACTCGGACTCACAAGATTCACCACGGCCCGGACTTGAGAGAAGCCACCACCTTCCCCCTTATAATATACTCTATGCCTCTCCACGATGCCCACATCCAAATGGCATTTTGTCCCAAGATTCCCAAATGGGAGTCCCAAAATTCCCAAAGTTGGAACTCCCACAACTTTGGGGCCCATGATTTTGTGTGCAAACCTTCGATTAAGATGAGGTCTAAAGCAAAGTTGTAACCCTCATTGAGAGCTTTGCAATCATATGTTGCACACCACCTACACACAAGGAAATCAAGTCAATTCTCGACTTTTAGTGGTCAAGAATCAAATTGCCAATTTGACTTTCGACCTTTCTTTTGGCCATAACTTGTGTCTTAATTGTCCAAATGAGTCATATGAGCCCATTTTAACATCTACGTTTCAATATATTTTTAATGATATAAAGAACTTTTCAATCCAATGCGTTTTGACCCTTGAAATTGCTCCTTGAAGATTCAGGAGAGTCCAACAAGACTTCAACTCCCAAAGTGGGAACTCACCTGCGAGTGTGAGGGTTCATTCTCTCACACTTTCTTGCACTCCCGGGATATAAGATGTCCCTCCTGGCTCCCCTCTTGTCTTGCACTCTTGCAAGTCCTTGCCTTGGTCACGAGCCCAAGGCTAGGGTTGTGACATTGAATATTAATGATTGATGATACCAACTTCAACTTGACATCAAACATGATATTTGTGAAGAAAGATTTCAAAATCTATTGAAATGTGGCCATTAAAACATAATTACATGTATTAAAACATGTTTCATATTAATTAATAACTAATATTTTTCAATTGAAACTAATATGTTACATATCAATAATAGCTAATCATATTTTTCAATTGAAAACTATAAATGAAACAATATTTTTCAAGGGGGCTACAATTGATAATTTAAATATATTAAAAGCAAAGGAAATATTAAAATCTTGTAGAATAACATAGATAGGGTTTAATTAAATACCATTGTGTTGTGATTGTTTTATATGCATAATTTTAGGCATTTTAGTTTCTGGTCTATCTTCAAAAGTATGTTGTTTGAATGTTTGGCCTACATGTTTCGTGAGTCAATTCTTATGGACAACCATAAATTCTTTATCTAGGCCTACATTGCAAATCTCTAAGGGTGGTGTTTTCTCCTTCTTTTGCTTGTGTTGCAAGGTCTGTATTCCCTACAAAGTTAATATAAATGAAAGGCGACTATGCGTTAGCTTTGACAATTCATTCAATTTTGCCCAATATTCCAAAATGTTTTCACTTTTACAAGATGCATGCCTTTTGTTACATTTTTTAAATGGTGGGCACTATTCGTTCGTGGAAGGATTCCTTTTTGCATCCATTATTTTGTTGCACCTTCAGTGCTCATTGATCTTCATATTCAAATTCTTATTTCAGTTATGATACACAAATAAATTCCTTCCTATCCTCTCAATAATGATTGTGACATTCTTGAAATAATTGCAACCACTCCTCATGAATGTATATCTCCATGAACATTGTTTTATCTATCTTCACATTTTCCATTATCAATTTTTATGTTTTGCTCTTCATGTTTTTTCTTGTATATCACCAATAATTGAACTTTTAACCTAAGAAAAATCAAAGACCATGTCACGCTCCCTTATTCATGTGCAATGTGTGTATTGCTTCATGTTCACTTTGCAAGAAAGTAGAAAGCTTGCAACAATAACAAAACTAACAAATGAAACAAAGAAACTGAACTTCAATCAAAACATGGAATGCACCCATCTTGCTTGAAATAAAGTCCTACCTCAACTTTAAAACCTATTCCATTACTTTCATTAATGGTCATGTTAGAATAATTCGGCAAAAGAGACACAACATGTGCGGATGTGAGAAAAGGTATAAAGCAAGATGCCTTAATGTTACAAGTTAGTTTGGGTATGGAAGGGGTTCAGATGGAGGGGCACATGGACCATGGGGGCATGGGTTTGAATCATAACCCTTGAAACTTGCCATGTTTATGTGGGCATCATGTTGTAGGCTCGCCCTGCCTATGCATCCAAACCCACATTGGGCCGCCTCAAACCAACAATGCACTTATGACATGTCATTAAAATAATGTCAAGGCCAAAACTCCATAGATCCATTCACATGTATGAACTTTGAATAAAAAGGTTTCCCTATGTTTTGAACATGTGAGCTTTGGGCCTATTAATTGAGGCTCATGTCCAACTCTTTTTCTATTGGATGATATATCTCCAAAATGTGAAATCGAAATAATTGAAAAAATGTAATTTTGAAAGTTTTCATTCACCAAAAGCAAGGGTAAAAAAGAGTAAAAATTGCCAAATTCATATATGCGGTTTTCATTGTGTAGGCAAACATATAGAAGGATGACTAAGGATTTGAAGTTTATTTCTGGTTTATAGAAACATAAATCCTTAAAAAACACTGCTCATGTCAACCTCTAAGAGGTCTGAATCCAAATCTTGATTGAGCAAATGGCCTACCTACTAGTAGGTCTTTTATAGCCTCTACCAGACCTGAGAATTTAATTCGGGGTAACCTTTTAACCCTGGGTATCAAAGTTGGGGCCAGCCTGAGAACTGGAGCTCGCGAAACCTTTTAACCCTAGGTATCAGAGCTGGGGCCAGGTGATAACCTACCCCGGTTCTCACATGTTAGACAAATGGCGGGTGGGTCCGGTATCGACACCCTCCGGTATGAACCGTAAGAACCATTTGGGCGATACTTGCCCAACACGGGTGCATAAGGTGTACGAGAGGTCTCCCACAAACAATTTTGCTGAGGCATTGCTTCTGTACAGAACTTACATAAAATCGAGATCAGCTCTCAAGGAATAAGAAATGGCACCAAACGTGGGAGACTGCAATCTCTCAAGTTTTTGCATCCATTATCACAAATCATCTGAAGTTAAAAGGGGATGTCTTCCCCCCTTCCGCGCTTGGGGTTCCCGCACACATAATCTGAAACCGAAGCAGGTATAATTCAGCAAAAATGGCATTAGCCTGACCAATTCTGGTTTCTATTCTCTCTATGGTCCGATTTTCATTCATCACTACCTGCACTATACATAAAGAATTGGACGGGAGATAAAGCAGGCGGTGTTCATGGGGACAGCACATGCTATTCACCTGGGAGCTGTCGGGCCTGCCGTTTGTTGTACGGTTCACAATGACAAGCCGTGGCGTTTGATGAGACAAGAATACATTAAGAATGGTACACAGCAGCCTGGCATGTCAATACAAGCAAATGTTTTCACTCTGTAGATCAGTGTCAATGTGAAAATAAAATTGCAGACCGGTTAAAGTTGTGCTTGATATCCAATATGTTCTGGTAGAGGCGCTAAGAGTGGGGTCAAGGTTTCTCGCTCGCAGGGCTGGGCACTCAGCGTTGGCAAAGGGCGGGGATGGCGGTGGCAGGAATGATGAGGCAGGCAGTTAAAGGAGCCATCACGGAAGTATACGCAGCACGAGGGATGTCTCAGCGTGCCCGAGTTGCCACTGCCTTGGTCGTGATCATCCTCAGAGAGGTGGTGGGCTCGCTGAAGCTGGTACCATATGGGCTTTACGCGCATAACCTATACCTGTCCTTAGTTCCCTTTGGGTTGCCATCTTCGACTGTTGTTGCCCAGCATATGAAGCTTTCTGGAGCAAAGGGTTTGAAAAGAGGCTCTCAGAACATTCTGCAGAGTTGGCTGCGGCCGCGAACTCATAATGTCTCAATCGCTCGCAATGTGCGTTACGGCGACGGTGAACGCAATCTGTGAGTGCACCACATTTCTGCAACAACCAGTGGCCCTTTGTCCCCCGATTATCTAATACTCTACCAACAGCTCTCTCGAAACCCTAAATCGCAATCCTGAAATAATCTGAATCCAGCTCCTGCTGATTCATAAGCTTCAGCTGTGGACTTTTTAGTTGAATCGTGCTGCATTTCCAAGTCTTGGCATACAATAATTCTTTTGAATGCTGTGGGTGTGCTATTGTGTGGGAAGGGATGCCTGCATCTACTGTACACAGGCAAGCTAAAATGAATGAAGCTTACCCTCACAAGCTTGTTCTGAGGATAATATTGACTTTTTCATTAGCTATGTCTCTTGACTGCTAGCCAATATCATTACTGAGTCTTTTGGTCACTTCCAGATGACAGAACTCAGGACAACAGATTTCATATAATCATTTGCCTGAAATTTTGAGCAGATTATTGTGTACTTATCTATACCACCATTGGGAGCTGAGGTGGTCTGTGGGCAGCTCACTGATGTCAGTGAAGTCAGTTATGGCAGCTAGTCACTGCCATTCATGATGAAGGTCATATCTGTGTTTTTTCACTTACAAGGTTATGACCATACTCATTCTTGTTGTGTTTGTTTGGATTTGGCAAGAATTGACACAATGTCTATCTTGAAAGTGTTATAGTGGAGTTTCCTATGCAATCACAAAGATACATATGTTGTCTGGGAACCCAGATAATGTGGCGCATCTGGTGCTCAACTAATGAGGGTCTGCCTGAATCCTTGATCTGTATATTCTGAATTCCTAGTCTTTCTGATTCTTGAGTTTCTCAAAATTGAGTGTGTGATAAATCGTTTTTCAAACCTTCAAATTTTTGGATCATGCAACGGTTCTTGTATGCTCTTGACCTGTTACATAATGTCTGGCATTGATTAACAGCTTTTCAAACTTTATCATGCAGCTATTCTGACCTCCTAGTATTGCTTATTCAGAATCATGAGTTTGTGCTTCTTGAATTGCACTTTAGTGCATTCCAGTTTGGGGGATTGTTAGTTCTTACAGTACTTCACAAGGATGGTACTCTGCCTTCTTCCTCAAGCACCCATACTTCAACATGTAGTGGCTGGTGCTATTTGTATCAAGCAGATTATCTGAACTGAAGGTATGGGTGTGCACAGGATGGATATATATGTGCCAGGTGGGCCAGTGCAGGGTGGATCCAAGCCAGTCATAATGTTTGTTCATGGTGGTGTGTGGGCCTCGGGAGACAAATGGCAATTTTCACCTCTTGGTTCTCAGTTGGCACAGGATGGTGTGATTGCAGTGGTAGTGCAGTATACCCTCTTCCCCCAGGTCAGAGACATATCCACGACATGTAGGAGCATTGTGATCCAGCAGTATGGTCCGTTGTGTGCTAATGCTCTGAAGGAAGCACTAATTGTTAGATTCTAAAGAATGTTGAACTGTGTATGATGCAGGTGCTAGCTGCAGACCAAGTTAGTGAGGTTTCACAAGCATTAACTTGGACAATGGACAACATACAGAATTATGGTGGTCATCCTCGTAAGATCTATGTTATGGGTCATTCCTCAGGTATTTTACCAAACATCTGTCTTAATGGTGGGACTTTAATGGGTATTCTGCTCTTTCATGTGGTAGTGAATGGTTGTTCTGGTACATCATGTCTACAATAGTTTTACAGTGGGACTTGTTAAGGCAATTGAGGACGTGGTTATTGAGAGTGACTACAGATGGTGCCATCAAATAAATCATCATGATATCTATAATACATTTCCTTAAATTGTTCTAGGTAGTCATCTATGTGCAATGCTATTGTGGGAGCGAGCGAGGTGCAGGACTGAGATGTCTCAAGGTTGGACTGTAGAGCAGCAAGATGCTCGGATACCCCATGGCTTCATTGGTTTGGCAGGGGTGTATGATATTGCTGAACATTATAAGCATGAAACACAACGAGGTGTCAATGCTCTTTCTTGTATGAAGCCAGCCATGGGTGGTGAGAAAGGTTTTTACTCAATGTCGCCAACATTGCTCTTCATGTCACTTTTTAAAGATCTCAAAACTGATGATGCAGCCAAGTTCCTGGTTGAAGGCACTGACCTAGTGCCCACAACATGTGTGATCTTTACCAGTGACTCTGACATAGTTGTGCCTCCTGATTCAAGCTTTGCACTTCACAGAGTGCTCACGACTGCTGGATGCAATTCAAGGGTTATCAAACACAATGCTCTCAGGCATGAAGATTTTGTCATCTGGTATGATGGATGGGGGAATGTCAAACCACATATTGGTACATACTTTCAAGACATTATAGACTATGTTAGGGATGAAATACCAGTGGGCATATCTTCTTTGCTGGAATATTAGACTACAATGCCTTGCAGTGAACTTGATACAATTGAGATCTGTGTTCTTGACAGACAAAGTATTCATTCATCTTTGTTGATTCATTTGAATTGAATGGTGTCTCCTAACCTTACAATTTTAGCAGGTGTCTAGATTCCTTGATTTTGTTCTGTACAGACAGCAGCAACAATTTTAATCACAAAATTGTTCATTTTAGTCATTGGCATCTTACACAAGGTATAAGCCTCAAGTGCTCATTTACCCCGAGTGCATGATCCTACCTCCATAAGGTCAATGTTCAGCTTACTAGCTGATACACCAGGGAAAGTCACAGAGGTGACAAAGAATCCTCTCCATTATTTTGAGCCTTTCTTGAGGAAATATATTAGCAGTGCAAGAATATGGTATATCCTTAGATATAGCTGGAGGATAAACAAGGACATCAATTTGTGTGTTTGGAGAAGAAATTTCCTCACATATCCAGCCCAAGTTGTGATTATCTGAAATAGGCAACTGGAAATGTCCTCGTAGATTGATATCCTTTTCAAAGTGGACATCAACCTATCTTATTTACTACTGGACATATAAAGTCAATCTGAATTGTTATATATGACATGAGGCAGGATATTACTTTAGTTGAAAATCAATCTTATTTCATTTAGCAAAGGTGGACAGGCCTCCAGGTGAAGGCTGCTAAAACCTCTTGTTAACTTTGTGGGTGTCAGTGCGCAGTTCAAACTTTGCAGGTACCTGGACCGTATGTGGAGCCTGCATTAAAGTGGACAGTATATTTGCAAGGTAAGAGTGGGGTAACTCCCCCAGGGGTGGGGTGCTGCCAAAATAAGCACCCACCTGAGGCGGAGTCGAGGGGTGCTTAATTTGAGAACATCTCACTCCATTGTTGTAAACAGTTGTAAAACATCAGCAGAATTTTTTTTCCTGTGATACCTCCAATACCTGGAGAATATCACAAGAAAAAGAAAAAAACAAAATGCCCACCAGAGCAGGTATTCCGCTTTTCAAAACATCCCAGCCTTTGTGAAGGAAAAGTTATATTTACACAATGACCTCAGTTGTGAGCCCTCTGTATGTGAGTTTGGAGGGCATTTGAAAAAGTGAAACGCCCTCTGTAACTGGCCTGCCCCTTGTTAAATGCCCCCTTTTTGAAAATTTCCCTGCAGCCTTGTTCATGACGCTGCGAAATACCTTCCGGAGGTGGCAGGCCATTTATGCCATGGACCTTGAGCTCTGCCCTTGGGTCCTGCACTGCGGATTTTTGGCGGATGCTTTATGATGATGTAAACCTGCCAAACTTATTGATAGGTTTTCTTCATAGCGAAAACTTTGTTTAGCATCAACATCAAGTGCTAGATACTTTCAAACTAAATTAGGTCTCACATGAAGGGTAAAAACGAATAACATTACCTGCCTAATGAGCATTGTTGAGAGAGGGCGTCCCTGTGATAAAAAAGGTGATGTGGGCTGCTTTCTGTTTTTTCATTGTACAAGTGACTATGAGAGGGAAATAGTAAGTATGCTAAAACCTAAGTATCATTGCAAGGTAGAGTTGCAAGGCAACGTCCCTTGCACTCTCCATCTCTTGCCACCCTTCTCCCTTTTTCTCGCCTCTTCTCTTTGCCTTTGCTACCCGCCCACCTCATGGCGCCATGCCACTCCTTCACCCTTTCGTCTTTCTTCGGCATTCTACCAATTTCAGGCCCCTTCTCGTCCACCTGTCATGCTTCATTTAACTTGTTGAGCCCTTTTGTCAAGAGCTTCTTCTTCCGTCCCGGTTTGAAGCGGAAGATGAACAACAGCAAATTTTCCATGCGGCGTTCTGCTGCAGAGAGTGGCTATGGCGGCGGAGTAGTGGCAATAACTTAATTGTTTTTGGGCAAGAAAAGCAGAGCCGACCTATCACATTGCCATTTCGTCGAGCAAAATTGTGCTCCTGAAAGGTATATGTGGCGACCTTGGATCGTGTATGTCCATTATCTGTCGTGAACATGTGGTACAGTGCCTGCAGTGTCGCGTAGGAAGTTGTTATTAGTACTTTTCCCCAGAATAATTTAATTTCTTCTCAGTACTAACGGATCTGTCGTGAATTGCGACACTGGCGGAGAAGAAAAACGAACGACACATATCCAACTCTGAGCCTGGTCGGAAAAAAATTGCGCCCCTAAGTTTTAGTTGTTGGTTGGGCAGCACGTATTGAGCAAAAATGGCGAAGAAGGGTGGAGGAGGCGAGCCGGATGAGCTGGAGGTGCTCAAGGGCACTCTTCTGGCCAGGGAGCTTGAGGTCTTCACAATCAAGGACAAGATGCACCGACTTGAGGATCGTTCTCAGCTCATGGAACAGACCATGGAGCATCTGAGTGCTTCCTTAGGCGAGAAGATCTCTATGTTGACTGACATTAACAACTACCTCAAAAGGCATGGTTAAAAGAGCTATTCCCATTGCTTTACGCGCCCAATTTCAATGGGTCATTTGCATTTAGCAACCAAGTTCTTATGATTTCTCATCTGTATTGTAGTGAGGGGATTGCAAAAGACAAGAGAATCTCCGAACTAGAAGCAGACCTAGTGAAGTCAGAGCAAACTCTAAAAGACACCATGACAAGGATGAATAAAGAGATAGAAGACTTGAAGGATGCCAATGAATTTGCAGTGAACAGTCTAAAGTTGCAGCTAGAAGCTGCTATGGTCAAATTACGGGAAATGCAGGAATTTTTGTTGCGCAAGAAGGCTATGGAAGAAGAGCTTGCATTGTATCATAATTTCCTTTCCCACTAATTTTCTTTCTTTCAATGCATGTGTTTATGTGCTCTGCATTCTATAGATTCATACCAATATAGGAGTGAACATCTTCAGTCACTACTGAGCACACATTTTGTTGCAACATTAAACCATTTGTGGGATGTATAGATTGAAGGATCAGCTGCAAAGGGAACAGCGGGATCATGCAGAGGCAATCAGTGATGTTGAAAGAGTCTCAGTGCAAGAAAAGGAACGACTAAAGAAGGAGATCCAAATACGTGTTGAGGAAACCAGAAAAGAGATGACTAAACTGATTGAGGAACAACTTCACTCAGTAATCATTGTCACCATACCTCCAAACCTTACAGAATGCTAAAAGAGGGTGTTATGATTGCATTTGCCATACATGATTATTCTTGAATGGATTCTACCCTTGCAATTGCAGAAAACAAAGAGAACAATAACAGACAATGAACAGTTGAAGAAGGAAGTGGCCTATCACACATATCAGACAGACATTCTTCTGCAGCAGAATGAGAAACTTATTCAAGAGGCTGGTGAACATGTCCGCTCCCTTCATCTTGCCAAGGAGGTGAGAGCATATATAGACGAACTGATGTCATTAAAGCAATGTTTGGGAAGAGATACAAGCTTTTGCTTAGGGTCAGCTCTAAGACATGTTGTGCACCTGTTTATTTGACTCTTCTACTCTTAGAGACTGATGCATCCTGAAATGAGCATGGTGGATTTAAAGCTGGAAGAAGAGTTGGCTCGGAGGAACCACATATACCAGAAGACTACACGCATTCTGGTCTTCAAACTTCAAGGTTCTTGTATGTCCTAAAGCTGTCCTCATTTGCCAGTTAAAATTGTTGACTTAAAGTTGGATTGTAATGCCAATCTCCATTTAGCCATCTTGTTCATCTCTCTGGGTGTTTCCCATCAGCATCATTTACTCAAGATTTTGTGTTTATTCTCAGTTGTTTGCACTGCCCTGGCATTTGCTGTCAAACAGAACTCCAAGATGGCAGGAAGGAGCAGACTGAAAAAGAGAAGAAGGATAGTGAAGAACTGCAGGAACTTCTAAAGCGTGCAGAGCAGTTGAAAACACCACCACAACCAGAGCACCAGGTTGGACAGAAATTATGTGGATCTCTGCTTTTGCTCCTCATCTTCTTTAGAAGTAATAGTAGACAGATGTTGAAAAGGATATCTCACGTCAAAGAGCTGGTTTGGATGGCAACAGAGGGGGTCAATTAATGCAAAAGGAAGGGCATGTGAGGATGCAATCAAGTTTTTGTATGCTTGTCTTGAAGACATTGAATTGGAAAGGATTGCACACACTCCTGTGCAAAATTTGGTGCTCAGGTATACATAGTCCAACATGACCAGATGATGACCACATGTCAAATAGCAATTCTTGTGGCATTCTTCCATGCAGGAAGCTTGCATTGTCAACATGATTTCTATCACAAATATCTGCTTGCTGATACAAAAACATTTTTGTCATCCTTCTCTACATGCATCTTTTCCAGTGCTGTATGGGCTGGATTGCATATTCTATGGACACAAAAACTTAACATGCTTTTTTTCTCAACTTGCTTCTTTTATGTGATTCTTGGCTTGGTATATCATCGGATCTGAACCCATGTTCTCTGGGTATCTTGTGTAATAGTTCTGAATCAACCCCAGTCCTACAACCTGATACACTGGACCAGTTCAGCTTAAAGCAACGACATCACTTGCTTGTGTGAGTAATAACTTAACCAGATCTTCCTCTTTTCCTTATCTTGTGCAGTGGCAGTGATTCTTCATGTGTCTCTAGACTAGCCAATTTAAATTGGGGAAATGAGATGTTGTCCATCTTCCCAGCCAAACAACTAGAGAATAAAGAGCTTGGGGGCAGACAGACATGGGAGTAACCTTCTATTCTTGTGTGGACTACTCATAACAGGAAGCTGTTGCATCAAGCAGTGTCATTGAAATCATTCATGGACCAGATGGGATCACATAGCCGAAGGTCAGGCTACATAAGTGGAGGTCGATCGCCTAAAGGTATGATACAAGTTACTAGATACCTCTGACCCCTCTTTCCAATCAGTGCTATTTTAAAAAATGAGTCATCTATGTGGATGTGCAAATTTGTGGATCAAGTTACCATCTCCCAAAACTGTAGTGTTTGATATCTAACTGCTAAACTTTAGGGGTGATTTCAATATTTCTAGTTAACATTCAAGTCCACATTTCTTTATTCCAGGTTTGGTTTGATAGGTTTGAGGGTCATACATTATTGTCATCATTGATTGTGCAACTTGGTGTGATGTTATTGATGTCATGTGTAGGGAAAGTACCAAAAATACAAGTGAGTGACATTTTGGAATTGCCTATTGAGAAGTTATTGGGTGAAGCTGGTGAAATCAGGCAAGATCCATGACTGCAGGTGGAGATAAGTTTGTCCAACATTGGAATATCCATTAGAATCACTTGTCCGAGAGAGTTCTCCTTGATGGAGCAAGGATTGGGAATTGAACTGACAAGCTAATGGTTTTCAGGCTGCACCAGTCTATCTTTGTTTTCTAAGTTTGAACCATTTGTTTGGCCTCTGCATTGGATTAGGTGGTCTCTATTGAAAACCATGCCCATGAAGGATTACATCTTTGCCACTGAACTGGCCAATGCCATCAATAGGTCAGATATGTGCTTATAATCCTGTGCAAACCACTAGCTAATCAGCTGAGTGCTTAATATGTATAAGCACAAACTATTCAATTGGAATTGGAACCTTGAATGTCTCTGCATAGCACACAAAATCATTACCATACAGGGCAACATGTTTGCTGCATAAAAAATGGCATAATTAATACAGAAACAGAAATCAACACATTGGAACAGTGATTCATTGTCATCTTTCAGTGTTTGCTTCATTTGCCTTTTCTTGTGCAATTTCATCCCTGCTATACCTTCTCTTAGAACATCCAGATCACATTCTCCCTCAGATGTGATTTTAGTACAGGCAGTACTAAAATCACATCTACCATTTTTTCACCTTCCAACTTCTGGAGTACTGGCTTAGTGAAGGGTACTCCTTGGTGGTTCACTAATTAAAATTAGCAGATCAGAGTTTAGTGTTTCAAGGAGAATTCAGAATGCTCACTTCTTAATAACCAACCTCACTAAATTGCACACAGATTAGATAATACAGGAGGGTTGTAGAAGCCTATCTCTCTACATCCACTCAAATAGACCAAACATTGAAAACTGTCATCCATTGCTCACTATATCTTTGAACCCACTCAAATGGACTAAACACTGAAACCTCCCATCCTTTGGTGATACATCCCACTAGTGTCTTTGCATACAGAAGGTTTACTTTGGCAGGCTGAGTTTCCTGCATGACACTTCCAATGCAAAGCTGCTAGAGAAAGCTGCACTAATAAGAAATGACGACAGAACGCAGACATGCGTTTATTGCTTAGGAAAGGTTGGTTCTATCAGTCAATTCCTGGAAGCAGAAAGTACAGCATCATGAATGCTCTTGGACACGTAGACAATGACACACTATGTAGCGGAGCAAGATGATGCCAATGCACATCCATTTTCAAGTGTTTCTCAGGTCCTGTGCAATTTGCAGAAGACCTGTCTCCAATGCCATATTGGTTCTTTCTGTTGCATCATTGACAATATAGACTTTTTGGTGCTAAGTTTTCAAAATACCTGAATTGAATACAGCAAAATTGAACTCCATAAATTTTTCACAGGTAATATCCATTTTGCAACCTAATTCCAGCACTTGGTGATTTCCAGACCTCAGAAGCACACAATCAAACAAATGAGACAAACAAACCCTAACTCAAGGCTTCACCCACTGATAAGTGGAGTATGGAGGGTACTTGTGTCCACCTCATCAGCAAACTTGGTGAAAATAGATACAAACTATCAGTCCCAAGAATCTAACATATGAGATTTCTGCTGTCCTTCCTACAGGTCCATACTGCAAGGAAAGCTGCTGAGTACCTGCATATTCCAACACTCCCCTGGCATAGGTGAAGCAGGAAAGAGGGCCTTGCACCTAATGAGTCACATTCAGAAATACCTGTACCCTGTGCAAGAAAAAAAGAATCAAAGCAATAATGGCTCTGACTGACCTGCAAACCTGCACAGGATCAAATGGTATTAATGTGTTACATTCTACTCTCACACCTAAATGACTGACACAGGGAAGATGGACACTGATAGTGGCAAATTAAGTAACAGCGGAGAGTAACCATCCACATTGCAATCTTAGGTGCTCTCCACTCACCTGCAGCAGATGTTATTGGGCCTGCAATCTTGACATACATAGAGAGGAAGAGAGAAAGGGACTGAAGCTAACAAATATAGCCACATTCAATAGAGATTTACCCATCTTCTGCCCCTGTTCAGCTGTACACAAACAATTTGTTGGCTCATTACAGCTCCATGGATGGGCTGAAGATCAACCTGAACACCTGTGTTTTGCACACACCTCATGTGAGATTGCAAGCCCCAACCCACTATGGTTTCATTCTGAAACTCATTTGGCCAGAAACCTTAACACCCTCTTCATGTTTATGCTCTGCCCGACCTGCTTGACTAACCACCCTGAAAGAGACCCTGCAAGAACATCTTTGCCTCACACATCCACAAATAACTACAAAAAAAGCAACATTTCATTAGCGCATTTCACTCCTGGACCCTCCAAATCTAACATATATAGCAAGTTCCAAACTTCCTTGAAGAAACAAACATCTTTTTCCTGGAAGTCACCTGCACAGAATAGAGTGATCTGTGAGCCCTAACAAATCAAATGAGACCTAACCTCCAAGAAATCTTCGTAGGTTCATGTTTTGGGCATGAGGGTCTATGCCAGAAATGGCTATATCGGGCCTCTGATATATGTTCGAGAACAACAAAGTGGGACCGATATAGGAGGTCTGTTGTGCATCCAAGAGCACAGATCACCATGTCTGCACGCTCCAATCTTGAAGTAGAAAGGACAGTTCACGCCATACTTTTCAGCGCCAAATATAGAAGCCAAATTCTCCGCCATGACTCTGTCTCAGTGCAGCAATGCGCAGAGCGTCCCATCTTTTGTCTGATATCGATGGCCAGACCTGCGAGCAGACGCCCTCAAACGGTTTGCAGACACGGAAAGAGCTAAAGCCACTGAAACCCTTTCAAGAGGAAAAATACGACACTTCCGATGGAAGCTCCCCAACCAGTTCCACCTTTAGCGTATTCCAACGCCGCAAGGCACAAGCGGAGCCCAAAAAGAAAACCAGAGACAAACGAAATCTAGGAGTACACCTATGCATTGCGACCAAACAAAATGGGGCGAACACAAAAGAGATGCAACTGCAAATAACTCAATTCGCTGAACTGAAACAACAAAATCGTCGAAAACCCCTCCGACATGAAGTCACATGATTATATGGCTAGTTAATGAACACTAGTGTTTACATGGTGTGTTGTGGATTGATAATAATGCATTTTATCAGGGTGAAGGCTTTTTGGAATAATACAGGTATGAAACTGATGGATATGAGTAGGACATCAGTATTTCCTGTGCAATTGGTGTTGTGTATTTTTGTATATTTAGGCTTTACATATGTAGTTTTGTGTATGTGTTGTCATTACATATTTTATGTAACACTATGTATTTCTATAGCAGACATGGGTACTAACTCTATGTGCATATGGACTTGTAGTAACAACACAAGACAAATCTTTAATACTAGGTGACCAACCAAGTCTATAACAACAAAACATGTATGAAACATTTATCCTATGTTGTTATTTGCAAATAGTACGATGAGTTGTATGAGATTTACTAATACAACTCTCATACCCTACAACAACAAAATATATTGTTCCTATGCTTGCATTAATTTCAATTGAGCACCCAAATAAGGCTGATGGAAATGCAACCTTCTGCAACATTGTTGTTGTGACAACAAATGCTAAATAGAAAGTTAAATAATTGTTGTTTATATAATATGGGCAATCATATGGTGTTGCTTCAAGTGATACCTATTTTTGAATCAACATGCATTGAGTTTTCATGCTATTGATATATTTGTGAGTTTTACCTTTGATATGAAAAATAATTTCCCAAATTAAGCCACCTTTAACATGGATTAATACATAGCCAAATTAGCTTCACCTTTAATATGAATGAAAAAACCACATTAAAAAAACCAAACAAATGGCACATTGTGGTTTATATTAACTATGCATGAAATGTACATCATGCATTCAAAACAATGTGTTTCTAGCCAACTACATGCTCTAGGCTTGTTTTAATAATCTCAAGTGTTTCCTCTGATAATTGATAGATTACATTCCCACCTTTAACCCTATGGTAGGCTAGTAGCATAAGGAACTTACAAGCCAATACCAAATCAACATCTATAAATGCTACTTGAAAGTTGGAAAGGTATACATAACTAAGCTCACCATGTCCCTCTTCTGGTAATAAGTACTAGTTACAACTTGATCACCAACTTCAAATTTGCTACCCCATGAACAAGTAAATGTTTCTTGCACAACATCTTTGGGCTTTTGATGACATTATAAAATATAGAAGTCAACATCCTCATCATTATCTTCTTTAGATGCAACCATCAAATTTTCACCAATCTAAAGAAGATCTCCTAGAAACTTTCCATCAATCAAGCCATGCACTCCAAAATCTCCATCTTCCTTCATGTTTCCGTGCACAATTTGTGTGTCTTTAGGTTGTAATTCGATAAGTTTCCATTGCTAGACATGATTTTGATTCCCACAATTGTGCCACTCACTTTGGAGACAAATAACATAAAAATAGGCAAGAGGCTTCACCATGAGCCTTGTTGGATCAAAAGGGCTAAAAGCATGGATGGAATGGAATTCCCTTGATCCTAGAATATTGTTAGAAGCATGTGGGTTGGACCTACCAACTTTCTCTAGTTGCAAATTCCAAAAAAATCTAAATACAACTATCAAAGGGTGTCATATGAGTTAAGTGTTCGAGTGGACATTGTGCTAATGAGGAAATCAACACAATCTTGTGCATTTTGGAGCCTCTTATATATATTACGGTACTCCATCTTCAAGGCCCTCTTCATTATAGCACCATCCCATTCCCCTTTCTTGTGTCTTATGCCAAAAAAACTCCAATTCATTTTACACACAAAATACATGGCTCTAGAGCCCTTTAATTGGCATGCACACCCGTTTGACCATACTCAATGTTGGGCAGGTTTAATTCCCTAATTTGACAGCCATTGCTAATGCTTCATGAAACAGTGTTGTATAAACAACATATCATGTTCCTTATCATCTAAAATATAGAAGTGAGTTTCTTTAATCATTTTCCCCTCATCAATCTTTGGTCCACCCAAAAGGTGATATGTACTAAAATTGTAACTTGAAAAGAATGCTAGTGCATCAATTGAATTTCATTTTGGATTTCAAAGGTATAGGTTTTTGCAAAATCAATGTGGGAAAGGATAATATCTTGAGGTAATACATCCATAGAAATTCTACATTGGAAATCCTACCATCTTGCAACAAAATGTTTGACAAACTTTTGGATGTTTGGGTGCAAGTAGGTGAGGAATGTGGAGGATGATGTTTCTTTGAAACATTTTTTTACCTTTTTTTTAGGTCTACCATCCTCATTCATTCTTATAACCTCTTGTTGGAAACATTTCCAATATACTTTCCAATCAATGGAAGGTGAAGACTCATGACAACAAATGGGAAACTTCTTCTCAACTCCACAATCAAGACACTCTCCCATGAGACATTCTAACTTGTGCCATTCTAGGTGCAATTCATTAGTCCTCATTCACTAAACCAATGAATTCCCTACTTTCCAACTAATCCATGTTTATGAAGACTAATGAATTCATTCAAAATCTAGTGAAACCACTTAGCATACATGGACACCTTTTGTTGTTGTGCTTCCACAAGGGAGTCACACCTTTGTAACCTTCATATGGGCTTGACAATATGATGTATCTTGATTAGTACTCGTAGTACATACAATATAATCACAATTGCACAAATTGGAAAAATGTGCTCCTTTTTGTATGCCCTTCCTCAACATGTCAAATTCTATGTGGTACTTACAACAACACATGTTTCTATCCTTGCATGGCTTCACAAAGTAAGGATTCAAAACTTCAAATGCCCTTTGCTCAATGTTGACATTTGAATGAGCAAGTTGAAATTGTAGAAAAAAACTAGTTTACACCTAATATACACATCCCAAACTACAAAAGTTACATATTAGACTTATGAAGTTATAGATGTAAAATTCAAAAGATTAATACCCATATGATTTGCAATTTGATTTCTTCCTAGTATTAAATGTCGTTGGGTCAATCTACCAAAATTATAACAAAGTGTACATCGCTAAACTAAATTATGGTTGCAGATGTATATCCAATTACCAAGTGACAAAACTTTAAACTAATATAAGATACTATGAGCATGCATTGATTTGCATCAAGAGTTCTACTACACTTAACATTAATATAGTAGTACCTTGATATATAATGTACACCATAATCAACAACAAAACATGTGCAATGGTAGATGTATTATATTTAGTATGTTGATTACATCAATATGGTATCAATAACATCTGAAGAATGTTTAGCACAATAAATTCAATATCTATTATACAATAGATGTAACTTAGATCTGCATACAAAACCATGTAGTACTTTAGTATGTATGTTAATTCCATCAACAATGTGTAACCAGTAGAATGAAATGTATTCAAGAAAAATATATATACTTGATGCACCAAATAATACTATAGGAAGTATGCCAATTGCATAAACAATGTACAACTAGTCCTATCACATCTAATGAATACTAGAGGATATACCTTGTGCATTATGCAATGAGACATTATATACACATTTAGTAACATCTGCTACATGTGGTGAGTATATTATGTTGGTAAATATATTTATACATACATTTTATGTACTAACATGTAGTGATATTTACTACATGTAATAAGTATAGGTGTTGGTAACTATATTGTAATATACAATAATATATAATAACATATATTGAAATATAACAACATACATCAACATGTTGTAACATACATCTATATAACATACAACAAACATCTCCTCCGTGTAGTAAGCATAGATATAGGTAACTATACTTATTGCATCAATTGGACATGGTATCAAATATACTTAGTATATGAGTACTACAGAAATAAACAATGCAATGCACAATTCAATCCACAAAGTTAATACATTTCAGTAAATTGATTAAGAGTTTTAAGTATTAATTAAGTGAGATAGTTGTTGCTAATTTGGTTAATAATTTTAAGGTTTGTGCATAGTTAACAATGTTTGAAGAATAATGCACTAAATCACTAACTACAAATTCAACTACAATTACATGCATGCATACATAATTTAATTTGTGTGATTGCAACAAAGAAAACAACAAATTTCACATGTTTCCTAAAAGTCAATAATTCATTCACATGTCTAGCACATGTACAAACAAAAAACTTAATGAAAGAACTACATCCACCCACAATTAGTGTCTAATGTAAGAATTACAAAACAAGAACAAAGTAAGATTTTTGCACTAACTTGACTTTCAAGAAGAAAATGTGTTGCATGCTCCTCATGTTGCTTCAGGTTAATGTGTTTATGAGTTATATCCTTTTTTATTTAGACTTACCCATGTTTCATTTGTCCACCATAGTTGGACAAGAGTTTTGTCATCATTTGATAGCCCTTTGACCTTTTCTTCATCTAAGAGAGGTCAAATTGTGAAGCACCAAATATTCGTAGAATGTTGTTGCATTAAGGCACAATGAATATTCTTTCTTTTGGTCCCCGATAATCGTGAAAATGACATGAACAAGTATGTCGTTAGAAACATCCTTGTTAATAGTTGCCTCCAACAATACACCTTTGCGAACTGGTACATTGTTGGAATGCGAATTTTTCACAGAACCCAATTATGATTGGAAATTTTGTATGAATGACAATTATGCTTTCGCTTCATGGGGCCTTTGACAGTACTCTAGTAAGAGTGTAGCTATCACTCCATGTTGGAGAACCTTATAAACTATTTTCTACCTTGAAGTTAAAGAAACACATTGTGCTAATTCTTTTGTCACCCCATAACACGATCTTAGCTATAATACGATTGATTATTTTCAGAGTTGTTTTGTCTAGAAACTAATCATCGTCATATTGCAAATTTTTTATTCTTTTCATTGTTTTGCCTCATTTTTTCACTCTTGTTGGCACAGCTTTTGATGTTCTCTCTCCTCCTCCAATGTTGTTGCTTTTTGAGCTTTCATTTCTTCCTCTATAACTTCAATTTGTGCAAGATTTGTTGCTATTGTTTTGGCCAATTTTGCTGCTTGTTTAACTCTTGTTCTGGGCCCAGGAATCATAAACTTGGCCTTTTGTTTGCCATTTGCACATGTAATGAACCTTCAAGCCAAACATAATCATAATTTTAAATTATTACTACCATGATTCCGACCATTGTTCTTTCAAAATGAATTTAGACGCAACAAATATAATGCATGTGTACAAAATTCCTTCAACTCAAAGAGTTGATTTGCATGCATACATAATCCCATCAACTTAGTAATGCATAATCAAATTCCTAAATAATGAACAAGTTTGACAACGAGGTATAGGTTGGAGAATAGAAAATGGAAGAAAGCAAATGAATAGTGACCAAGTGAAATCCAAAGGGGTAGAGGCTGGAGAATTGAAAAGGGTAGAAAGCTTATGAACAACAACTTGGCGTTCAACAAAAAATGTCGACATTGACTAGATAACATTGAACATACAATGTTGATTAGAGGGTATCAAACTTGGAAATCCTAACAACTTTTGTTGCTGCCAATATTAAATTTATGATTTAAGAAAATAATTCTCAAATTTTTGCCCAATTTGACCATGTGAATCATCTTGATTTGTTCTACATGAAAACAATTGGTTGTGTTATTATTAAAATATATATAAGTTTTAAAAAAAATTCCTTTAAAATCCCTTGCTAACCCCCTACTCCCAAAAGTTTGTTAGTCCATGAAAACAAATTGGATGCATGGGTGTTCAAAAATATGCAGAACATTAGAAAAAGACCCTTATAAAATGTCACCTTGAAAATTTTATAAAAAGTAAAAAGTGGATGAACATGATTTGTTTTATAAAAAAAATGAATCCCATGGTGTGTCCAAAAAGATGAAACTTATAAAAGATTATATTTAAAGTCCCTTATAGCTAATTAAAATTTAGTTTAATTAACAAAATAATCAAACAAAAATTAAAACTTTGACGTGGAACATCCTAATTCGTTTTAAGCCAAAATAAAATATGGCCATTCTATAATGTCCGAATTGACAAATTAAGATCCTAGATCCTTGTGTCACTGCCAAAAACATTTCCATTATTGTAATAACTAAGAAAAATGGCCCAAAATGAAAACATGGATCAAGCTAATTCATGGAACCAATTTTTGAAGGTGCCTATATGCACCTTGGAACCTAAAATTAATCATGGCTACACCTTTCAATAGTTCACTATAGTTTTTCAAATCAATTGTATTAATTGAAGGATTACGATTAAATAAAAAGTTCAACATGTTGATTGGTTGCATTTTTAAAAAATTTACAAATCAAGGGTGCAAAAAAAATGTAATTAAAAAGTAACTATCAATTGTGACAATTGCATTAAACCAATGCTTGAACCAATGAACATTAATGTGGATGGGTATGTGGCCAATTTGTGATTGGTTGCAACAAACATGCCTTGAATTTCTCCATGTGGGCCCTTGGATTTTGAAATAACAAATAATTGACACCATCTAACTTGACCAAAATGATTTGTTTCATCTAACAACTCATATGTCAAGGTAGTAGTACCACATGTACACACAACGCAATGGAGTACAATGGAAGTAATTTGGATAGTTTTTGACCCCCCTCGTTTTGCCTTTATGTAACTACCCATATGTGATAATTAAATCAATTTTTAATTGACGGCCCATCTAAAACACGTCATGTTGTTTGTGGGCATGTTTTTTGTTTGCCAAAAAGACCAAGTTTTCCCACACTTTTGGCTTCTACCCTTTAAAAACTCATTTATTGACATTTTTTTCTTTTGGAGGGGAACTTTTCAATTCAATTAATTATCATTGTTAAACCCTATAATTGACATGTGGAAAAAAATTCATCCAATTTGGTTCGTGGATGAAAATTTTAGGAGTATATTCGTGCTTTTGAGTACATAAGTACATTACAGTTGTTTTCACAAGTATATTCCAATTTCCCACTTTTAAAAATGAAATAAAGTAGTTTCTTTTCTAACCTCTTACCTGGGTTATATTCTAACATATTATGGAAAAACATTGTGAAAATATTTCAAAGTTTTGATGCATGATACATCCAAACATGCACACCCTTGTAAAGTAGTACAATGTGACCCCCCAAAAGGGTTTACCATAATGTGCTTTCACCTTGTCAAAGTTTCTTAACCAAGAATGTACTAAGCTTCTATATAGTGAAGTTTGTGAACATCAAACTTAGAACTACACTTGTTTTGGAGAACACTAAGGACCTTTGTTTGAACTGTTCTAACAAATAAGTGAGTTCTTTTCATCCATCTTTTTGTTTTTTGAGAATAAGTTGCCATGGTGGATTTGCATTGGAGTTTTTTAGTGCTAAATATAATTTAGATAATCTTTGAAGTTTGTTATTGATATTCAAGAATTGGTTTGGAACAACGTGCATAAGGTTTTAGGGTTTGAAGAAGAAGAAAGGAAAAATTGCGAGATAATGTGCTAACAAAAATCAAAGTGAATTGAACATTTGCAAAGGCGTTGAGAGAACTTGGTGATAAGATTTGAAGATGACAAAGCTTTTACAAGAGTAAAGCTCATTCAAGCATCATTACATTTTTGACTATAAGTTCTTTGTTATTTTCCCCATTAGACATTCTATTTTCGTTCCAAGTCTAGGAGTTGCACGATTGTTTTTAAGGTTAAGGTTCAAGTGTGTAAGGATAACGGTGAGGGTTTTGGATCTATAATTGGTTGAAAATATGGTGAAGTAACCATATTCATGCCAGAATGCAAATCCGGTGTCCTCGTTGGATGTTCCTTTAATTTGAATTAGACTAGCAATTCAAGCTTATCTTGTCTTGTCTTGTGTCCCCATTGTATGATGAGCTTTGTATGAACTAGATTGGTAGAGTGCTTGTAGCCTTGTGTCTTCATTGTATGAATTGACCATTGCTAGAACCAAATTAAGAAAAAAATGTAGTTTTATGTCTTCAATTTCTATTGAACTTTGTCTAAATCGACTACTGCAAACCTTGCAATATTTTGTCCTCATTGTATCTTGAGCTTTGTCAAAAACGAATTAGCAAAAAGCTTGCAATCTTATGTCTTCATTATATGTCAAGAGTGTTGTTTGAATCAACTAGTAAAAAGCTTACAACCTTGTGTCCTCATTGTATCTTGTTTTATTTAAACCAAACTAGCATAAAGCTTACAGTCTTGTGTCCTCATTATATTTTAAGCTTTGTCTGAACTTGACAATAGAAAGCTTATTTTGTGTCCTCGTTCTATGTTTAACTTTGTCTTCATCAAATTGGCAAAAACATGTATTATGGCATCATTGTATGTTGAGTTTTGTTTGAACTAGATTAGTATATGCTTGTAGGTTGTCTTCATTCTTTGTTGAACTTTGTTTTCAAACCAAAGTGGCAACAACAATATTGACATAAGTTAGTCCTTGCAATCTTCGAGTTTGTGGACTACCACATCTATAATTTTACTTTTAGTTCATGGATTAAGCAAGTATTAGCTTTTTAAATTAGAGTTTTTATGTGTGTTTATCAAGTGTACCACAAGCAAAAAGAATTCCCATGTTGTTCAATTTATTTCAATATGTAGTTAGGAGGGTTTTTTAAGCTTATAACTTGAAAGTAATGTTCACTTGTGAATTGAGCAATGAGAATATGAATGCAAAGGGATGTGTGCCTAAAAAATGATTGTGTGTTGATAGGGCAAGTGGATTATATAGTGCTTCTAACATAAGCCCCTTGCAATCCACTATTCTATCACACCTTCATAGCTGAACTTTTCTTTGAAACTTATGGTGTTCTAAGTGCAAATGAAATATAATGAACCAACATGATTATTTTAGAAAAGGACTATATGTTTTTTCCCCAAAGATTTTTTTCATATGAATGAATTTTGGAACAATATTTTTTGCAAATTGTTATAATAAATGTTTATAGTTGTCCAAGTACATGACATTTTTTTCTTCATCACTTTTGAATAAATGTGAATTATTGAAAGTGTCATAATTCCTTGTAAATTTAATGTTTCATCTTTTTAAATGATAATAATTTAAAATCATAACCAATTTTTAAATTTTTTTAATGTTTTCCTATATAATAAACAACAATTTTTCTTAACACATCAAGTACATTTTACCCCATTTATGTGTGGTGAAGGACTTTTGAAGTTCTAAAATTCTAGATCAATTTTGGAAAGTTTTTAAATTTAAATTTTTTTAAAATTCCAAATATTTTAGGGTATGAATGTTTTTTAATGTGGTTAATAGATCTTTATCATCTTAATTTTTTCCTATCAAATGTGTTTTATTATAATGAATCCTTTTGATAGTCATTTGCAAAATCGACTCATGTTTGACACGTTGTTGCTCATTGTTAAAACTTTCAAATCAAAATTTAAACTTAAAATTTATCAAATGGATTTTTGGTTTGAATTCTTTGACAATCACATGAATAAAAAAGAAATAATTTGCCATGATTGCCATGGCTTTAAATGGAAAAACATAAATATTTATCCAATTTTGATTATTTTTCTTTGAGGTCTGATGCCTTTTTTGGTTCATTGGATTGTGATTTCACCCTTCTTTCATGGAGTATTTTATTTCTTGCTTCATATAATTTATCCACTCTTTTTTTACTAGTTTGATTTAAATAGTTCATTTTGATGGTTTGTATGGCAATGTCTTGAGTTAATGGACATCTATTTGTGTACAAGGGCTTTTAAATTGATGTTGTAATGAACCCTTGTGTCATCTGAAAAAGAGCATGGCAAGTCAACCAAATTAATAATTTAGGTGTAAACTGGTTGGCATGAGGAATTTGTTTTTGGCGGGGGGTGGGGGGGGTAGCAATCTTGTACATAGATTTTGAAGCATTTGACTACCATGTTTTACATCCCAATTTGATCATTTCCAAGTTACTAAACTACACAAAAAATCCAATACATGACCTAGGTTTATCATTAGGAAAGTTCAACAAAATTTAAAATCTCTACATAATATATTTAGTACGCCAAGGTGGCATAACTTCAAAAGGCAAACACATGTGCATGACTCACATCTTAAGTGACTAACCTGGTTGTATGATGTTATGTATGGATCAAAATATGGACAAGTGCTGGCATAAATTCTAGATTACAAGTTCAATTGATGGGAGTTTCATTGATGGCATAAATCACTTCCACTATATTTGCATTTGCCCCAAACCAAAGTCCTTATATTTGTTGTCCTTATATTTAATTACATGTTTTAAATTAGTTATTATAATCATGGGCAACAAAAATAAAAAGAAGGGATGTTTAATGAGGCCAAGGCTAGTTTCAAAAGCTACTTTAACATAAGCTTTACCAGTTGATGTTGGCTCTTAGAGAAACATTGAATCTAAAACCTAGAAAAAAATGCAAAAGTTAAAAGGAAACAAATTTATAGAGAGGATTTATCGCAACCTTAACCTTGGGCTTACAACCAAGGCAAGGGCTTGCAAGGGTGCAAGCCAAAAGGGAAGCCCGGGAAGCACATCTCATGCTCTCAGGAGTGCATGAGAGTGTGAGGGAACGAACCTTCACACTCCCAATGAGCTCCTATTTTGGGAGTTGGAATCCCAATGGACTTCTAAATTTTCAAAAAAAACTTTAGGGGTCAAAACCCATTGGATTGAAGAGCTCCTTATATCATTAAAAAACTCTTAAAACGTAGATATTTGAAATGGGTTCGCATGACCCATTTGGACACTTCAAACACAAGTTATGGCCAAAAGAAAGGTCAAAAATCAAATTGGCAATTTGATTCCTAACCACTAGAATCGGGAATCGCCCCGATTTCCTTGTGTGAAAATGACGTGTGACATATCTTTGGAAAGCTTTTGACAAGGGCTAAAACTTTGCTTCAGACCTCATCTCAATCGAAAGTCTACACAGAAAGTTATTATTAGGATTAGAGGAGAGATTACGTGGTATCAGAGCAATCACAAGCACATAGAACACACAAGTATGTGAACAATGCTTGGAGTGAGATATTCAACTCCCCTCCAACCTTGCTCTTTATTCCCTTCCATGTACCACGACATTGACAAACCATATGGGATAAATATTTCTCTCCCTCCTTATTCTAACATGTTCGTTGTACTAACATATCTCAAATCTACCTATGTCTTTGATTGCTTGCAACACTTATCTATCACATTGTTTCTAATATCTACCACACCTTTATCTATGTTTCTAACATCTACATCATAATCTTCAACACTCCCACTTTGCAAGTAATCTAAGACTCCCAATCCCATGCTTCTTGTAAGGTTTTGATGCCGCTCCTTTGCCAATGCCTTTGTCAACACATCTGCCACCATATCTTGAGTTGGGCAATACTTGAAGCCTATTTCTCCACTCTCCAACTTCTTTCGAATGAAGTGATGTTGTATGTCAATGTGTTTTGTGCGAGAGTGGTGGGTAGGGTTCTTTGCAAGTGCAATGCATCCTTGATTGTCACACATGATGCTTGTTGCTCCATCTTGCACAAGTCCCACATTTGCCATCAACTTCCTCAACCATATGGCCTCCTTGGTGCATTGACTAGTGGCCATATATTCGGCCTCCATGGTAGACAAGGCAATTGTAGGTTGCCTCTTGCAATTCCATGAGACCGCTCCCACTCCAACAAAGAACACGTACCCTGTGGTGGAACGCCATTCATTTGCATCTCCACCCCAATCGGCATCACAATATCCCCTCAAACTAACATCCTTGCCTCCAAGGCACAATTTCAAGTCCAAAGTGCCCTTCAAGTATGGCATTATGCGTTTCACCGCCATCCAATGGGAAGGACTAGCCCTTGACATGAATTGACTCACCATGCTCACCGGGAATGCAAGATCCGGTTGTGTGCCCACCATGGCATACATCAATGATCCCACCGCTACCTTGTATGGAATGCCTTACATCTCCTCTTGAATGCCTTGAAACTCCTCCTCAATGAGCTTCAAGAGCTTGGAATTCACATCAAGCAGAGTTCCAATGGGCTTGCACTCCTCCATGTTGAAGCGCTTGAGCACCTCCTCAATGTACTTGCTTTGGCTTATGTTTATGGTGCAATTCGCACGGTCTCTCTCAAACTCCACGCCAAGGCAATAGTGCAACACTCTCCAAGATCACTCATTTCAAATTCATCTTCAAGCCTTGATTTCAACCACTTCAAAATGCTCACATTGCTTGCTAAGATGATCAAATCATCCACATAGATGATCACTATCAACAAGTATTCACCCGTTTGCTTGACGTATAATGAATGGTCCGCTTGGCTCCTAAAAAAATCTTCGTGGGTGAAAAACATGTCAATGCATTGGTACCATGCTCTTGGTGATTGCTTGAGCCCGTACAAGGACTTCTTCAACTTACACACGAGGTGCTCCTTGCCATCTTGCACGACTCCTTGTGGTTGGTCCATGTAGATGTCCTCCTCCAATTCCCCATTCAAGAATGCGGTCTTCACGTCCATTTGGTGGATTTCCAAGTCCATGATAGCTCCAATTGCAAGCATGCATCTAATGGTGGTGAACTTGGCCACCGGGGCAAATGTCTCATTGAAGTCCACACCCTCAACTTGAGAGTACCCCTTGGCCACCAACCTTGCCTTGTGCCTCACAATATGGCCGGATGCATCCCTTTTTGTGCGAAACACCCACTTGCATCCCACACTCTTGCGATCCTTTGGAAGAGGGACCAACTCCCACGTGCCATTGGCCATGAGTGAGCCATACTCCTCTTGCATGGCCGCCTCCCACTTGCTTGCATCCTCCAAATGCATTGCATCACACAAATTCAATGGATCATCAAGACAAGCAACATTAGCACGTTCCACATCTTGTTGGGGTAGGATGTGGTTCTTCCACCATTCTCCAAGCGGTCGTCGCTCCCTCAAGGGGTACCTACGCTCCTCCGAAGGCTGCCCCTCTTGTTCACCACTTGTGCTTGCATCTTTAGATGGTGTTGAGGGTGTTGATGAACACCCTGGTGTTGGTGTTGCCTCTTCATTGCTTGGATCCTCTTTGGCATCATCATCCACACAGGGCGATTTGGAAGATGTGTCCACAATCACCACATTAGGGGTCTCATTTCTCCCACTTGGACGCATCTCCAAATCATTGCCAACACTAATGTTATCCTCCATGAACTCAACATCCCTACACTTGATGATCTTTTTGGATTGCACACACATGAGCCTATATGCCTTGGTGCCTTCACAATACCCAATAAACAAGCATTTTGTGCCCTTTGCATCAAGCTTACCCCTCTTCTCGTCTGGCACCATGGCATACGCAATGCATCCAAACACACGCATGTGTGAAATGCAAGGCTTTCTCCCACTCCACGCTTCCTCGGGTGTGATGGATGGCAATGCCCTTGATGGACATCGATTCCTTGTGTAGGCCGCATTCACCACCGCTTCCACCCAAAGTGACTTCTTGAGGTTTTAAGCATGAAGCATGTTCCTTGCCATCTCCACTAGGGTGCGGTTTGCACGCTCTGCCACTCCGTTTTGTTGAGGCCTATATGGTGTGAAGGTTTGCTTTTCAATGTCGTGTGCCTTCAAGAAGCCCTTGAATCCCTTGGAAATGTACTCCCCTCCATTGTCCGACCGAAACACCTTGATCTTGTGCTCCGATTGTGTCTCCACAAGTGCCTTGAATTCCTTGAACTTCTCTAAGCACTCCCCTTTGGACTTCAACAAGTACACCCACACCTTCCTTGAAAAGTCGTCAATGTACGTCACAAAGTACCTTGCACCACCCAAGGATGTGGTCCTCATGGGGCCGCATACATCCGAATGCA
>Ga0209208_10001369_pt1 | contig 34121 bp, 37 predicted proteins | sample S1TSphfallax_3_FD_187694 | JGI IMG/M metagenome (GOLD analysis project Ga0209208, IMG submission 187694) | Host-associated microbial communities from peat moss isolated from Minnesota, USA - S1T2_Fd - Sphagnum fallax MG (SPAdes) (version 2) | ecosystem: Host-associated > Plants > Peat moss >...
AGAAAAAAAAGAAATAAATACTTTAATAAGAAGACCAATTGAAAAACAACTAACAACAAAAAAAAAATGTTTTAGGAAATGAAATATCTAAATTTTTTTTTGTCAAATATCCTTTTTTTTTAAATGATGAATAATATAAAGACTTTTTATAGGACCTTGGTCATTTAATTGTGAAAAATCAATTGCCATTGCAATTTGTGGAAAATGTTTTGTTTAAGCATCTAATTTTACATCTATGTCTTTGAATTGTTTTTTTTTAAGACAATTTGTTTTCATGAAATATAATTACTTAAATTGGTGGAAAAAATGAAACAAGTATATGTTGCCAAAATTGAGAGATTGTATATCTACAACAACAAGTTTTGATTTATAGATGTCCAAGGGGGCACATGATATTTTTGCTCTTGTGATTAAATTTTTTAAATTTGATAAGAAGCTTAAACAAGTGACTATTGTGCTATTTGAAATAACATAAACTATTAGTCAAATCTCATCTACTAATTTGATAGAATTATTTAATCAATATGGATTTTAAAAATAAATTATTTCATATGTGAAAGATGAAGGGTCCAATTTAACTATAATGACAATTGCCTTGAAGTCAAATGTGAAGTTTTAGGTTTAAATGAAAGTTTCCAAAACACATACATGTTTTGGCCATGTTTTTTCTAAGGCATGTAAGTATGCTACAATTAATGAAAAGGTGTGCAAAAACCTTTGGTTTATTTCTATCAATTCTACCCAATCAAATTTGTAAAAATATATAATTTGACTTAAGAAGTTAGGGAGTGGTAGACAAGAATGGAACAAGGTATGTTTAAATTTGAACATTTGCCCAAAAAAATAAATATTCCAATGAAGACAAGGTGAATTTTTTATCTTTTACCAAAAAAAAATTAATTTTTAAAAATTGAAGCTTCTTTTTATTCAATGACATTGTTTTGATAGATATTTAACATTTATTTAATTATTGCAGGTTTGTTAGTAAAATCATTATGTTCTAAGACTTGCAATTCAAGGATGTTATTATCCTTTGGTATAGTAGGTAAAATATTGTCAGAATTAATGGTAGGTTGCCCTCCTTTTCTTACTTGGCACATTTCTTAAATAATTGTTGAATTTCTTTTTCTTATTGTGAATGCATGTGTTTTGAACCAATCTAGTAGCCACTAGTTACTATTTGATGCATTATAATCTACCATTACCATTTCTTTAAAATGTATGGAAAATGCTATAAACCCATTTGCCCAAATTATTTTGATTGATGATGATGATTCTAGAATTACCTTTGAGTTATCATTGTTTGTTACCAATACTAAAAAGGAAGTTTGTGTTGTTTTGGAACCATTTCTTTCTTTTTAAAGAATTTTTTTAAAACAAAAGTCTCATAACATGTTATGTTTAATGCTAGACCTTAGGTTTAAAAGCTTTTGTTTAGTTTTTTTTTATTGGTTGTGAAAAAGGGGTGAACAATGTTATCATTATGTACACCCAATGGTAGAATCTGAACTTGGTCATGTTAATCAAACAACAAATGGGTGGAAGCACAATAAAGTATTAAAAAAAAAAATTGAAAAAAAAGTATCAAGTTTAAAAAAAATAGTTTTTCACGAAAACACAAGAAGATAAATTTAAATTTTACTTAAATTTCATTTTAAAATTATTGAGCCCTCAATTGGGTTTATTGTAAAGGAACTACAAATTTTCAAAAAAATTGGAATAATAAAAGTAGGGAACAAGTATGCTTGAAATTGACTAATAAATACAATGTTCAAACCTACTTTGTATGAAGTTATAACATAAAGATCATTATATATTCAAGGGCATCACCAAAAAACAAATCTACATTCCCTTTGATAGAGTATACTTGACACATACTTGAATTAAATCTTACACTGTAGAAAGTAGGTTTTAAAAGCTACTTGCATTTAGAAAAGTTTACTTGAAATCTATTTTTACAATGCAAAATTAAAAAATTAATGTGCAATAATGAAGAAATTAATATCTTGTTATTTATCATTCAACTAAAAAGATTGTATGTATAACAATTTTGTGATGAGTTTTGGTCCTACTTTTTGTTCACTTGACAAAAAGACTGGCAAGTACTTTTAGTTATACATTTTGTTGTGCTTTCACCCAAATGTAGATTCTAATCTGGATAATTTGGAAGAAACTCCCAACACAAATGAACTAGTAACTAAACTTGTTAAAAAGGAAATGTTGATTTTTAGATGTTACCAAGTTGATTCTAAGGGAATTAAGTGTTTTTTTCAATGGTGGGCAAAACATGAAACCATGTTTCCTATTGTTGTTTTTCTGGCTTACCAAATCCTAAGGATTGTTTAGTCACAAATTCATAGTAGATTTTTTTTATAAAAATAAATATACTTAAAAACTTGAAAAAATGTTTTTTATAATCAAAAGATTTAGAAAGATTGATATTTGTGAGCAAAAATTAACCAAATGCACAAATAATTGATTGTAAACCGCTTTCCAATTTCATGGAGCTAATTGAAATGGATTTAAATTTTGTAGAAGAGTTAGAAGAATTTGAAGGTTGTTTTGAATGGGATAAACTCTTGAACATACACTTTTTTTTGTAAAATTGAGTCCAAAAAAAAAAATTGGGAAAAAATTAAATAATTTATAATTTATGAAATAAGAAAACTTTTGATAGCCATTGCCTAAAAATCACCTTTGAAAATCAGCTGGTATGAACTGTTTAAACCAGCACTTTGAAATTCGACGAAAATTATTTAAAAAACCCTCCCCAAATCTACTAAAAGGATTGCATTAGGTATAAAAAAGCTCTTGAAACCTAAACCTTGCAGGACTCTAAAAAAAAAACCACCCAACATTGGTAAATACCTCTTGAAATTTTTGTAATGGAACTAAAAGGTATGTTATAATGCAAAAATATTGTTCTACCCCATGAATAAGCATTCTATTTTCATGGCAAGAGTTCTATTTTCATCATGAGTTTTATTAAAAACATAAAGCTTCACTCTTTGCAGGTTGCATTGTTTTTTCACACCATGTAAAACACATAGGGAAAAGCATTACAACAATTGAATGTGACTTTTGCCTCATGCACCCTTGTTTCTAATTCCTTCACCCTTGGGTTTTACTTTACAAATACGTAAGTCAAATGTGAAGATATCAACCAATGATGGGTGGTTCTTAGAATGATGAAAAATACCTAACAATTATCAACCCAAGTTTATTTTGAATTTTTTTGAAAAACTAATGTAACAAAAACAAAAATAGGAAAAAAATGTATTGCACAATCTCATAAGCACAAGTAACAATAAACACAAAACAAAAATGCAACAACAAAGTTTTGCACACCAAATAACCTTGCTACCTTTATTCAAACAACAATCCAAAGTCTATGTCCTAAGACACAAATGGGATTAAAAACACTTTGAAGTTGTTCTCATGAGCTACCTTAGTTCTTGAAATAATTCCATCACAACAAACCCCTTTGGTACTAATCCCAAATACATACACCATCATCATCATAACCTAGAGCATCCCAAACACTCTCATCTTCACAAAGTTGAAAGCATACCCAAACTATAGATCTTTTCAACTGCAACTGATCAAAGGTTCCTCAATAACCCCTAATTCACATAGGTTTAGGGTTTAGCTGAATTAGGACCCTAAACCCTAATCCCAAAACTTCCCCAAGCAAGTTTGTTAAAATCCACCCCCTCTGCTCCCCCCCCCACCCATTCAAATGATTATGCAACAAAAAAAAAAAATTAATTTAAAAATAAAATAAAAAAACATATATATATATATATCATCATCATCCACATGTTAGATTCTTCATCCCCTATGGACCCTTCAGTCAGAGATCCCATGTACATAGGTCTCACGTCCTTTCACCACCTAAGCCCTAATTCCATGTCACACTGGAACCAGCAGTTCTTTGATTAGGTGTGAAATAGTAAAAGAACCAGAACGGGCAGTTCTATAAAAATTCGAAGAACAGCCCGACACTGATATCAACCCTAAAATTCAGCTATCGACGAGTGTTATATGTTTTTGTCTAGCTAAGAACCAGAACGGGCAGTTATTTAAAAATTCAAAGAGCCGCCCGACACTGATTATCATTCCTAAAATTCAGCTACTGACAAGTTATATGTTTTTGTCTAGCGAAGTTTGTAGCCCATCGGGTAAAGTTTTAAACTGCCTTCTATTAGTCCGGTGGACGGGGACCGCCACGCTCTCCGAAGTTTTTAAACCCATCGGGTAATCTTATAGTCTGGCTTTTTATTAGTCCGTTGGACGGGGACCGCCGAGCTCTCCGTGTCTTGCTCTTCGCTGTTTGTCGTCGTTTCTGTTTGCGTGCGTGCATTCGTGCGTATGTTTGCGTGCCGGTTCTGTTTGCACTCGTTCTTGTTTTGCTTCCGGAAATTGCGTTGTGAGTACAGTGATGGCGGAGCACTTCGAGCTGCCTTCCACCATCGCCATCCTACCATCCCGCAACAAGGTCCTTCTCCCTGGAGGCGTGGTCGGCGTCCGCTGCACTTCAGCTGCCAGGTAGCACACCTTCTCCTCTTCCTCCTTTCATCTTCCTCCCTCTTCTTCTTCTTCTTCTTCTTCCCATCCCCATCTGCTCCCCGTTTCTTCCTCTTCCCTTCCGCCCGGAGGATATGTTGCTAGCCGCAATTGAGAGCATCTGTGGAACTGAGTACTGGGTTTCAGTGAAGAGAAAATGTGAGGCGGGAAGAAGTTCTGTGGTTTGTTCCTCTCTCTTTCTCGTGCAAATACAGCAAAATAATGAGCGGAAGAAGAAAAATTTGTACAGATTTTTCAAGTTTGGAAAGTGGCTACACTTGTGCCCATGACCATTTTGTAAGGAGGATGTGTTGTTGACCTCTTCATCATGTCTCTGCTATAATTTGGGAATGTTCTGGAGGCTACAACATTATTACTACTCTTTGCAGGCTTTGGAGAATTGGCCTGCAATTCTACCTCTGGCATTTTGGGGACAAGAAGATTGTGGTTTCTTTCAGTCCTGAAAGTTCTACTCGTCCTTGTTGCTGCCACACACAGAGAGGTTTTGCTCATCATGTGAACTCCCTCAGACCATCTCCACCCATGCTCAATATGTTGCCCTGCAACAGTATTGCTCACATCCTAGATTAGTTATTTAATTATTCCCAACCCCACCCATAAAACTGAAAGTGGGACTGCAAAAGGTGTGAGACTACTAATAGTAACCCACCTGGACCAATCAAATCATTTAACCAATCAACAGCAGGTGTTAGGCTTTGCTGTGCTTTTTTCCAGCCTCAGCTTCCTGTGCTAAAATGCTGGGCCAAAACCATTTTGCTGAGCAAAACTGGCATGTTTTGACTTCATCCAAAATTCACTATGCAGTGCACTGGTGGGGTTGCTCTCACCATGTGTAAATCCTTACATTTATATATGCTCTTTTTGTTGTGCACATAAACTGTGGCTATTGAATGTATTGAGGGAGGGGGCATTTTGGTGTGTAGTGTGCAGTTGGTGGAGCAGGAACTATGGCAGAAGGAAGACCTCAAGGGATTGATTGGTGTTGTGCCAATGCATGATAGTCAGGCGTCTGATCGGCCTTTGTCTCCAAGAGCCTCCATGCTGCAATTTCTACAGGAAGGCAAGAACTTTGACTGTGTGAAACCAAATTTATGCATTGTGTGATGGGAAAATATCAGATTTTCTGATGATGGTTCTCCCAGTTTCAACCATATTCAAGATAAACTGGTTCATGAGTCACCATAGCTTTGGCAGCAACATACCATCAAGGTCATAGTGATAGTACACAACATAGTGAAGATGTGTGCTTGGTGCAGGCATGGTTACTCGAGGTGGGGAGAGAGAGAGTTCTGTGGTGGCACCACCTCCTTCAGATTTACAACCCCCAGTGGGCAGACAAACAAATGAAACTATTCACTGGCACCCAAGGTACTTACCTCTTTCCTGAGTTTTTGTCAAGAGCATTGCTGTGGGGCTCTTCTAAGGGCTGATTCTACTTGCATTTTGTTAAAGGTCTGAGATAGAAAGTCATGAAGGAAATCTTCAAGGATAAGTCAAGTGAACTTGTATGCTATTCTTGGATCTACATGGATTAGGGGAGTTGCGGCTAGAGTACTTGCACTACAGCAGCACATGGAGAAGCCCACCAGCCGTGTGACATACACTGTGGTTCTTGAAGGGCGGTGCCGATTTGGTGTGCAAGAGTTCAATGTGCATGATTTATACAATACTGCTCGAGTGACACAGCTTGACTCCACCAAAGCTGGTACTTCATTATTTGCTGTCCGCTTTGAATCTCTATAAAATTAGGGACTGGAGTCCATCTGGTCTTCTGGTTTAAGTTGCCTCATACTTGAAACATATCATTGTTGTGACTTAGTGGTGAAGAACACAGTACCTATTGCATTGCAAAGTGTTCATTCACCTAGCAGAAAGCAGAAGGCTGAGTGTTTGGGTGTGGTATGGGGCGGTTGTGATTTTTTGGTCTAGAGATGGAACAGGCTGAGAAAGATCCTGAGGTGCAAGTACTTGCACGCCAGTTCAAATCTGTGGCAGGAGATTTAATCTCTCTTCTTGAGCCGGTGCTTACTGCTTTTCTCCTCTTCTGCATTCCAAAGTTTGCCTTCTCTTGCATTGGTTTGCATGAACAGAATGCAGAGATTTTCTAGATCATGCTGCATAGGCTCCTTCAGTAGGAGTGTTGGCAGGATAGAACTCTGTGTGCCAGAATGTATGTGTGGCCTGGAAGTTTAAGGCTATCCAGTGATTCTGTTACTTGTTTTTGGGATGCTTTTGTTCTATCAGAAGCTGAAGGCAGTTGAACGCACCAAGGCACTATTGGAGACTGCATCAGCACACAAGTTGGCAGACATTTTTGTTGCAAGCTTTGAGGGTAGTTTTGACCAGCGCCTTGCCATGCTTGATGCTGTAGACCTTCGGCAGCGTCTTTTAAAAGCTACTGAGATCATTACCCGCCATCTTCAGGTGTGTTTTGCTCTACTGGATGCAGTATTTGGTGTGTGTTCTTCTAATGGATATCTGTGGATAGTAACAAGCAAGTAGCTTTTTTGGGTTTTACTGCAGACTCTCAGAGTAGCAGAGAAAATATCAATGAAGGTGGAAGGACATCTATCCAAGTCCCAAAAAGATGTTCTTCGACAGCAGGTACAAAGCTTCAACCATGCCCTATCTGATTTGTTGTTTAGTTGTGTGCAATTGCATGTTTACAGATGATCATCTATGCAGTATATCAGTTCCAGAAGGACCAATGAGAATGACAGTAAGACTGGTTCAACAGATAAGAGCCATAAAGGACGAGCTCGGGGATAATGATGATGATGAAGATGATATTGTTGCACTAGAAAGAAAGATGCAAAGTGTTGGTATGCCTGCCAATGTCTGGAAGCATGCTCAAAGGGAGCTCAGGTACTTCAGTTGTTGAAGCTTATTTGCTGTCACTAACAGCATAGACTTAAGTTAAACTGCACCTTAAAGACTTCAAGGTTTTCTGCCAGTCTTGGTGGTTTACATCATCCTCAACCTGAAAGAATTGAATGTGATGGGCTTGTGTCATGTGAATTGAGAAGTAGACAGCTCTGTGCTCCATTACATGGTAGGTAGGGATAGTACCCAAGGATTGTTGGTGGTTCTGGAGACTGCTGTGTTGAGCATTTTGTATTCTTCAGTTATGTGATGGGATTACAACTAATAGAACACTTGATGCAGACGATTAAGAAAGATGCAGCCACAGCAACCAGGATATGGCAGTTCACGCACTTATTTAGAGCTGCTAGCAGAGCTGCCATGGCAGATCAGTAGTGAGGAGCGGGAGATTGACCTTGTGGCTGCCAAAGATCGGCTGGACAGTGATCACTATGGCCTTAGCAAAGTGAAGAAGCGCATTATCGAATATCTGGCTGTCCGCAAGGTCTGTTTCATGTTACTAGTGTAACTTGTCACTCTAGAATTGGGTTTGGTTAATCTGTTTCCTAGTATAGCAGCTTTGCATACTGGCTAGAATGAGAAGATGGACAAAGAAGTTGTGCAGGTTTTCTGATGAGACTGAAATTTCCTCAAAATTTGGAATTCACACAGCTCAAGCCAGATGCTAGAGGACCAGTTCTTTGCTTTGTGGGGCCACCAGGAGTGGGCAAAACCTCACTGGCATCATCAATTGCTGGAGCACTAGGGAGGCGATTCATCCGCTTATCACTAGGTGGGGTGAAAGATGAGGCTGACATCAGAGGACATCGCAGAACCTATATAGGAAGTATGCCAGGCCGGCTTATCGAGGGCATCAAGGTAGATGTGTCTTCCATTTGTTCTTGTAATCTGTGACCGGTCTAAGAGTCTCCAATTCTTGTGTGTTTCCTGAAAGCTAAATGGATTTTGGCTTGGGGTTTGTGGATGGCAGAGAGTTGGGGTGAACAACCCTGTAATGCTATTGGATGAAATAGACAAGACAGGGGCTGATGTGCGTGGTGATCCAGCTTCAGCTCTGCTTGAAGTCCTAGACCCTGAACAGAACAAGACATTCAATGATCAGTATCCTGCCACATAATGATATATTTCTGGTATCTGCATCTGATTTTTTATCTTTGAGAGTTGAAGCAATCTTTAATTCAGATTGTAATCAGCTATCTCAATGTGCCATTCGATGTATCAAAGGTGGTGTTTGTTGCGACAGCAAACAGAGTCCAGACCATGCCAGCACCTCTCTTAGATCGAATGGAGGTTATTGAGCTGCCTGGTTATACACCAGAGGAGAAGTTGCATATTGCCATGCGACATCTTATACCCCGTGTCCTCGAGCAGCATGGCATCACAAACAAACACATAAAGATTCCAGAGGTGAGCTGATGCCTTATTGGCTTCTCCTTTGTCTTGAGTTTTATATGGGACAAGCTCAATCTTTGAGTTTGAGATGATTGTCTTGCTGTGTTCAGGAGTGTAGAAATCCTAGACAAAGGAGGATTAGTTGTGGTTTGAGCAGTAATTAGGTTGTATGGTACATGAGCAGGATTGCAATCTGCTGCTCACAGTTGAATTTACTGATGTCCTGATCTGACAAATGCTCATGGTATCAACATGTTGTGAGGCTTCATTGCTTCAACCATTGTTGGCCTCTGGAGTTGTGAGGGAGAGGGCCATCAGTTGAGAATTCCTTGTTATATAAGCCATTACCCTCATTAGATCAACTATGAGGTCAATCTTGAAAGCTACATCCTGCCCAGATCAGATAGGATTGACCTGATGGTAGTATATTTGAATTCACACCAGGCTTGTTGGGATGTGTAAGCCTATGGTCGAGCTCACAATTCAGCGATACACCAGAGAAGCAGGGGTGCGTAACTTGGAGCGTCACTTGGCAGCACTAGCTCGAGCAGCAGCAGTTAAAGTTGCAGAGAGGGAGCAGTCAATGAGGAGGGTGACAGGGGACATGATACCCGAGGTATCACTGATGGACCATGGGGAAGGCAGAGGAGGGCTTGGAGATGGGGGTGGAGTAGAAATGGAAGTGGAGGCTGTGGGTATTCATGGTCGAGAAGTTGCCAGTGCCATGACAGATCTAGAGCCTTTGCTTGTGGATGAGGCAATGCTTGAAGTTGTGCTAGGGGTGAAGCTCTACCCAGTCATCACCTTTCACTCTGGAAGTTGACACTTGTTGAATTTGCATCTATATTGCACTTATGCTTGTAGTCCCAACTGAGTGATAATGAGTGAAAGACAAGAAGAAAGCTTTGTTCACAGAATATACTTCTTTTGGGAGGCTGTGTGCAATATAGATGCATGGACTCTGTCAGTTTCAGCACCTTAGGCAATAAGCAAACTATGGTAAGAGTATGCTGTGTACATGGCTGTGAATTCCCCACTATTTCACTGGGATATTTAGGGAGCCTTTCTTTTGGATATTTTCTTATTTGTCACTGGTTTTTGCATCCAACAGTCATTGCTTGTGGGGTATGAGTTCAATTCAGCATTTGTTCTGCATGGAGTGGGTTGTAATTTCAGTGCCTGGATGCGGTGAGGCTCTGAAATTGGCTGACAAGTCGTCTATGGATATGCAGCCACCAAGGTTTGATGGGAAGGAGGCAGCTGAGAGAGTGGCAACCCCAGGTGTTGCAGTAGGATTAGTATGGACAGTAGTTGGTGGTGAGGTCCAGTTTGTGGAGGCCACTGCAATGCTTGGAAAGGGGGACATACATTTGACAGGACAGCTAGGAGATGTCATCAAAGAATCAGCACAAATTGCTCTGACCTGGGTGAACTCTCAAACTCCCTAAAAACATGCTCCAGAGTTTCTGGCTTTGAAGCCTGTGAGGGTTGTAAAAAGCTATTCACCATGTATCCTTTAGCCCTGAGGAGTCCAAGCTTGAAGGCCTGTGTTTGTGATTGGATGTAGATTAATAATGAGTTTGCATTGGAATAGGTTCGAGCAAGAGCTGCAGAGCTGAAGTTGGCAGTGGCCGAAGCAGGGAGCCTCCTCAAAGACCGTGACATACATATCCACTTTCCAGCTGGTGCAGTTCCAAAAGACGGTCCATCTGCAGGTGTGACATTAGTCACTGCCTTGGTGTCTCTATTTGGAAAGCGCTGTGTACGGGCTGATACAGCCATGACAGGCGAAATGACTCTCAGAGGGCTTGTTCTTCCTGTTGGGGGAGTCAAGGATAAGGTACTGGACTGACTACTTATTTTCACTGTGTTGGTTGTCATGCTTTGTCATTGACACTCATGAGGTTTTGACCACACTTGTTCTTGTCAGGTTGGTTTCCCTGGAACTTACACAACTGTTACCTTTAAAGTGTTATCGTGGAAATTTCTCTGCAATTGTACAGATATGGTCACATTTTCTGTGGCAGACCAGCAGTCTTTTGTGATTAGTTGATGAAGAGTAGCTGAAATCATGTCACCCATTGAATTGCAAAATTCTCTGACACAAACACTAATTGCTTAGCACCAAGTAAAACATTGTTTCTGACATCTACCAATTTCACAGATATTGGCAGCACATCGCTGTGGAATACAGAGAGTGATACTGCCAGAACGCAATAGAAAAGATCTACAAGAGGTGCCTGCTGCCATCCTTGCCAACATGGAGGTAACATTTTCTGGCCTCAAAATGTCTGAAGGCAGTCTTCTGAAAACATCATTCTCTTGCAAGAAATTGCTGCTGAATTGTGTTGTCTAATCCAACTGTAATGCAGCATATTCCAAGCAGTACTGTCTGTCTACACCTCAGCTTGTAGCTCTTTAGATTCTCATTGGTGGCAGTTATGTTATCAGATATTGCTGGCGAAGCGGATGGAGGATGTTTTGCACCAGGCTTTTGAAGGCGGATGTCCTTGGAAGCCAGCATCCAGGTTATAGCAAGAGGTTTAGCAGGTGGCAGAGTACACCATAATATTTATCTAGTTTTTTTTCAAGTCTCCCGAGCACTTCACACTCATCAAACATAGAGTATGTAGATTAGTAGATTCAAACAGCTTGCTTCCATCCTCTTCTTCATGAGAAAGTCTGTAACAGACTGCCTAAAATAGAGGATGATACTTAGCACTTACAGACAACAAATATTGTCAATGTGTAAGAGATATGAGGTTAGAGCATGTGCAGTTTGTCCCTCAGGGGTGTAAGTCTTTGTGAGATTTGTAATTGAATCAGTTTCTCAGAAAAACTGTTGTGTTTGGACCTTGATTCACATCATCTTCTTGTGATGTGGCTTTTGTGCAGAGGCAGTAGACATTGTAAGCTTCTGATACTGAAAATAGGATCCACTTCCTCTAGACCATTGGATGTAATCTTGGAGTTTTGTGTCAGGACACCTGACTGTCTTCTTCATCTTTGAACATCAATGCTGAAGAATTCACAGGAACAAAAGACTATTTCTTGGTTTGCTGTTGATCACTTATCAAGGTTTTGTGGGCATAGTCTCTTCATGTGGCCAGACTTTTTGGGCTTTTGACATTACCTCTGGGAATGTCGCCTGAACCAAAACTCAGAAGCAAACCTTTTTTTCCTTCTGCAATGCCTACCAAAGATAGCAACCTGAAAGCAAATGCTCAGAATTTGTCCAATGCATTGTCAACATGTGCAACAGAGTGATGAAGTGGGAGAGATCTGAGCAGGCAATGTGGAACAAAAAAAGAAAACGCTGTCTTGATTCTGTTTGTTGGAAATTGCTGCTTCTGATGCACACACTTCTTTTTGGAATATTTGATCCATAATGATGCAGGCATCTGTGGAAGAGGATGGCACTTCTACCTACCGGTGTGTTCTTCTCCTGATTCATATGACATCTCCTGAGTAGAAACAGGATGTGCAAAAGATTCCAGTCTAGAGCAGATAAGCAGCACATGTTGAGAAGCACAACTGGTTTTGTGAGCAGTGAGTATACTAATGTACCGGTGGGGGGATAAACTTCACTGGGACACCTGCAGCACCAATTTGGACTGCTGCTGCAAAGCTCATTGACAGTACCAAGACATTCATTTTTTATTTGTGATGGTTAAGATCTCTCCCTTCTGTTTTCTCTTTTGTTTGAGGTCCTCTCCTGTCAGAAATTGTTGTGCTTGTCATATGGATCATTGTAGTTTTACAAAATAATTTAGTCCAAACCATTTAATCTTTGATGCTTCTAAAAGCTGCTGCCTGGAGCTTTGCACATGGTATTTATACATGGCCTGATGGCTCTCTGAAGCAATCATGACTTTCATATTTACTCATAAGCTGCATGAATTTCTGAGCATGAGAAGTGCAACTTAGATACAGGCAGCTGATTCCATCAAGAGACACTGCATTCTTTGTCATATTATACAGATTGATCATCCAGTAAGTCCAACTGTAGCTGATCAGATGTTTCTCTGGGTCTACACTGTAGGGATTGTTCACTGTCTTGTCAGCAATGCATCCTGATGACAAAATGCAGTAAGATGCTGAAGAACACAGATTTCAGGAAAGTCTTTCTTTGGGGAGTGAAAAGTTCTGATTTGAACTCATGCTTACTTATTGAAAGACTGGACATGAATTGGACATTTCACAACCTGTATATTTGAAGAAATCATCAAGTCGAACAGGTCAAATTTGTTAGGTTATAGTCACTCAAATAAGCTCACCGCTTCTCATGGTTTCGTATGTAACAGGTGTTATCTGGAAGGGTGACAAGCTTGTTGATGGTGTCTGAGAGACTCTTGATATGCTGCCTGCAATGGCAAGTTCTGTTTCGACCATGCTGCACCTGTGGCAGGAATTCTTTTGTGGACTCTCAATTTTGCACTGTCATGGACACATGTGTTTCAATAGTTTTGTGCGAATTTTGATCTTTCTTGCATAAGCTGGCATTTGGAAATTTCATTCTTGAAATACAACATAAGAATGATCTTCTTTGGGCTTGGGAGGGCAAAAGATTGGTGTTTGTGACCCAATAACTCCACCAAATCAAGGAAGCAGTACGGACAAAAGTTTTGAGTCATTTTGTCGCAATGTGACTGAGGTATGTGTCTAGCAGAATTCACTGTAAAAGTTCTTGGGAGACCTTACCAAAAATATAGGTATGTTAAATTGATTGCATGGTATGTTTCTTGGATTTTGTTCAATATGACACTGGTGAGGGCATCAATGTGTGGTTGCCATGGTGCAGGAGGAGATATTCGCATCATCCTTTGCAGCAGCTGTCTACTTGGAATCAATCAACTTCCCTTCTGACAAGAAGGTAAGTTGCATGACTGTCTGGACATTAACAGCTGAATCCGGGTGCTCCTTCCTGAACACAAAGGGATGGGCAACAAAGTTAATGAAAACTATTCCATTTGGGGAAACAGCAAGCTTAGTCACTCATTTTTAATGTATTAGTTCTCTGGGGGAATTTTGAACGCATACCAGGTCTATGTTTGGTGAAGCTGGAATTCAGTTGGAGCTCAAGCAAGCTGGCATCAGTTACATTGGATGCCCTGTACTTCTCTCTCCTCTGCCAGGCCCCACTTATCTTTGCTACTTACTTTAATCATGGGCTAGATGGGAACTGATATTATTCTCTTTTGGCAGAACTGTGGTTGCAAAACTCTGCTTGTTCTCCCTGGTACTTCACCTCCAACTGGGCTCATGTTTCAGATCCTTTGAGTATTTCCACTCCTCTATAGGAATAGGGCTTCACCACCAGCTGTGCTTATGTTTCAGATTGTCTGAACATTTCCACTTCGCTGTAGGAATAGGGCTTCACCACCAGCTGTGCTTATGTTTCAGATCATCTGAATATTTCCACTTCTCTGTAGGATAGGGCTTTTAGAAAGACACAGACACACAGAGAGACAGAGACAGAGCTTGTTTCTTTGTCCTCTGTCGGCATGTGGCTTCTCAAAGCTGTACTTTTTGGTGCTTTGTAGGAGTAGCAACTGTGGAGATAGTCCAAAGACCTGACAACTTTATCCAACCGGATGTTTACACAAACCAGTTATCCAATCTTCTTTCTGCTAAAGAAGTTGCCAGTGCTTGAGCTCAAAGATAAGCAACTAGTATATTGGGAGCATGTACCAGGGGATTGGGCTTCTATTGACTCTTTGTGACAAATAATTATTCAGTAGGCCATGGCTTCACAGTGATTGTGCTCAATCAACCAACAAGGCCTTCTAGATGCCAAGCCATATCCAAACCATGATGCATTTCAAGATGCAGCTCTAATCGCTGGTGTTTTCAGTTCCATCTATTACCACTACATGTTCTCTGAAACTTTGTGACGTTGCATGTTTGACAAAAGGTTCTAACTCAGTGGTTTTAAGTTCCCCAGGAAGGCTGACATGGTCTTTGAAATAATGAAACATACTTGTGTGGTTAGTGTGTTGGAACTACAGTACCATCGATCATCTACTGAATTCAAGGGTGGGTGTCAGGGTCCAGTAAACCCGAAACTCAGGTACCAACTCCATTGGAGAGGAATACGAATTGGAGAATTGCCAGAGAATTCCAATTCAGCAAAGATGTAATCTACCCACTCAGGTGTAATATCTCATCATTGATCCTTTTGAGTTTTGGGCCAATACTGCATGTTGAAGCATTGTTATATTACACAAAAACTGTTGCAATGGTTTTGTTGGGATTGTGTAGGAATGGTACAACTTCTATGAACTTCAAATTCATGTTGGATTGTACAGCTTATGATATATGTTCATGCCTTCATTGACCCACATTGTGGAGCAAGATTCATTTCAACAGAGAATATTCTTTGAAGATTCAATATTTTCCTTCACAAATTTTGTTTTCTGAGGAAAACATTTATTGAAAAATTTAACATTTTGAAAATAATATAATTAGTGTTGAAGCTGCCAAAGCAGTAGGGTATTTGGGTTTTGGAGGAAGTTCCACTTATGGTCAATAAGACTCTGGATTTTATCTTCCCTCCTCATGCATTCATCTTCACTTCTCCCCATGATTTATCCATGCCATCCCCACCAAGCCACCAGAAAAATTCAGCATCACATTTCTCTCTTTCACAACACCACCCACATCACAGCCAACAATACCATTAACCTCACAAAAATGGTCCTATTCTGTCACATTTAAGGGTCTGGGGTGGCAGATTATATGTCATTTAATTGACCACATTATATGATATAATCCTCCACAGATGATCATTCACTCACCATACTGACAAAAATGAGTCTGTTGTAGTGAATAGAATGTGTCTGTTGAACATGTTGTCCTTTTAATTTGTGAATCTGCCATCCCCACACCTTATATTGTGGAATGATCTCACCTGTGGCCATTATGTTGGGTGCGTCACCTAATTCGCCCTAATGCGCTCAACTGGCACCTTACCCAACATAATGGGCAGGAGCTTGACAATTCAATAGTTCATAACCAGCTATCATGGTTGATCTTCCACTTCCCTATGCAAATAAGGAACTACACGGTCAGGTGTTGGCAGATTAGAGTTTCATTCTGGAACAGAGGAGACCTGGCTCATTCCAATGTGTAAGACAACCGTCAAGCCCAACCCTTGTCTCACCTGCTGGAATGGGCTGAGTGAACTCTTATCTTCCATATTAGGAATGGCCCAGGTCACACCCATTCCAGGGCATAAAGTGCCATCATCTAGTATGTAAGAAGCTTTTGAGCAAGTCTTTAGGATATCCAACTTTATGGTTTTAAGTCTGAGTCAGGTTGTTTCATTTGCTCTTTTGAGATCCATTCTTCATGGTTAGTTCTACTATTATTGTCTTAGCTACAAGTTTCAATATAAAATAAAGTAATCCTTTTTTTTTGTTGGACACTTTGTCATGAACTCTTGTTTCTTTCTCTTTGGCTTCTTGTTCCTAACCAACAAGTTTTGGTGTAGAAGGGCCTTTAATTTCTTATTATGTTGTTTCCTATTATTTCTTCATGAGTGGCTTTGTTTTTGGTGATGCCCAATTCCATCATTTTAATTGATCCTTGGTGATCTTTAACATTCAACTCATTTTTTTCCTTACAAAGTTCAAATTTTAGTTTAACTTTGCATGCGAGAACTTGGTGGAATTTTTCTTCTCAAAACATATGCTACCTTATTAAGCTTATTAACTCAAGGTGAAGAAAATCTCTCCAAACTTGAATCCCCATATTCATTCTTCTAAAATTATCTATGTGCAATTTTTTATCATCTCATTCTCATTTGTCTAGATACATGCGAGTGGGTTCGCTGTTGCGAAATCTTGCACAAGGGAATATTATAACTCAAGATTTCAAAAACGTCTATCAAATCATGATCAAAACCATGTTGAATTGTTTTTGGAACTGTTTCCAACAAGCATCATGAGCCAAACAAAGTGAATCAGAAAAAGTGAAAAAAATTCTGCAAAAACAGGATTAGGGTTTTGAATTTGGAAGATTTGAGGTGGTCAGATTGTTTCTTGATTGGCACGGGTTTGGATACAATATCAATAGCATGACAGAAAATACAAAGCCTTCTTCCACGACGAAGAAGAATGTCAACTCTCAAAATACAAAAAAAGATGAAGGGAAGCAAGTCGATTCCACAAAAGCACCATCATTGGGAGACAAAGACTCTAAAGGAGAAAAACCAGGATCTCCAAATAAATTACAAGCTAGTGTACCATTACCTACATTACCATTAGGACAACGGGAAAGTTATCGAAATCAATTCAATTTGGCGAAAGCTCAAGCAGATGCGGCTGCTGCTCAGGCAGCAGGTGGAGGAGGTTCAAAAATTTCCACATTATACCCGTCATCACACCGCCAATCTGGAAGTTCTCAAATTTCTTTCTCATCCCGGTATAATCCCTTTGCATTCCCATTCATCAAACTTTCTTCCCACTCTCAACTTTTGTCAGCATGTGTTTTATCCCGCTACATTGGCTGTGCATTAGGGTTTTTTCAATTTTTTGTGTTATCCAAAAATTGGCTATTTTTTCCCAAAATTTTCCAAAATTAGTCAAATTCACACTAGAAAATAAAATAAAATTTTAATCGCAATGTTTTGGTTGAAAACATGACAAATTTTGTTTGGGGGAAAAAACCACTAGTGCACATTTTTTGCCCATACATGTGTTTTTGCATGTATGCACTTTGCAAAATAGATTGAACAAATACATTGTGGTTTTATACAAAGACATTAATACTAATTAATGTCACAGCTCACTACTAATTGCACAAATGTGGGCAATTGGAGCTGAAGAATGCATCATTTTGCTCATGGCATTTTGTGAAAGAAAATGTATAATATGTCGAAAGTTTATTGTTCACAATTGCACATGCCTTAGTTACACTTCGTACACATTCTCCAATGTTGTAGTTTCAACTTGAATTTTTCTTTTGAACCTTGATCATGAGAGGATAAAATGGCAACCCAATTGAGTATTATGACACAATTACTATTGTTTCACCTAGAATGAATATATAACAGTATGATCTTTTAATGAATATGTGGAATTGATTAAAACACGGAATCATAACAAAGTCATGAAAATTCAATGATATCATATGCAATCACATGAAGTGTAAACCAATTGTAAGCTTGACATGTTGTGATTCTTCGTGTGGCAGAACTAGTAATAGATCATCACGACTTCCTCGAAGCAAAAAAAAGAAGGGCCAAGATGAAGTCATGCAGGTAGTACCAAATTTCCTAAATCAAGAACAACTTATAAATATTGTACACCTAAAAAAAATGGGCATAACATCAAAATCATGCATTCTATTGAATTCATGGCTGGAACCATGTTTTTTTCTGTGAAAATTTTTTGCATCATGTTGACCCCAAAAGAGAAAAAAGGAAAAAAAAAAAAAGAATATTTTGTCACAAAAGCATGTCTGGTCTTTTTACCAAAACATTTGGTGGAAGCAAGGACTTTTTTTCAATTTATGTGGTCAAAAGATTAGCAAATTTTTCTTTCAAAACAGCAAATTTAGTCAACATTGCCTGAAAAACAGATTTTTCCACAATTTTGTCCAAAAAAATTGCTAGGTTGCAAAACATTTGCCTACCAAAAAAAACCAAAACTGGACTATGAAACCTTGCATATAACAGAAAGGCATTGACAAAACTCAAGCCAACACCATTGTGTAATTTGGTTTCCAATTCACAATGATTATTGGTAAGACATTTACACATTGTTTTATTTTTGGTCACTTGTTAAGGTGTTCAATGAATTTGGCAAAGATGTTACACCAAAACCACTGGTGACATTGCAACCAACAGTATTAACTGATAAGCTCTGGGCTGAACCTGGTGCGCAATCCATTCAAGGTTCAGATTTGGAGCATTCCGTGCCAATTTATAGGTAAGCCTTCCTTGCAACAAATCATACCACCCTTTTGGTTGCCTCCAAATCATTGGGTTTTAGGGTGTTACATGAAAACACATGATTTTTTGTCAATGCCCCTTTTGTTTCTATTTACTAATAATAAGGAAAAAATGCAAGTATTCACATCAATAAATTATCAATTTGTTCTGCTGATTGATTTCTGAGTGACAAGCATGCTATTTTTAATGTTTAGCTCAAGAGTTTTCTACCAAATTGCACTTATGTGATTTGTATATGTGTTATAAAGTGTTATGACATCACATAAGAAAAGGTCCTTAAATTCCTTATACTTGGGTTTTGGAGATTATTGGTTACAAGTAACTTATAGTTGTCAATGAAAAAGAACCCTTGCCCTTTAGGTTAAATTGACTATAATTGAATACACAATGCATATTTGAATTTTGCATCCATTGAAACACTCTAAAGCAACTTCTCCCCAATAGATTTATATTGAAATTCAAGTTGTTTTGTGAGTTGAGAATGCTGTTTCCATTAATATCAACATTAAATTATTGTTCAAACTAAACAACTATCCATTTCTTTTGTTAAGAGTATGTGTTGAAAGTGTATTTTACATCCAATGGACAAATTCATTTACATTTTATCAATTAAAGTTTTTCGCCTTCTATGGATGGGACACTTCACCAATTTTTTAAGCTGCATATTCTGAGATTAATTTGCGAAGTGGGCTTTACAAAAGAAACGATTGTACAGTCGAACAGGGTTTTCAGTCACCAGCACGCCTGGGAGCTTGACACCCGAGACAATTGACCTTGGGCCTGATCTTGATATCGATGAGCAAGACTCCAGAAAATCTAGAAGCTTTAGATCATCATCAGTAAATCTTGATACAACACCAACCCCAAAGCTCCAAGTCATTGCTGTGTATGCTCCAATAATCACTCCAACAACGGAACCGGTATCAAATCTTTCCAATCAATTGCTTCTAGTGCTCTCTGAGATGATCTAATGGAAAAAGAAATTTAAAATTAAAATTTTATTTTCATTTTCTTCTAATGGTGTGTGCATAATATTGCTAGCATTTGATTGGGAATGTACCTCTTTTCATTGGTTAAAATGCACCCATGTTAATTGTCATCTAAAATAGTTTTTGCATCTTGCACAAGTGTTTGAAATGTAATTCAGTTGTTAAGTTAACTCCAACTACCAAGGTGAAAAAATCATGTGAAGTTTTTTTTGGGTAAGGTTCTCACCTTCAGATTAAGATGTCTTGAATTGTAGAAACCTATCTCTTTGTGGGAGACTCAACCTTGAAGGTCAATGTAGGTGACTCTAATCTTAAGGGATTTGCCACTGAAAAATCATTACTTGAAAAAAAATTTGTATATCTTGTTAAATAAAACGAATCATTTTCCTCAAGTTCTAATATGTCAGTAAATTGATCAAATGTGATAAAGGAATCACACGTATATCTAGTCATCATGCATACCAATCTCAAGAATTTACATTCGCAGGAATTGGAAAATCCGATCCCAGTACATATTACAGAAAGTTGCAATCAAGTGCTTTTGAGCATGAGAGGGAACAACTTAAACATGGCTTTTGAGACAATTAACCAAGTTCTTTCACGCAATACCCATTATGAAGAATTATTGTCGGTACATTTTCTAAAGGACCTTGAATGATCATCATGTCATCCCTTAAACCAAATCGAAATTTTTCTTCAATTATTGTGAGAATTTCCCAAATTTAACATGCAACTCGATGTTTCAAAGTCAATTAATATGTGGATTAATATGTACCCAATGTCTAGCAATTTTTAACTTTGTCCATTGTTTCTCCAGTTCTGGCAATCCTCATTCTCATGTTAATTTTGTGCATGTGTGTTTGGAGAAATGCAGTTCAAGAAAGGAAGTGATAACTATCAACCCAACATGTGTCAAACATTATTCAGCCTCCAAAAGAATAAAGAATCCCAAGCATCCATCTTGTCTACTCAATCATATGCCATACAAGTGATTACTCAAATTTAATCTTTTATAAATATGCTTAGTTGTAAAGTCCTGGTCCTCTTTGTCACAAAATTGAACCCACATGAGTTCTAGGACCAGCAAAAGCTAGTTTAAAATTATCTAATTGATTAGCCAATTCACTATACAAGTCAACTTCTTGCTACTCCTTGTTGATCAATCGTCGATTAAATTTAGCCCATAAAATTATATCAAAGAAAATTGATGACCTTACAAGTAGTTAAACATTCACTAAGACATATTATGATGGACTTACTATTTAATTTGCCCAAAAGAATAAGCAATATGTATCACCTTTCAATTTAGTGTTAAGCAAGTTGATTGAAGTAATTTTGGGTTGAAATTTGTGAATATTACGAAAAGAATTTAAATACTCTATTGTTGAAACCCTAGAAAGATTTTTTCTTTGTGCATTTGGCACACATTGCTATTGCATTATTATTATTGGCTAAATTGGTGATTTAGTTCCCATCCAATTTTCCACATTGCATAGATGTATCCTACCCATGTTCAATGGGATAACAAAAGTTTGAACATGACTCTCATTGCGAAGTTTTGAATGTGTCAAAGCAAAAATATGGATTTCATATGCTTGTCTAAATTCTTAAATTTTGGGCATGATTGGAATTTTACTTTTATATGTAATATGTAAAAAGACATATGTAAAACCCATATGGTATTTTAGAGCAAGTCAAGTAGCATCCATATAACGGCTTGTACATAGTAATTTGAAAGAACTCTAATCTTCACATAGTGGCAAATGAGTTTGGACTTGTATATATGTAAATGATAGAGTGCTCTTTTAAAGAGATTGTAAAGAAATATGATTAGGTTTGATTTGATAGTAACAATGATCACCCCTGCAATGATATTTAACTGATTCTTGCTCTACACTAGTATCCAAGATTTTTATGTCTATTGTTGAGGATGGGTAAATACTTTGCACACAATTTTGAATGTGGTAGACATTGGTAGAGGCCCACAAACTGGGTGTGGGTGGATCTACTCTTTAATCTTTTAATTCAAATTGCTATTATTTTTTTTCTCTTTTGACAACTTTGATCATTTTTTCAATTTCAAAAAAATTGAGAATTTTTTGTTCTTCTAAAAAATTCTACTAATTTTGCTATTTTTTTTGGCAAAATTCACCAAATTTTCAACATCACAAAATTGGGGGGGGGGAAAAAAACCCTGATTGCTATGCTGCAACAGGTGAATTCTTGGGATATTGCAGATTCAGTTGGAGGCAAGGTAAAGCCAGATCAATACCAACCATGGAAGGTGGTAACTCATGGAAGCAAAGATACTAAAACCACAAACCCAACCACAACAGTTGTTCTCTTGAGCGAGCTTTTTTCAGCAGAACAGCCAAGTGCACCTTTGTCATCACTACCAAGTCCTTCGGTACGAGCCTTCATTGGTTTTAAGAAAAAAATTCAAAATTTATGGTGATATATACATGAATTGGTGATGTCAAAAAGCAAAATTTTATTGGTTAATTCCTTTTATTCTAAGTGATCAAAAGGTAGTTAGGGAATAGGGGTTTTGATGAACAGGTATCAAGGCGACAATCAAATAGTGGGGGTGGTGCAATCTCAAGGAAGGGATCAATGAGTATTGGAGGTTTATCTCGAAGACCTTCAGCTAGTGGAGGCCAAATATCGAAAAGGCCATCCTGGAGTCTGGCTTCTCGGAGAGTCTCAACAAGTGGGGGAACACAAGGGTTGGACGAATATCTCAGAGGTGCAAGCCCTGAATCTCTGGGAACGGCTCTGGGGAGCGCAATTGATAGCCAAGTTGGAGCTCCTGAAATCGTGAAACCAGTAGAACTTCAACCTGATCTAAGCAAGCTCACGGGTCTTTTTAAAGCCCTTGAAATGGTCGAACGTGCTATTGTGCTCAATACTTATCACGACATGGTACAAAAACAAAGTTTTTGGTGCATCATTCTATTCTTCCTCCATGTCTAATGCAAACGTTTCCTCCTCCAATTTATCATTAGTACTTAACCAAAAATGTTTATTTCTTGTTTTGTGTCCCACATAAATGTGTGTGAATTGTGCACAAAGCAACATCCAAAATTGTAATTACCAGTGTTGGGCGGTTCTAAAGTTGAGGGACAGATGCTCATTGGTTATGAATCTGGGTATATGCCCACTCACACTATAGATTCTCAAAAGATTCAAAGAAACAGTTTTGGTACATAACCACAGTTCTCAAAACATATGAAAAAGTCAAAGAACTGGCTAATGCATCACCGGTTCTTTGCCAATTCTTTCATGAAAACCATCAATCCTTGAAGGGTTTTGAAATAACTGAAACCCGATGTTCTCTGATTCTGAATTTTTTGCAAAGAACCAGTACTGGCGTTTTTTTTATTCTGGAATATTTAAAAGAACCAGAACTGACAGTTTCAATTTCTATTATGTTCATGTTATGGCGGGTATAGCTACTGGAATTTTGCGACTTTAGGGCAAGGGAGATTATTCCTGAACCGCCACCACCTGTAGAGCTTGACAAAGATGGGAAGCCTGTTGTTAAGAAACCATCTACTCCTCCTCCTCCTCCACCACTAAAGGAAGAGCCAGAGCAAGAGCTTGGGCCCAAAGTTATTTTGCCAACAATAGAGCCATCCACTCAATCTGTCCATGGGCTTTGGAATTTCGAATGTGATGTTACAGAAGGTCGAAATGTTAGTTGCATGGCTTGGAACAAGGTTAGAATACTCCAGCAATCAAATAATCAATTCAAAAATCTTGCAATCTTATATATCATTTTTGTTGTGGGATACTAGATTGGAACCTAAAACTACCAAAACTAACATTGAAATGGGTTTCCAACAAACAAATAACCAATACAAAAAAAAACTAATATTGAACAATAAATATGTGACATTTTGTTTATGTGTTTCTGGACAATATATGTGCCCATTGTCTGCATGTTTTCAGGGTATGAGTTGGTTAATTTGGCTATTGTTGGACATCAATCTAATGATGCATGACACCCGGAAAATGAGTTTGTCCAAATTATATTGATCATGTGAATAGTTGGCATAGTGAGTTACTTATGGAAGTCGAGCTTATCTGATTAGTGCCATTTTGCAACATTCTTTATTTTTATACTGAGATAATAATAGACAAATATTTATTCACGTGCTACAATTCAAGAAGAAAAATATATTATCCTGAATGTGATCTATTGATTTATGTTGTAGGCAAATAAACACTTGCTAGCTGTGGGCTATGGTCAATTTGAATTTGGTATGCAAAAAAGAGGCATGATTGCATTTTGGTCTTTGAAGAATCCACGGTATCCACATGCAATGATTACTACGAAATCTGGAGTTTTGACCCTTGATTTTGCAATAGCAAGTCCAAGTCTTCTAGCTGGTGAGGTTCCTTTCCTATTAGAAACCAAATGAATGTGGGAGATGGAATCAAGTAGTTGATATATATTTAATCACTGTAACAATGAATGTTAACTCGTTTTAAAAAACTCCCTACTCCGTTAAACATTTTAAGAACAAAACCACAATACATTTCTTAACCACTTGATGCATTTAGGCACTGGGTCACCTCATGATCCTAATCTTGACTTCCAATAACAAAGATAACAATATCCTAAGGTGCCAATAATTAATGTAGAGAGTTTTACCAGTTTTACATCAGTTCAATATCAGGTATACTCCTGTATCATACCAACCAAAAAACAATCTTGGACCCAACAACAGGACCAGACTAGTATAAAAGTTTTTAAAAGGACCCACACCAAGACCGGGCTGGTATGGAATTTTTAAAAGGTACCCAATACTAGGACCAGGCTGGTATGATCAAGCCAACATTTTGATATCAAACCAACAGTGGTTCAAACAGAAGGAATATATCAATTATAAAAAGTGAATTGAAGAGTGACCCAAAAAAATGGAATAATGTGCTTTTGCAGCTGGATTCTACTCAGGGAATGTGGCAATCTATGACATAAGAAATCCAAAGGAGGGGCCAATTATACAAAGTGGGTTTGAAACTGGAAAACACAATGACCCAATTTGGAAAGTTCAATGGGTAGATCATAGTTCGGAACATGGAGAGTCTTTGGTTTCTGTTTCAACCGATGGTCGTGTTTCTCAATGGTCTATCAAAAAGGTGTGCACCTTAATCGAAAATATATAACCCAAAAGTTGAACGTAAACCTTTGGCAAGTATGAATATAGAAGATGTGTGAAAATATGTATTGTTTCAATGCTTTCTCCATGCATTAAACCTTTTAGATGGGCATCTGTTGCAAAAGACAAAATCTAATGAAAGTAACAACCAAAAATTAGGATTTGGAGTACGTGAACTTGATGAGGTTAAAGAGGGTCCCTGGTCAAAACAAAGGGGCGCAACCACAACCGTTCATATCTAGGCGATCAGCTGGACTATGTTTTGAGTTTTCTCCCAAACACCCTAGGTAAGAAGTTTGAGGCTTATCAGATTTTCAATTCAAATATGCACTTGACTTGATATAGGTGTTTATAAAATGCTTTGAATGTACAGAAGAAAAATATGTGCATTAATTTAAAGCTTAATGTAAATGATTCTTCTTTTTTGGGTCTAGATTTGTGTACTCCAATTGTCAATCCATAAAAACTACAATACAATGTGATTTTTTTTACACCAGTATACCAGGGCTCATGACACAAATGTGAGGTAAACTTTGTGGTTTCATTCATCACGATGTAAGAAATGCGATGCTCATTGTGACAGATATTACATTAATATGACAATTTCACATTAACTTAACCTCAAATAGCAATATTAACATAATGTGTGCCTCAATAAACACAACATGTTCTACATTGTGATGAATGAAACCACCAAACTTGCCTCACACATGTGTTTCACGCCATGGCCTAACGATGTAAGAAAAACCACATTCTCTTGTAGTGTTAAATTATGGCTTGTCTTGTTTCAATGCAAAAGTATACAGAGTGCACCAAAGTGACTACCTAGGTTCCAAATTTGTAATTTTATCTTTTTCAAACAAGCTAATTTTTTCATTTTATTGTCACTTTGGATTTCGAAATCTCAAGTCTTGTTGCTATGTTATTTTGTAGTGTGTATTTAGTTGGCACCGAAGAAGGACCTATATACAAATGTGATCGGTCTTATAGTGAACAATATATGCAAATGTACATGGGTCATAATGGCCCTGTGTATCAGGTCGGTTTTTCTCATCCTCTGTGCTTCCTCTACGAAAGGCCATTTATTTGTTGAGGGTGGGGAGCCAAAATTAAACAAATTCAAGTTTAATAGTACACATAAAGGAGTAGCTGGAGTATGCCATTTGTTGAAAGGCTCCTCCAATTGTGAAAGTGTTAGTTTGTATGTGTAACTGTGTGTATTTTTATTTGTTGGTTCAAGAGGTCTAGTGGGTTCTTAGGGTTTTGTATTTTTGTAGCACATTGGGCTTGCTCCTCTTTTATGTAACAAGGGGCTTGTCACACCATGGCCTTGCCACTTACATTAAACATTATCTTAAGGCAAAAGGAAAAATATGGAAACTCAAATATTTCACCATGCCCAAATGTAACTTTCAAAAAATCCTCTAAAAGAAACCAAAATCCTTCAAGATATTATAACTCTGTAACTAATCTCAAGTTTCAACACAAGTCAAAATATCATCTTTCAAAAATCCTCATACAAAAAATAGACCTACTACCAAGTGGCCAAAATCCATTAAGCTACTATACTCTATAATGAATCAAAACACAGTATCCTTGCCTACCAAGGCAAGGCCAATAAATAAAAAGATGGTGCAACATATGTAAAAACCTTTTTTGAGCAAATATTTGCTGATTGTAGAGGTCTACACATTAATTTTATGCCTTTGTTCCATGATTTAGGGGTTCATGATGTAGGTGCGGTGGTCACCTTTTATGTCAAACTTGTTTTTGAGTTGTAGTAGTGATTGGACTGTTCGGCTTTGGAATGAAGAACAGGTTCAAATACACACCATTTTTTCCCCAAAACATCATATTTACACTCATTATCAATCTCATTGGGTAGATACACTAGTCGCCAATTTTTCAGTAACAAAAGAAAAGGATAAACAACACTTTCAATGTCAATAACCCAACACTAATTTCCTTGATCATCCTAGTTACACTTTGGTCAATAAACCAATGTATTGATTTCCTCAATCCTAATTAAAACTTGATATGCATTTGGCTAATCATGTAGAGGGTTCACTATTTACATTGTTTTTTCCCTTTGTTTGCTATTGTTTTCATTCACTTCATGATTTGTACAATTGGAAATCCTCTAAAGCTTTCAACCCATTTCATATGCAACAATTCTCTTCCACATGTCTCTTTATTTCCCACCGATGTCCCATTGCTCATACCTTCAAATGAGAAAGTTTTGGTTCAATTCATGAGCAGGCAAATGCGCTTCTAGTATTCCAGACGGTCAATATGGGAATTGCTGATGTGCAATGGTCTCTTGCAAATGCTTGTGTGTTTGCCTTGGCTTCAACTAATGGACACCTAGAGGTAACCAATATGTTTCTTAGTGTATTTGGAGGCCAACTTACACACATGAATCTCTCTCCTTAAAAGAGGAAGGATATAATGCATGTTCTTTAAGACTTTTAAGACTTGAAGGGATCCTACACCTACTTAAATACCCCTCCCTAAAGTAGGCATAAGATATCTCCCAATGTTAATTATTTTAAAGAGTGGCCATAATATCCCTCCTTCTCCTCCTACACCTCATGATCTATCTCTGTTCATTGTTTAGATTCATGATAACCTTCACCTCACACTTTACAATGGGAAAACCCAACAGGTTAGGGACATTCCCACAATGCACCGCCAAACTCAACTACCACCTCATCCTTGGAATGCCCCCCACCCTAGGGCTTTACCCTATATTTAAAACAATGTCTTAACATTAGAAATTAGGTGTGGAATATTTTGTCAATTTTGTCTAAAAATTTGTCCTCAAAGGACTTGATGATAACTCATGTTTCATTCTAAACCTGAAATCGTATCTCAAGATTGAAAGGGAGGGTTGGTGTTGTAGGTATGGGACATGCAAATATCTGTGATGAAACCAATAGTAGTGTATTATATTGAAAATTGTGTATTCTCGTGCCTTCTTTTTGCATTGGAGACTCCCATTCTCTTGTTAGGTGGAAATACAGGCTCCATCAATGTACTAAGAATGGTGAGTATTGAATATTCTCACCTAAAAAATATGCACCTCTCAAAATGTTTGCATCTTTGTGCTTGGCCTTAAATACTAGTTTTTACAAATATTGTGGTTGAATTGAATTCAAGTGATTTTAAAATATCATACCATGGTATCTATATTTGGCTTAGGTTATACATGTACATGAATTGGAACAATTTGCCAAAGTCCAAGCTTGTTGCTTTGTGAGTGGATTATATTATCCTAATTTGGTGTCACATTTCATCACTTATTTGTACAATGTCTACCTATGCAAAAAAGTGTGTGTAGATGAAAGTTATAGGTGGGAAATTGTCCTTCTCTATAGAAAGTCATTCATTTTGATACTATCAATTTTTGCAGGAAGGTTTTGAGAGGAATGAAGATGAGAATGTGGAAATTAAAAAACTTAAGGATGCATTAGTTGCTAATGTCACCAGGCATGGAGGGACATGAGATAAACCTACTTTTAGTTTGGACATTTGGAGGCCTCAAATGGTTTTTATTTCATGCACATTTCTTCTCACTCACATAATTGAGAAACAAGGATGATCCAAATAATGTGGATACATAATGGCAATCAATGTTATAATGTGTTTATAATATTTATACATATTTGGGTTTAAATTGTTAAGAATTGTAAATGAGATGGATTTGTTTGTTGTACATCTAATTGACAATGGAAAGCATCATGATACAAGGTTTCCCACTGAAGTAGATCCAAGCATTGAAATTTCATGGTTTTTTTTTTTTTTTTTTTTTTTTTTTTTTCATATTTTTTTCAGCCACTAGAGAGATTCTCAATGTGAACATTCTAAATGGAAAATAATAATAATAATAATAACAGGTAGTATTCTGAAAGAAAATTAGAAATAGAGAAAATAAGTCTAAAGTATTTAGCCAAATAGGAAAAGATAAAAAGCAAAAATGACCTATTGAAACATCTCCAAACTGACTTCTAGGGAAGGGATTTGCAAGGTACATAAGATGGAAATTTTTGTGAATGTGACATATTTCTATTTAAATCCAGAATACAGTTTTAAATTAGAGGAAAGAAAGTGAAACAAAAATTATCAAGGGACCATGAAAAGTAATTAAATAACTATAAATATTGAATGGGGTTTTTAAATGTCCATGGGTAGTTCTAGACTTGGATGATAAAAGTTAAAAACTTTGAGAAGGATTATGAACATAATCCCAAAATGTAGTGATCCAAACTACAAAGACGATAAGTTGAGTAGAAATCAAGCTAGGAATTGCTAGTATTCACAAAGGTAATTTGTTTGTTTTGCTTGTTTTGTCACATTGAGATCTCTTGAACCATGGCACCTCCCACCACATTCTTGATACCATTGGGGACCCTTTGATGAGTAGGGATGCATCAAAGTGGTTTCATAATGTTTAGACTTATCCTCCAAGAGTTATTGAATTTTGAATAATTTTGTCATTGAAAACTCAAAAAAATCAAAATCAAAATACTTAGGGAAATTGGGGTGGGATTTTTGTATTCTTGGAAAGCCCTTAATGAGTAGGGTTGCATGGAGTTGATTTCATAATTCTTAGACCTAAGGTGTGAAATGATGAATTTTAAGTAATCCTTGTCATTAGAAATTCAACAAAAATCTAAAAATAATAATGAAAAACAGATTTCAGACTTAGGTTAAAGGTGTATCAGTTGGCCTTTCAAAATTCATCCTTTATTTCGACATGCGCTCAAGGGCACAAAGCCACAATGGATATTCATATACCACAGCATGTTTTCAGGTTCAGCACTTGTGTGTGGAATGATTATTTTATTTTTGAAATCCACTTCAAACTAATAAGAAAGATAATTTATAAAATCTTGACAATAAGTATTTGTAGACCCTAATATAGGCAGTTTTCCATCAATTTTTTGTATTTTGCTCTCCCTTGTAATTTCTTTAAATTTCAACATTTCAAACAAATAATTTCTAGAAAATTCAACATTTTCAAAAATAATTTAATTACTACAAGGATAGCATTCAGTTCAAGTCAACAATGTGATCACATGAAACAACTAATTGATGTGAAATCAAAACAAAGAAGGAATACACAATAGCATGATAGGTAATTAAGAGTGTACAAAATCAATTTTGTAGAAAGCAATAACAATTTGGATAGGAGAGGTTTGGTCTCACAAAACCGGCATGACTTAAGAGGCAAGCCCCTAAGAAAGTAGTTGTGCACTATCATATTGAAGTTGGTTACATCTATCATTGTCTATAATTAAAAACACATAACAACAATCCTCATGATTAAACAACACACACACACACACAATAAATCCCAACAACGCCTTCAAGGTTGCATCTATCCATTGCAAAAACTTGAATGGATTAAAGTAAGAAGTGAAACCTTACATGGGTAAGCCTAGAAAGCTGCCATTTTGTTCCCAACAAGATGGTGTAGTGCAAGTGCACGTTCTATAAATGTACACCCAAATTATTCACATGACCCCTTTTTGGGGGCCAAAAGAGATGTCTTCCAATCTGATTCTACATGTATGAACCTTTTGGTGCATCTGAGAGAACAATAGCCCTTTTGTCTGTAACAAACAAAGGGAGCTTGAGAGTAGTTTCTTTGAGCAATAAAATGACTGACTGCTGCCTATCATTCTTCTTCTACTGTCACCACTGCTGATGCATAGCTCACACTGCTATCACGCATGCTTTTACAATGGCTGGATTGCTCATACTGAACAAATTTTATGCGCATTCTTGTCATGCAATGTTTTAACATCTGCACAGAGAACAGGGAACAAAGAAGTTATATCAGAAATCTTGACTAGTGGTGTAAATAAGATTTTGTGTTTCTCCAGAACCTTCCACAAAACTTTGCTGCAGCCCCAATCACTCCATCTCTTAACAAAAGGAGCTTGAGGATTTTTCTTCTGGATTAACTCACATTCAGGAAAACCCCAATTGGGTGCCGTCCACAGATGGTGTTCTCATACTCATGGAGATAATAACGAAATGCATCAGGATCACCAGACTCAATGATGTCTATGCCCTTCTGATCCAGGGCTTCAATCGACTTATAGATTGGGCCACGCTTCTTGTCATAATAAGTGTAGCTGAACCTGCAATGTGAACACTTCTCCTAATCACTGCATATCACTTTTGAACCACAGAAGCACATGCTAGAATCCTTTTAGTAAAACTGTGATTTGTGCACAAATACAGATTTGGAGGTTTTGCCCAGGACAGAACAATGCAAGCGTACCGCTGGCCCCAATGGCAGAAGTCTGATGACACTGAGAAAATGTTAGAGGGGTCGTCAATGTACTTCGCCAATAAGCGCCCGTACATTGCTTCTGTCTCTGTTGTGCAGTTACCCACCAGAATTGGGACAATCTTCACTGAGCACCTACAAAATAATCAGCCAACAAGTCCTGATGAGTTACCCATATCCAGAAAGCAAAGACATTGCACAACCATCACCTATTGACATTATCTGTAATCATCATCAAGAAAGTCTGGAAAAAAACACAGCCAGAACTTACAGATATTACTGCGATGGAGAGAAATAACCATAATCTCTTTTCTGTGCTCTCTCATGCGGGTTCTTCTCTTGCACAAGAACTTGATACTCCAATTATAGCAACTGACACATTTCATGAGAAACTTGGATTCACACAAACATACCCCTTGAAAACCTTGGCTAAATAGGGCAAGTGCATCTCCATGCTGTGCTCCGCTTCATCTACACTGAGGTTCATCACTTCAAACTTCCCAGTTGCCCGTAGCTCTTGGTATACTGCAATCCCATCCATTGGAAGTGGAGGCCCCATGACAACAGGTCAAACTGACTGCAACACCTATTGTAAGCTCAACATAGTCACACTGTAACCAGCTCTTGTGGTGCAAGTGACAAATTCATAAGATCTTCAATTGTAGCTCAGGATGATGTTTTGACTGAAATTTGAGGATATCTTCTTCTACTGCAGAAAGCACAATATTTGGTAGCACAAAGTACCCTTGCATTGCATTCCTAAGGACACATTGTGTCAATCAAGAGTGATGAGTGTGAGTTGTAGCTCACTACCTTCGAGATCAATAGGGAGGTCTCCAAGGGGAGTCTTGTAAATGGATGCTGTAGACAGTGCACACTTACGTGTGTTGTAATGGTGTGAAGGCCCAAGAAGAAACACACGTGATCTGCAAATACCCTTACTCTGCACATGTTAGTCCAAGATACACTTGCAGCAGATGGCAATCTAGCATGGAATGCAATAAATTAGGGTTTTTTGAAATTGAAACCTCACATCTGCTGAGGGTCAATATTAGCAAATGCAAATGCTGCACATCGCCCAGAGTAACTGTAACCTGCATGCCTGCAATGTTCCACACAAAAGAAACTTTGGCCTCAGCAATAGAGAACCCTATAGTAAGCATGATATTCTTTGATTTCTGAATACAAGCATCTGACACTTCACCAAATGATGGGACATTGAGAAAAACTTGAATCAATGAACTGATCATTGGAGCCAACAGTGTGGTAGTGTGAGTTCGTTTTAGGGTTGAGTAGGCTTGATCCAAATTTCCAGCCATTCCCAATCAAAAGGCCAACAAGGGAGGTCATGACTTACGGAGCAATTACTGCTCGTACATTCGAAGACTTCTGAAGTCCTGAAGCCTGCAACCATTTGTCAAGCTCCTCCCCCAACACTACGGCTACACGTGGGCAAACAACCCCACAAACCCTAAAATCTAGTGAGCCTCCACCCACACTGTTGGATCGTCCCCATTCAGTCATACATACATACATCAGGAGGCTGGCTACTCCATACTTACTGCAAACAAATTGCTTGATATCCACCACAGAAAATCAAGCTCTTAAGATGTGATCCACCAACCCCAAAAAAAAGAACCAAAAAAAAAACATTCTTTCCCAGAAAACCCTAAACGCCAGTACAACCTAAACAAAGTTGTGGGTCCCAGACTTTGCAACTCCTGGACATCAAAGCATCACAAAAATTGTATGTCTGCAAGCTGGAAAAATGAAAAGACTCTCGCTGCCTGCACAAGCCAAACTATATATAATTTCTCTAATCCAAAAAGGGAACTCTTAAAACAAATCAAATTTATGTAGAAAACAAAGCATCATTCTTCCTCACATTGCCAAATCTCAAATCCAACTCTCCTGAAGATCAAAAAAACTCCAACCCACTTCACCAAAAGAAAAAAAAGAAAAAAAAGGGTAAGAAAGGGGGTAGAAAAGCTATTACCAAATTTCAAAGTCTGAAACCAAATCATGGGAGATTGGAAATTGAACCCCTAAGTACACAACAAAACAAGATGCTTTTCTATTTTTTCAATCATCATCAGAAGAAAAAGAGAAGGAGCGGGGAGAAAGAAGCGAAAATCTCAACCAATTCCTCTCACTCACCGCGCCTATTTCCCAAAACCCTTACCATCATCGGTATACCAGGATCCAGCGTGATGTGCTTTTCTGCAAGCCATGGATGGATCACAAATTGCTTGCTTGGTGATAACTTGGAGAGAACTTAGGGGTGTATGGCGCTGGTGTTGCTACTGCTGCTGCTTCAACTCTTCTTCACTTCTTTCACAACAACAACAGAACTGCAAAGTGCAACACATTCCAAGCACACACAATTACACCATAACAATAACAACAACAAAAAGCACATTATTTATAAACAAAAATGCAAGGTATCTACGACAGATCCTGCACTGTAGTTCTTTTATGGTCGCCAACTCTGAACCCTTAGATTGGGATTCCCGATTGCTTTGAGGTTGTCAGAGACAGAATCATTTTTTTGGGTGCTGTTTGTTTGCTTGTTTGTTCTCTTTTCTTTCTTTCTTTTTCATTTTAGGTTTTGGTTTTTTGTTTGTTCGTTGGTTTGTTTGTACTCAATCGAAGTTTGACTATTCTTTTGAAGGGTAGATATCTTTTTTAATTTGCAAATGGTCGGACACAGACCTCAAGTTTTTTTTTTTTTTTTTTGGGTTGGGGGTGTGTGAACTTGGTGAGAAAACAAATTCAGTGCAACTTATACAAAGGATTTTTGTGAACAAACTGCAGCACCAGATCATTGTTTTCTTATTAGCAAAATTGTG
>Ga0209208_10001370_pt1 | contig 34112 bp, 15 predicted proteins | sample S1TSphfallax_3_FD_187694 | JGI IMG/M metagenome (GOLD analysis project Ga0209208, IMG submission 187694) | Host-associated microbial communities from peat moss isolated from Minnesota, USA - S1T2_Fd - Sphagnum fallax MG (SPAdes) (version 2) | ecosystem: Host-associated > Plants > Peat moss >...
ATAAAACGTTTTGTTTTTTGTTTTTTTTCTTAGGACCCCTCCTACTTTCAAAGCTCATAACTTTCTTATTTCTTATTCATTTTAAACGATTTAAAGTGCTGTAGGAGCGCCATCTGAATTCCTAAAAATCAAATTTGTACTCTAACAGCAAAAAAATAACATAAAATGAAATTTCTAGGTGTTTAAGAACCAGCCTTAATAAATAAAAAATTGAGTTTTTTGACCCCCTTTACTTTGGGGGGCCATAACTTTCTCATTTCTAATCTATTTTCAACGATTTTTAGTGTGTTAGATGCGCCAAGAGGAGGGCTTCAAGTTTTGTTTGGACACCAAAAGCAACAAAGTCCTCCCCTGGCTGTTATACTTTAATACAATAGTTGCATCTAATGTGCAACTAGGTTGGTCCATGAGGTTTGCAATGGAATGTTTTAACCCATATCCTTTGGCTTCCAATTCAATTTGGTTCAGTATATAACTAGGAGCAATAGTTATGTTGAAACCAGATACCAAGTGTCATTGGGGATGTGTGAATGAATAAAGCTCGACCTATATGAAATGGTCAAACTTGAAAATAAAATCGGATTATTTTAAACCTATTTATTTAACTTAAACCTACCTATTTTTCAATCTACTTACATACCTAAATAAACCTACTTACTTAATAGGGTTTAATTATTATCTACCTACCTAGGCACCACGTGTCAACATCTTATTAGCCATAAATTAAATGATTTAGATTTCATTAATTAATATTTAAAATTTTAAAAATAGGTGGGCCTTGATTGCCACGTGTCACCATATAATTGGTGTTAAAATATTGAACACGCGTCAAATGGTCAATGAATGTTCCATGATGTGCCACATGTCATCATCCTAGTGGCAAAAATTTTAATGATTAAGATTAATCCCAATGAATTTTTGATTTTGAAAACACAAAAAATTAAATAATGACACGTGTCCACAAGCTAGTTGTCTAATTTTTAAACATGTGTCATATTTTGATTAGTTGTCATGTAGTTGCAAGGAAAGTTACACATAAGGTGCAACTACATTGGATTGGTATGCATGTATGAACATGTATACTAACACTGTATATACATGTTGCATACGTAATGTCGCATGCAACTGCATGTCCTATGCAACTTGTCTTATGCAACTACACAAATTTGCAGTTGCATGTGTCGCATGCAACTGAATTTTAGTTCCATGCGATAGTTGCAAAACCTAAAATTTCTAGTAGTGCCACCTACCTAGGCCTATATATTTACCTACCTACTTATCTAAGTGCCACATGCTAACACGTTATAAACCTTATATCGAACGGCCTACATTTGCTTAATTAATTTAAATAATAAATGTCAAATGGGTAGCAAATGCCATGTGTCACTACATGGTTGGCTTTTAAATGGACATGTGGACCACTAAATGATTGGCTTGAAAATAGACATGTGTCATAAGTTGCATGTGTAGTTGTATATGCAACTTGTTATATGAATATGAATGGATGAAAAGTACAAACATATTGTACGTACATCGTATGTACAATATGTCACATGCAACTAGATGTTGCATGTGACTTGTCTTATGCAACTAAGCCAAAAATCAATTGCATGTGTCGCATGCAACTAAAATTTAGTTGCATACGACAGTTGCAAAATGCTAGTTTTTTTTCTAATGCATAGATAAACATCTTTGATCTTTCAAACAATATGTGACCAATAATGGGAGAAGATATGCATTATTGTGATTTTAATTTATTATGACTACTAATAGCTAATCTCATCATGTACACAATCATGTGCACATGGCCCATAATCCTTGTTAGATGTTAAATGCCTCAAGGATTATAAGGTAAGCAACATGACCATATTAATGCACATTTAAACCATTAGGATGGCCAAGATTTGATTTTGTGAGCATGGTTATGATGTGATTTATAAATGTTTGTTATCATTATCAACTTCTTAACATTTCATTGTGCTTGGGAGGAGTTTTATGTTTCTCCTAATGAAAGGTTGCAAAATCTTGGTTTCAATTCCAAAGTCATGACAACATGTTCAATAAATCAAAATTGAGAGTTATTTTACAAGAATTGCATTCTTTATTAGCAACAATCAAACCTCTCTTAACAAATCCATTTCTAATTGGGTTGCATCTAAAGAAAATACATGGTTTTTGTTACAACCTTACCATCAAGTTCGCGATTAAATATCAATTGTAAAGGCACATAAGGCCAAAAAATTGTGCTCAAACATGAAACACACCTTCACAAGTGGGGGAAAGTGCAAAAGATTGAGCCCAATGACTTCCAAATGCACTCCCATTTTCAAAGTTGCATTCATGGGGGACTCCCAAATATTCAAAACTTTAGTTGAAAGGGCAAACAAACACCAAATTGAACCCCCAGGATATCATTGGAAAGGTTTTAAATTGAAAATGCCTAAAGTGCCCTTGAAATGTTCATTTAGGCTTGAAATGCATGAGTTATAATCAAAAGAAAGGTCGGGAGTCAAATTGGGAATTGGACTCCCAACGGTAAATCCCTTTAAAGTAGGGGCCAAATGAACTCCGATTGGGTTGTCCAAAACAACATTGGAAAGATCTTTGAGGGCTATAAGATATTACCCTCACATATTTGAAACATGTTTGGTTTGAGGAAGATATGAATGTTTAAAGTTTTGGGACACCAAGAGTACTAATTTTGAGACTCTCATCTAGGAGTCCCAAGAAAAAACACCATTTACATGTAGCCCTTGCAAAAAGTTACAGAGTATATTATAGGGAGGGGAATGGTGCCTTCTTTCAAAGGTTGTAGGCCTTATAAAACTTGAACTTGAGGTTGTTTTTACTACTTCCATTACACCACTTACTTCCAACTTACACTAACTGTTGTCTTTGTTTGGTTGTGCACGTTGATTTCATATTGAACTTTTCTTGTGAGTTTGTCCTAATCCCATCTTGAAGCTCTAACATATTTTTTTACCCCACAAGTACTATAAGCTAAGGAACATGCCCCGACTCCTTTCTTTTTCCATTGTTTCATTTCAAAACCTACATTTGGGTCTTTCAAGGAGTTTGGGGGTGCATCAATTTTGATGATGGCGATTAGGTTCAACAACATATCCAACATTTTTACCTTTATTAATAATGGGGCAATACGATGATGATTGCATCAAATTTATAAGTTAACAAAATATGATATTTGTTTTTTTTTTTTTTTTTTTTTGTTAATGAAAGGTCTTTGAACTAATTTGTAATTAAATTAATTTAAATGACATGTGAAATTAATCAATAACCATGTGCAATATAATTTTTTGATAAGCTTGAGATTTATATTTTTCTTGAATTATTAAGTAGAAAGATATCATGTGTTGTTAATTTGTGGGTCCATTCATAATTTGAGTTCAAAAAAAGGGAATAAATACTTGAAGATTTTTTTTTCCATTAGGTTTTAAAAGCAAAGTTTACATTAAACAAATTTGTGATTTTTTTTTAATAGTCCAAATTAAAATAATTCATGAGGAGATGTTTCAATCAAATTCCTAAATTTGGTCTCATTGAGGAAATTTCAAAAATGTATTGCACATACTTGGATTTAAGAAAATCCCTAATATTATGAAACAATTTGACAAAATTAATAGTAGGGAAATAATATTTAACATAGGTAATGTGTTTTGATCAACAAATTGGAATAAATAATTGCAAAATGCAACTTAGATTGATTTGACTTACACAAGTTGGATGAATCAAATCACATAAAAGAAAAAAAATAAATTATTCTCATCACATGACAAACAAATCAAGGCAATTTAAGGCACCAAATTAGAATGGGTTACATGGATATTCATCATAAATTTATGATAAGAATTTGGATAAGTTTTTTAATGAGAGTGAACTAACTTACATTATGTAAACCTTGCATTGGTTGTAAAAAAAATATTAGGAAAAAAATTCCAAACATTGAAGGCACATTGAGAGCAAATGACCTTTTAAAATTTGACATTCCATTCATACCTATTTGCTTCACAAAGATGTACACATTTTGGTTATCATTATTTCCTCACTATTATAGATGATAAATTACATTACAACATATTGTACCTATTGAAAAATTAACATTGAATATTTGACAAATTTGTTCATGTTATTTGCAAGCTCCAATGAGCCAAATTTCATGATCATATCATATTACTAGATTGCATAATACAATACATGAATCCTTTTTCAAAAAAATGCAAAAACCATATAGCTTGTGACATATAATAATCAACAAGTGTACCCAAACAATAACATTGTTGTACACATTTTAGTCCATGCTACCTTGCATATATCCTTCCTTACAAAAATTTAGTAAACACCCAAATTGACAATAATCTGTAAAATTTAAGGACTAGAAATGTGGGAGGATCTAAGTCTAATGAATTCAATTCATATTGCAATTAGTTAAAGAGAACCAAAGACAATTTAATTTTGGCAAATACATTTCAACAAAATATTGTAATTAAATTTAAAGAATGATATATCAGTGGGGTAGCTCATTTTACATTGCTTGATAACAATTTATTGAAATAATTACGGGGAATAATATTGTCACAACTAATTATGTTCAGAACCAAAGTCTAAGACTACAAAAACATTCTTAAAGGTTACAACACCCATTGAAGCATGGATGTGAGTCAATTTGTTTTGTTTGAAAGTCTTCAAGTGTAAAACATTTGCTTTTAATAAAATATTATTGGATCATAAACAAAAGTTAAATCCTCATTCAATAGAAGGTATTTGAATCTAGTGTTCACTAGGTATCAATCAAATATCAAACATAAAACATCACATGGTATTAAATTTAGTGATACCTTGATTGATATCCAAATTGTTAGTTTTTTCTTATGTGAAAACTGGAAATTGAAGATTATATCCATCCCACACCTTTCCAAAATGGTGAATCCCAGTGAAATAAAACATTTACCAAAGTTAAGTTCTCAAGTTAAGTTCTAGGCCAATTTTAAAGATGGTTGTTGAACTATGTAAATATTTTAAAAAACATTTTGGCAACTTGTAAATTTCTTCAATAATTTGTTTTGAAAATGATTTTGTGAGTTCAATTTTTTTTAAATGTCATAATCAATTTTTGAGAACCCCCTTAGGTAATTGAGTGCTATCAAATCTATGAAAAAATGGCACTTTGAAAATCAATTGAATACAAAAGTAAAAAATTTGATACCTTGTCCCAATCTCCAAAGATGTATCTAATTTTTTTTAAAAAAAATGTATAGGTTTTTCAAATCTTTATGAAAATTGGATTTAACACTTCTAAAAAAATTGAAAACCATCCAACATTGGTATTTAGAAATCTTCATAAAAAAATTAAAATTTCACAAGGTGCCATTATGGAAAGACTTAATTTCTAATCCTTTTCAAGAAAATCAACAAGAAGAAAATGTTGGCTGTGAATCTTTGATAGATCCTACAATCTTAAAGTAGTTTGTAGGTGATGGTATTGATCAGAATTAATCTTTAAAAGGGCACTAAAATGTTCCAAACCTATGTACTTGTATTTTTCAAAATCAAGTTTATGGTGATCAAATTTCACTTTTGCGTTCATCTTATGATTGTTTAAATATCAAAAAAAAAATCATAAAACATAAAATCTTTGATGAAACATAATGAAAACATGAATTGGAGGTTGTAATCAATTATCATTTGATGAAATGAACTTTCTTGACATGATGTTTGATACAACTCATGTAACTTAGTTTCAAGAGGTCCCCTTGTACATTGATTTAGGGTTCCAAGACAAATATAAAACCTTCATGTTTAATTGATAAAATAATACAAGAAACCACCCAAGCCACATAAACATTTAAAAGTTTTCATCATTCGTTCAAAGTAATGACATTGATATTTGAAATAATATGGGAAATGAATCAACTACTCCAAACATTGAATAGAAGAAATTTAAGCCATAGATGTCAAGTTTACCTTCCTTAAAGGAAAAAAAAAAACTTGGATTTTGATGCCTTTATTAAATAGATGAACAAAATCAAACAAAATGGTACTGACAACCTTGAAAAATTGAAACAAGATTAGTTGCACGTGGCTAACACAAAAATACAAGGTGTTGACTATATGGAAATTCATGCTTTCATGGTGAAATTGGGTTCAATCATGGTCTTATTGGCTTTGGTAACACAATATGTATTACGATATTGAACTTCACCAACTACATGTTAAAACAACGTTTTAAAAAAAAAGAACTTGAATAAACATTTACATGGACCTCCGAACATGCAAATGTAAAAAAATCAATAGACTTATAATCCATGTATTGTTTGCAAATCACAAAGATAATTTATGACCTTAAGTAACCTTTTTCATGATCCATGAACATGGTTTTGGAAAGATTTAGTATTCACCTAGTCTATGTTAAATGATTTATGATGGATCACATTTTATTATACATTCTTTCATATTAAGTGTATGAAAGATCATTTGATAAGTTAATGGATTATGGTGTAGATGGATGGACATTATTAGTGTTGGGCGACTCTCACTCACGAGCAAAAAATTAGCATCGACTTTAGTCCAGTTCTAAATGAGAACAACACTAAGAAACGCCATGAAAATCGGACTAAAGGTTTTCATTGGAGGTGTCAACCATTTAGTAAGAGATGCCCAAGTTTTCACTTGACATCGAATCCAAAAATCAGACCCAATTTCACATTTTGAGAAGGGTCCAATTCTCATGGTAAAAAATATAAAATAAAAAGTAAACAATCTAAGTTTTTAAAAAATTTAAAGTTCAAATTTATGGAAGTGATTACCATAATAAATGAAGATTCAGTCAAGTTTAATTAGAAGATAGTTAGAAAGCTATTTAGGGGTGTATGCACTCTAAGGTGGTTCATTTTCGATAGATGCTCCACTCCCTAAAAGTCCATATGGTAGTGTTAAAATGACAATTTATTTTGATACCATTAATTTAGTGGGGAATTACATAATGGTTACTAAATTAAAAAGCCCATATGAAAATAAGCCATTTTAAACAATTTTTAATGTACATCTTTAAAAAAAAAAAAATTGAAATCCACCCCAAAATGATTATGATACAGACTTATGAAAATATGGCTCATTTTAGGCCATTCAAAAGCTCATAATTTGTTTTTGGTTAATTTATTTCTAGCAATGTTTTTGCACATATGTTCTTTTTATTTTAACATATCATATATTGAGTCACTATAATATATCCCAAATAGAATTCATACACAAAAATGCATGTATATAAAGACACAAACAATAAACTGATCCATATTTTTCAGCTTCAAAAGTCCATTACTATATATTTGGTGTATATATGTTGCAAAGAAATAGATGTCTTTTTCTTCAAGTTGAAAATCTAAATCTAGGCAGAAATTTGGAAAATTATTGTTTCTATGCCATGTTAATAACATATAAATGCACGCCATTCTGTAAAAAACTAGATTGTGACACAAAAAGTGAGCCACCTTACCTTGCAACCACCTTTAGTTACTTTTTAATTATCTCTAAAAGCACGTAAGTTTAAAGGTAGCAAACAATATTTCTTTCCTTTACTCTTTTGGGGAAGTTTTTGGGGAAAAAAAAACCCCCTTTGAGCTTGTTACAGGTTATTTTCAAATTTTACAACAAAGCAAAATTTTGCACAAAAATAAACATTGATTGTAAGAAAAGAAAAAAAAACCCCAAAAAAAATGTTAAAAAAAAAACTATAATTTGTGAAAAATGACTTGTGAGAACCATACTTGAAAATTAACGATTCAAAATTTTGTGAAAATCATTGACCTTGAAAATCACCTAACTAGATTTTTTTTGAAATTTGAAAACCAAGGCAATTCTCAAAATGGGAATTTTTTAAAAGTAAAATAATTGGGGTGATTTTCAAAAGTTGCCTCAAAAACCGGAATCGATGGTTTTCACAAAAAAATGAGAACCACCCAACACTAGACATTATTGTTGGAAATAATGACCAACTCATGAAAAGTTTCAATCATATGAAATTGTGTATTGGGTTAAATCATGTCATCATAACCAAAATAGTTCATCATTGTATTAAAGTGATATAAATTAAAGTTGAATAAACACTTTCACACCCATAAAGACACCTATGGAAAACAAAAATATAACTTGGAAATAACGGCAATTGCCCAATTGCATAGAAAAAACCAACCATATGAAAATTGTTTTTTTGTTCGGAAATAGTTGATAGTTTAATGCATCATAAATACATGTTTGGATTGTTCTTGTATTGTTCAAAGTAATATAATTGTTGAATTTGGCATTTGTCCATTGGCAATCAAGTTAACAATTCATTCAAGGACATTCAATCTTTGAATCAAATACCAAAGGATGATATCTTACATGCATATTATGGTGCTAGTTGGGCTAGCAAGAAGGATGCCAAGTCTTAATATGATGCTATTGTCTTCTTCATAATAATTTGGTGCAATAAGTTGGATTCACAAGAAATAAAAATAATAATTTCCCACCCACTAATGAATTTTAATATATGATGTTTTAAAAAACATTTTAACTTGTTGATGCCATGGGTTGAAAATAATTTATTAAGAAAGCTTGGCTTCCCACAATAAGGTTCCATAACAATGTATGCAAAAAATCAAATTAACACTATTTTTTTGACAATCCTAAATTTCATGCTTGTAATATTAGCACATTGAAATCCCATATCGTTTTACATGAAACCAAGTACAAGTCAAGAAAATCAACTTTGTGAATGCTTTCCAAAATTGTAGATCTAAACTTAGATAATGACAAAATTCATTTTTAAATACATTTTTTATTTTTTTTCCAATTTGACTCGGAAATGATTTCATGCATGAATAAGTTTCAATTATGAAAAGTGAATTCACAAATTTAGACAAAAAAATCAACAATTTTCCAATAAGCTTATTGAAACTAGAACAACAATTTTCAATCTTTGAGGCAACAAATGTCATTGAAGTTATCTTTGTAAGATTATAGTTTTGATGAATACTTGGGTTCATAAATATTGTTCAACTTCCATAATTGATTTTACCACATCAAATTTTTGATATTTAATCTCTAATTATTTGGATATTTTTATGTTGTGGAATTTTTGTAGGCATTCAAAATCTATCACAAATGATTAGGTTTAATTCATGCAACACAATTACAAGGAGACATTATATGATTAGGTTTCAATTTGAGGAATTTCCAAATGTTGTGGCCAACACAACATGGCATGCACCTTGAACAATTATGTGTTATACAAAAAGAAAAACCAACCAAACATAAGATTCCAAATTTAGGAAATGATGACATCAAATATATAATAAGCTAGTCATGTGAAGCTAAGTAAACCATAACTTATAAAGTAACCAATACATTGGAACAAAACTTGTAGTATTTATTTGGGCAACAATTAGGTTGAATGCTAATTGATATAAACCATGAAATTGAAACCTTGTCTTTCATGTAAAACATGTATCTAGAAGCCACAACTAATGGGACCATTGTATAAATTTTACATGTTTTAATATCTAATAGATAAAGTAATATTGCAAATGTGTAATATATTCAGACAACAACGTTTTCAATATAACATTATACCATTTAAATAAATTTCAAAAGAATTTTATGAGTAGTATGACCAAATTATGCTTAGAAACGATGTTTAAAAAATTTAAAAATTTTAAGCGATGTAATCAAACATGACCTATCAATCCAATCTACTAGATCAATCTATCAAGATGTTGTTAGGACTATTTGAAAGGCAGCATTGTGTCCTATTATTGTGAATGCACCTTGTGAGATCCACAAACAACTTTGATTGCATGAGTTCAAATGTTTAAAAGTGACCTCAATAAACAAGAAGCAACAACCAAGAAGATTTAGGCATTGGAGATAGAACAAAAAACCCAAGTCCATCAAGAAATAAGACTATTGACTAGACAAGAATCATACCGCATGAAAAGTAAGTGAATGTAATTTACTTGCAACAACTTAATGGAATGTCAAATACATGGTTGTATGGGTTTTTCACTTAAATCTCTTCAATCTATAATACATACATGTTTGGTTATTCGATACTAGTTCAACATTCGAAATTCTATCATTCTTAATTCAAATCTAGCCTCTTATTTATGTGTTAATCTTTGTGAATCATATTTGGTCTTTGAGCATGTTTCGTATTAATGTGCAAATCCAACAACTATGCAGTTTCCTCTTTCTTGCCTTTATTCCTCTCTAATTTCCAATTAAATGACATAAATTTGGATTCTTAAATAAGTTTCTAGATGTTATCTTGTTTAATGATGGAATACTGTTTTGTTGTTCGTCATGACATTCCATTGTACACATTTGTGTATATTATATAGTTTTGTTATGCATGTGTTATTTTTGTGACATAAATTTGAAAATTCGTTATTTTGTAGTATTCAGTATAAAGAAAGCTTATGCCCAATTGTCTTTTTGAACAATGTTGAGTATAACACCAAATTTAGTTCATTAGCATATTTTAGTTGTATTTTCATATATTTAGTTTATTAAGTCTGCTGTTTAGATTGCTAGAGCTGTTATTTAGGCCAGATAGCAACTTAAAACACTTCTTTGAACTAACTAAATTCTATGTTGGATTCAAGACATGGCAAATAGTATTTTTTTCATCTCTACCAAGCTGTTTTTAAGGTTAGTACTCTAGGTGTTATTGCATGAATCTTCACAATTTTTGTGCTGAATAGCTCTAAATGTTAGAAACATCCCAACTGCCCAGAAAGGCCTGATAGAATATAGGAATTAAGTCTTGAACATGTAGTACCCCAAACCACCATCTAAAATTATTAACATATGATGTTCTTTTTGTGGGAGGATAGGAGACTAGAAAATAAAATGAATCCTTTTTCAATTTCATGATATAAAAAATTTGGTGAAATTTTCCAAAAGCTTAGCAGAATTAGTTGAACTTACACTTAGAAAAACACGTTTATCCAAAATTTTGCCAATCTTTTGGTTGAAAAATGAAAAAAATTGATGAAGAAATAATCACCGATTTCACTCAAGTTTTGCGGATCACACAATTGTCAGCAATAGCCATTGGGATTCTTTTGAAAAAAAGTGTCACAATCAGTGTGTAGCCATTATCACAATCAGTTTGTAGCCATTAATATAGAACGGTGATCAAAGATGTGTACTTCATATACAGTTTGCAGCCAAATTTGGCAAATCTTCTTAAGGACAATCACAATTTTTTTCTTCATCTTGCTATGGAAGATCACCACTTCAGCTACATAAAAGAATTCCTAGAAAAACACATGGCCAGAGGGTTGTATACAACTACCAAAGGAGCCTCACTCGAGAGTGAAAAAGGTGAATGTACCAGACCCTCGAGTGTGTTCAGGTTCATATCTCGAGTGAAAAAGGTGAATGTACTGGACCATTGAGTGTGTTCAGGTTCATATTTGGCGGTGCTGGGGGCAGTACCATAATGGAGGATGTGTGGTACAATAATTGAGTCTCTATTGTGGTACCAATCCAGTCACACTGTACATTTGTTGCAAGTTTCTAAGAGAGCAAGGTCCAATGCAATACAAGGGGTGTGTCACACTGTGGCCTTGCCATTAACATTTAAGGCAAAAGAAGAATTATGAAAACTCAAATATTTCACCATGCAAAAATTATAATCTTCAAAAAATCCTCTAAAAGAAACCAAAATCCGTCAAGGTATCATAACTCTATAACTAATCCCAAGTTTCAACACAAGCCAAAATGCCATCTTTCATAAATCTTCATATAGCAATAGATCTAGTACCTAGGGGCCAAAATCCCTTAAGCTACTATACTCTATAATGAATATAAACACAATATCCTTGCCTTGGTAACCAAGGCCAACAAAATGGAATAGTCTCTAATTTTGGTAGAGACTTGAGTGTAGCGAAGCACATGAGCGTACAAAAATCCAGGTAATAGACAAAAAAAGAGAAGGACAAGTCCAAGGTATTGTGGCAATAATGGGCCTTGAAACCTCGTAATTGGGTCCAATTTCAACAATGGCATATGTTTGCCCTATTCCTAAGGTAAGGACATGGGTAAAGATTTACCATTTACATTACATAAGATGGATATAAGTGAATAAAAATTAAGATATGTCAGAATATGTATAATAGGTATGTGTACAAACTATGGCACAATGACAAATGGGGAAAATAATTGGTTGTGCAATTAGCATTGCATCAATTAGCATTGCATACTCAAGCACATGACAATTGAAAACATTCTTAGGGGAAAGTTCACTGCAAAGATTAAAGGATTATCCTTTCACAAGGTTAAAAATGCAATCAAGGCATTCCTATAATAGGAAATAGTATGATCATTTTAAAATGATTGAAAACTATAAGGTAACATTCTTGCAAGAGAAGAAGAGGAAAAAAATAAAAGTAAATTATCATGTAATTCAAAAAATCCATGACCTAAAAATGCATAATCCTTGCTTCTGCGTTCTTAGGTCTATAACACACTGACAAGAAAACAGCTTGCACCTTATGGACAGAAATAGCTGATTTTCATGCATAGAAATATTGAAAACATTTAGTAAGTTAGAAATAGCCTAAAAGGCAAAGCATTTTGGATTTAAAAACTTTAGAAGTAGGTAAAGGGGAAGGCAAATAATTGAAATTTCAGTTACTTCACAGATCAACTCCATTATCATGCATTTCATTTCATTTTGTTCTTGTGCAATTTTGGTTTAATTGCATTATGATCTCATACTAAGGAAAATACAAATTTATTATGCATCAAGTAATCGAAGTTTAAATATGAAGTGTAGCTGTAATACATGAAACTTCAATATATCATAAGTGCTGTAAATGAACTAATATGAAGTGCAAAATTGTGGTAAAAACTAACTAAAACTAACATGTGAAATATCATGCCATATATTTCCTAAAATATTTAGTTTTGTTATTCAATATTTAATAACTCTGGCATCTTAGGTCTAAACACTAGCAAACCATCTCAGTGCGCACTCCTACTCATCATCAAGGGCTTTCCAATGGTACCAAGATACCAAAAGCAAGACATTGGGGGGTGGGGGGGGGCATCATGGGTTTTGAGAGATCTCAATGTGACACAGAAAACAAAGAAAACTACCTTAATAGATAGAGAGATAAATACATGTTTGGGAGGAAGAAAATGTGGGAATTATGTGTCCCAATAGAAAGAGTTAAATCATCATTTTGACAGCATTTCTCAAAGGATCACAATCAGATCAAGATCACCATTTCTATCAATGACCAAATCCATGATCCAATTCTTGAGAAATCCAAAATCGCGAACTTTCACAACCTTAATAAAGGTTGTAACTACCTAGATGCTTTGATCTAGTAGAAGAAATATATTGGGTCCACAACAAAATGGTCAGCCTTTCAGTGTATACCAGCCTCCATGAGGTCACAAGAATCTTGTACTTTAATAGGTAGTACTTTTGATCTTGAGATCCAATTCATGAGCAAACAGCAATGAACCAGTAAAGATCAGTTGCTAGTTGCTACCCAATGACCTGCAAAAGGTTTTTTTCTAGTCAGATCAGCTGCTGATCAGATAAGTTTTGACACCACAAGACTTCACACAATTTGCTTGCTATATTTGCAGTGCAAATGTGATAAAGATCTAGAACAGAGTCCTGAAGCTAAGCCCAAACTGGGTCATGCAGTTTCTAGCAAAGCATAGTACTTACCTGGATTGTATATAGATTGAGAATGAGAAAAGAGATTGGAGTCTTGATCTTAGTAGCCGCCACCGCCGAGAGGTGGTGGAGGTGGAGAGTAAAGCACAGGAGAGGGAGGAGGTGGAGAGGGAACCACTTTGGGGTGTGGTTTTGGAATGGGGGTCGCTACTGGTGCGATCTTAGCATGAGTTGGTGCAGCTACTGGAGCGATCTTCGCTGTTGGAGGCTTGGAATGCTCCTTGGCACCAGGCAAGGGACGTCCCTCCACGAATCCAGAGCTAGTAACGATGGCAACCACCACCATCAAGATCAATGCCACACATTGCATTCCTGTTATAACAGCTTTCATCTTGCCCTCCAGAGTCGTCTTTCTCTATCAAGAATAATACTCAAGATCCAGCAGCTCAGCTCTGGTTCCAAAGTATGGCCAAAACAAAACTTAGCTAGCAGTTGGTGATGGATCACACTAGCTGCAACTCTGTGGACTAAAATTTTCAGATGCTGCAAATTATATCAATGAGCCCTAACTAGATCACAAAGTTCTTGACTAAGACTTTGCTGTACTGCTGCTTGACAAGAGATGAAGCATGGGAGATGAGTAGTTATAGTAGAAGCAGCTAGCTGCACAACTGTGAAGAGCTGGCAGACATTGCAGGGGGGTGGAAAACACCATCACCGCCTCACTTCATCAGCACTGCTGCAGGGACTAAACAAGAAGTCTAATACTAAAGCTGGCAAGGAAGCAAGGAGGGGCCCCACAACACAATGGCTCAAGAGAGGTAACAGTCTAGAATAGTGCAGTAAAAACTACAAAAGACTTGGGGCTATGACTGCATTAAGAAAGGGTCGTCGACGAAGGCTGCACAGATTAAATCTGGCCAGCACCAACAAGATCATCACAACACCAAGTAGTACCAAGTTAGGCACTTTGCTCCCTAATGTTTTATAAAGTAATGGAAAAGTCTATTAGGCAAAATGGATTTGGAGTCTGAGTGAAATTAGGCATTTGGGTTTTTCTTTTTCTTGAATTAGGCTAATTTAGGGAGGATGGGTGGAAATCAACAGATGGGATTTCGAGTTTTAGGGTGCACATCTACTTGAATTTGTCATCAGTGTTCTAAGGGTCTGAGGAAGAGAGTTTTCAAGCATTAGCATTGTCAAGTATCACATATGGTCCTCCTCCTATTGTGTTTAAGTTTTCAAGAGTTGTGCCCACATGGAACTATTTCTTGTAGAGATGTTTTAGGATTCATGCTTAAGATGTGAATTTGCACTATTCATGCTTTTTTCCTCACTTGAAACATTTGTAGCTTATTAAGGATTTTGTGAATTTTTTGAGAAATTAGGCAATTTCTTGGCATGTTTGTTTAGAGAAATTGGCACAACAATAAGCACAGAGATGAGAAATTATTAGGCACTTTCCCTTCACTTTAATTTCAACCTAACTTGGTAGGGCAGGTAGCATATATGTCTTTGCCTATCTTCCCTGTGAAACATATTAGTCTTCCAGTAAACCATGAGATTAAAAACTCTGACTTCACCTCAAACTTTATCACCATCTCTGCATATGATACCATCCGTCAGGCCCCTGGCACCCAACAGCTGCCCTGTTTCTCTAGCAGATTGATTCTTCCTGCCTTGGATTTTGGCTGCTTCATCTGCTACAAACTTGGCGAGCCTTGTGTTATTACATGCTTCTGCTTTTGGAAGTCTAAAGGCTTTCCTAAGGGCTTTCCCTCTGGCAGATAGAATTTTTTTTGGTGGGTTATTCTCTCTCAATTTCTGTAATAATTTAAAAGCTTTATATAGACTGGAATGGGTAACATTTGAACTCTTACAATATGAAAAAAAAGGACCTATTTGGCAGCCTCAAATTTGGTTTTAGAAAACTGAGGCTACACAAAAGAGGAGGTTGGGCAGAAGTTGGGCCACATATACAGAAAACTTCAGTACCAGTCAGGAGGAGAGGCACCAGGCTTGCAGTGCATGAGCTCAATTGTTTAATTGTTTGTCAGTTGTGGTTGTTGTCCTCCACTTCATTCCCAAGGAATCATGGAGAACCAGCTGGTGTTCAGAGGTTAATTCATTTTCATAGAATAATTTAGCCACAAATATTTCATGAGTTCAAATCACATATATGAAGCCTGGACTGAATAAATTATCTGGTTAAGATATATGCATTTTTATATGTACACAAACTTGCATATACATATACTTGTTTTTTATAATTCGTAGGTTCTAAAAAAAATCAGAATTACAAATCACTCTGTGTATATATATATACCCTCCTTGTTCATATATAACTCCTATATATCACAGTAGAAGGGCAGCTTCAACATATGTCTGTCAAATAATTAATTAAATTTGAAGATTCCATGTCAAAAAATAATATTGGGTCCAATAGTTTCTCTATTTTCCTTCACAGAATTTTCTTCTTTGAAAAAAAGTTTTGAAAATTCCAAATTTTTTACAAATAATTTAATTAGTGTTGAAGCTGCCACGGTATTACACGGTATTCATATATATATATATATATATATATCTTTAACTATAAGAGATAAAATTATAGTAAGGTCAGGACTTGATAGTTTTCGGTTTTTGGGAAGCTGGCTCTTACTAGTTCTTCTAGCTGAAGCTGATATCTTTGTTCCATTGTTATGCAGGAACTGATCATAGGTACTAACAAACAAAAATCCTCTTGGTTATGAGTTACGACCAGGGTTGGGATTCTTGTGTGGATTCTTTCATGGAAACTGCCAGTTGTTTAAGGTTTCTGAAAAATGAACCGATTTTTTTGGTGAAAGTGTTTAGACCGTTTGGATTGGAACCGATTTTTTTGGTGTTTAGAATGTGGACACAATAGGTAGATGTACAACATCTTATCTATTGGCAGATCCATCGTGTTTGTGATGCCTTGTTTTATCAAAGAACTAAAACTGGCAGTTCTCTTATTCTGAAACAATTAGAAACCCCAACTGGCAGTTCTTTAACATATTTGAATGGTTATGACTTATGGTGACAAATGTTGCAAGTAATATTGAATTTAATAAGTTCTTTGGAACCATGCATGGGATACCTTGGGTGCACCCAAAAATACACTTCACTGGCACCGCCACGGCAAAAGGCCCCCCCAAACAAAGTTAGTTGGTTGCTTCTAGGAATATAATTGTTACATCATAAATACTACATCGATGTCTCCAACTTTTACATTTCCAGGGTTAAATATAACAACATCTCAGAGGCCTCACCCAAGAAGGTGAAGGTACCAGTGTAATGCTGCTTAGTGTTTCTTTAACAATTTTGTGATGTTGCTCAAGTGGCAAACTATCCAGAAGTATATTAGGCCAAATTTGATGATATTCAAAATATGAAAGTAAAAAACCTTAATCACACTGTCATAAATCAAGCAAATTGTGTGGATTTTTGGTGATTTTCTAAAATAAAAATTTGGGCAAGAGTTTTTTTTCAAAAAACAAAACTTCAAAAAAAGAGAAACTGTGATAGAATATTCTTTCTCCAATACATTTTCTTCACAAAAAGAAGAAAACTTCCACAAACATTGTCACTGGTCCTGCTTCATTCTGGCTTCCAAGGGAGGACATTAAACACCCACTGAATTCCAAGCCTTCAAAACTAGCTGCTAAGAAACTCTAACGGCCACAAGATAAATTACAAATACCCAGCTGAGTTTAATCTTGAGTATTGACCAGTGTTGGCTGGTTATAGAGTTTTGACCAGTTTATCAAACTGGTTAGTGATAACCTACCAACTGGTTATTGATTTCTGTTACAACTGTTTGGATTTATAATAATGTCTTGGTATTAAAATTTCAAAAACCTAATAACCTACCTGGACAAACAAAAACTTTCAATAGTTTGTTTGTGACTTGGAAATTTGATGCAGCAGTATTTCAGAAGACAATTATAAATATATCTAGTGTTCTGGCACCAAAATAAACCAACCCCAAATTGCCCAATCATTTTGACATCACAAGGGGGGAAGAAAAAAACAGCTGTTCACAAGCTGACAACATGATGGGAGTGATTTTACTCTAAGTTGGAGATTTTTTAGGTGAAGCTTCTGTCTGCCATTTTCTACATCATTTCACACAGGATATGCACAGCTAACCACTGCTTTCTGCTGACATAGGTATTCATTAGAGACACAAGGGTGGTATGGGATGTGGGGTTGAAGAATTGGGAAGCATGCATGACCGTCCTTACTTTTGTGTGGCTAAGGAAGGATACCTAGTTTTATCTAGTTCAAGTTTTGGTTCAAATTAAGTGAGCAAGACTGTGATTGTAGTTTGTAAATTTGACAGAGCCCAAATGCTGACCAGACAAAGCCAAGAGAGTGTGAGTGAAAGGCTCAGATGACCTTACTAGGCTCTCGAGCTGGAAAAAGGGACACTCTCGACACACTGATTTGCACCAGGTTCCAGATGAAGCTGTGGAAGTCAGAGACATGTGGAGCACACAATATTATGTCCTTGCTCATCACTACAGCTGACGAGTATGGTGGAAGTTGTTCCACTCATTTCAACCAACCCTCTCAATTGAACCATCAGCTTTTGCCAGTGACAACTTATTAAGTTTCTGGACAGATGGTGAAGAGTTAGTGAAAAGATCAATAATTCATTGGAGTGATATGATCTTCTGAATGTTTGACTACCCATTTGATCTGAATCATCTAGACATCAAGTGTGCATTAGATACTGGGGATCAGCCCTTTTTTAAATTGGCAAAATTTCGTCAGAAAGTGAAATCAAAATTTGAAAATTCCAAAATGAACTGATTTTGAAAGTTTTGAGTCGCCAGAAGTCAAGAAAATTTTAATTAAACCTTCATTTTTCTATAATTGGTTTTCAATGTGTAGCCAAAAATACAAAAGGATCATTAAAGATTTGTACTTCATATCTGGTTGCTGGATTTAGACTTAGCTAAGTCTTCCTAGGGATGCTTGCCACTTTTTCTACATCTTCCTGTTGGATGATTGCTGCTTTGGCTACAAACATAAAATCCTAAAAAAACTAGTGCTGGGGATTATTCCAGATATGTACCCAACCTGTGAACATACTTCCAGGATCAAACTCATTGTTTGACATATTGGCTCCAAAACGTTTTCTTATTTTTTGCATTTTGGTTACAAATGTTTTTTGGAAATTTTCTGTTTTTAGTGTAAACTTGAAAAAAACTTTGCTTAGAAAATGAAAAGAATCGATCATCTTTCTGAACCACAAAATGGAAGAAGAAAAACCCTCATTGCCTCCATGTTCTACACCAAACCTTTCAATTACATTTAGTTAACTATCAGTTAGGTTGGTTCAAATACTAGGAGTGTGGGGCCAAGGCCTTGTGTGATGTCCTTTCCTACTTGTTGCCTTGCGTTCACTTGTCACAGCAAGCTCTTCTTGTTGTCATCAAGCTCTTCTTGTTGTCTCCTTAGCTCCTAACTACTTGTGCGCTACACGACACACTTGGTTAGTCCCAATGTCTCTATCACTTAGGACAGACTTAGACACTCTACCTAAACTTACTAGATTCGCTAACAAGACTAAATCCTAGTCTAACTTGGAGCCACTTGGAGAGCCTATTACTCATGGGGCCCCTTGGAACCAACTCCTAGAGTCAACCCAAAAGGCTAAAACCAAGACAACACCAAGTTGCATTAGGGCCCCTTTCGAACCAACTCCATGAGCTGGTCCAAAAAGGACTTAAACCAGGACAACACCAAGTTGTCCTAGGGCTAACCCTCTGTTGGCAACCTTGACTATTTAGAGGGACAACTCCTAGTCATTTCAAGTGCTTTAATAGGCTAACCCCTTTGGGTCAACCCACGACAACACACAATTGTCCGTTGAAGGTTTTAAGTGGATAGTACCGCACATTGTAATCTTGAGGACAATCCCCAATTGTCCTCTTGGCCAGCATAAGCTTGAGATTGTTACCTTAGCCAACTTGGACTCCCAAGCTTAGGTTCCACCCAACTGTTAGAAAAGTCGAACTTCGTGGAATCATTTTTGGGTGTAATCACATTAATAGGAAACACAATATATGTAACACATGTTTAGTTTTTCACATTTAAATTTGTAATTTAATTTGGTGTTGAGAATATATGATTTTTTTATATAATAAAGTTCATAATATGTGATTGAAACTTATGAATTAATTTGAAAATGATCTAATGAATAAAAAGTTTTCAAAAACATTCATTAAGCATTATAACACATGATTTTTAACACCAAAAAAACTTATAAATAAATTTAATTTTTTTGAAAATTATATATATTTAAAATCTTTACATAAACCTTGGCATAATAATGTATCAAAAAATAATTGAATTTTTTTTGAAGATTTAAAAATATATATTCTAAAAAATATTTTTCCAAAAGTAGTCCGTAAATGCAATTCATGTGATCCCATTTGCACCCATATCATTTAACCACATTTTCTTTTGTAGTAAATTCGCCTTGCACCAAGTTATGCCCTACTTTCTTATAGTTTTATCAAAGTGTCCCCTCTTTATAGTTGAAACAATAGACTTTCGCGATGTCTCATGGCTTTTTCTCTACAAGCATCATTTTGTCCTTAGTTGGGTTTTATCCCACTTTATTTTTTGGTTTTTTTTTGGGTTGCTTGTGTTTTGCATTACACTTCCATTATTCACTTTTGTGAGTTGTGACACTTGCGATGTCTCTGTACAACACGAACGGGTTTGGAACCGAAACTATGTATGATTACTACTACATAGCTATGAAATCTATGTTCTTGGTTGTAAAATTATTCTTTCACCTTTCAATTGTCTATGTCTCATCATTCTCCTACCATGAACTAAACACAAACAACACCAAAATCATTTCAAACCAAAAGCCTTTCAAAAACCAAAACTTCAATTCTAACAAACTTTGCATTCATACAATAACTTTGCACAAGTGAAGGTGTTTCTCAAGGTCACAAACACCCACTTATATATCAACCAAAAGGAAACTAATCAAGAAACTTCCTAAAGTTTATCCATCACATGGTTCACCATGTGATTCCACAATTAATCACAAGGAAACATAATCACATGGTCCCTCATGTGATTCCACAATTAATCACAAGGAAACATAATCACATGGTCCCCCATGTGATTTCATAATTAATCACAAAGAAACATAATCACATGGTGCACATGACTTCCACATAAATTAATATGTGAAAATCAATGCACCATGACCAAATTATGGAACCCTACCACTCAACTTACCCCTTTAAATAATAATCTAAGTAATTGTGTAACAATATCAAGTTACGCATCAAGTTACATCCCCGCCTTTCTATACATGGAATCATCCTCTATGCATTTTATGACCTTCATCATTTTTTGACAAGTCATAGGGACCTCATTTTGTTACAATATGGCATTGTTAGCCCAAGGCTACAAGCCATGAAGGAAGCCACTTCTATGTGTATTCTATCTTCATCAAAATGAGGTTCAACAAGGATGCAAAGGTTTGAACATATTTTCCCATTTTTTTCGACCCATTTCTTTGGTGTAAGTTTAAAAGTTCTTGCCCATTTTTCAGAATTTGATTATGTGGGTGAACCTTTCGTTCAACTTAACTTTAAATGCATTCCAAGGCAAGGTCACCATTAATTCAACTCAACATTTTTTTGTGCCATCCACCATTCCAAGGCATGATCTCCTAAGAAAAATTGTGCCACTCTTAGCCAATCAACATTCATGTTGATTGTTTGGGATTCAAAGTAGGCCTCCCATTTGGAGGGCCCACTGTTTCACTCTCTTTGCCTTAGTGTCTTTTTTCATGAAGGATTTGGGTGTCTAGGTTTTCATGGCCTTTGTGGCTTCCCTATTTGGGTTGGCTCCCTTATTGTTTTTAGCTTCTTCCAAGGTTAATGGCAACTTGGCATTGGTCTTTCCTTGGTTGCATGACTAATTGTAGTGCTTTTAAGGCTTCTGCCATTGAATGCATGGACAAGGAAGTGGACCAATCTTCCCCTTGAAGTGTTCTAGCCTTGACTCATTTTGTTTCAAAATCTACCTTTTGCCAGTTGCAAGATCTCATTTGCCTTGTGGTGGAATCTTGCTTCTCGGGCTTCATCCGATTCCTTTTCCAACCTCTTCCTCACAATTGGCTTTTGTGGGATGTTCACATGGTCCAAATTCTCTTCTTCCTCTTCTTCACTTGACTTTGATAAGTCAAAAGAGGATCAAACCATCTCCACCACTTGGATTTCTTCCTTCAAGACTTCCCCTTGCCACAACATGAATGTTTAAGCACTAGTCAAACTAGAATTGATTCTTCCACCATGTCTTTGCTCATCGAAACAAGTTGAAGCTCTCATACCAAATATAACACCCTTTCCTACTTGTTGCCTTGCAAAGCTCCTTGCATCACCTCTTTAGTTCCTAATTACCTACGCACCCCCCAACACACTTGGTTAGTCCCAATGTCCCAACTGCTTAGGATGAACTTAGACTCTCTACCTTGTCATGTTAAACTCGTTAATGAGACTAAGTCATAGTCTAACTTGGAGCCACCCAAAGAGCCTATTGCTCTTGTGGCCCCTTTGGAACCAACTCTTAGAGTCACCCAAAGGGTTGAAACCAGGACAACACCAAGTTGCCCTAGGGCCCCTTTAGAACCACCTCCATGAGCTGGTTCAAAAGGAAGTAAAACTGGGACAACACCAAGTTGCCTTGGGGCCCTTTGGAACCAACTCCATGAGCTAGTTCAAAAGGGACTGAAACCAGGACAACACCAAGTTGTCTCGGGGCAAACCCTCTCTTGGCGGCCTCAAAGCTTTAGAAGGATAGTTCCTAGTCGTCCCAAGTGTTTTAATAGGCTACCCTTGGGGTCAACCTAGCACAACATTTAACACTCAATTGTTTGTTGAGGGTTTTAAGAGGATAGTGCCCCACATTATAATCTTGAAAACAACCCTAGTCATCTTGTTGGCCAACACAAGCCCAAGCTAGCCACCTTAGCCAACCTGGACTCCCAAGCCCAAGTTCCACTAAGGTGGTCTCAATACGAGACACCATATGCTTAAGACATCTCTTAAGTGGAAGGGCATGTCACCTTAGCTTGGTGAGCAATTCCATTTTTCAGACTACACAAATATAGGTTCTGGTTGGCTCTTAATTCCCAGGTAGGAATTGGTTGCTGCTTAAGGCCTCACAATCACCATAGCTGATTTTTCCAACTATACACATAACTAGCTAATTTCCCATGGCTTATTGAATGCTGCAAAAGTGGTCCACAACAATGATGTCCAGTGATGAGACATTTGGTAAAAGCTACACACATACATCCATCCGTAAATCCTTACATCCAGAAAGCACTCAGACAAAATCCCCAGTGTTTTTGGAGGGCACCTTGTATCCACTAATGTGCTGCCTAGAAAGAGGAGGGAATGTTATGCACACTCCTTAAGAGTTGGTGGGATCTTGTGAGAACCATCCCCTCCTACACCTTGTGATTTACATATGTTTAGGTTCATGACAATGTTAACCTCATGCTTTCCTATAGTTGAAGCCCATGTGCCCATGGATGACATTCCCATAATACAGGTTTGGGCTGTCCCCAGAAAATGTCAGGCTGAACTTGACAACAGCCTTGTCCTAGGCCCAGTGTTTAGGTATTGTCCCATAGTTTTTACCCTCTTCTTTGTTGTGCTTGAAACATGGTTGAAATCACTAGATTGCATCAAGTTGTCTTCCTTTGATTCTGTGGCATTGTCCCCAAGGAGTACCTTACCTATGACTGACATTCAGCACAAAATAATTCCCAAAAGGTCTAGCTGAGAAAAAGAGAAAATTTGATTGATATTTGTCAAAATTGTTCAGAATCGAACTCCCATTGGGTCACAATTATAAATACACAACAGCAGTATACTTTGCATACTTATTCCTCAATTGTTGAAATTCTGGAAAATTCAATTTGCGATTGCTGACCCTTGTTTTCTAAACAAAATAAATACTCAGCAAAGAAGTGCTGAACATGAGTTGTGGATATCGTATGCAAAGGAACAGGAGGAGAAAGATAGCTGGATCTGGAACCCAATAATGTGAATCCCAGTGAGAAAAACTCGTTGCCGTTTTTGGACCAGATAGTTGTTTTGTTTGCTTGACAGAATATTGACTTTGATGATCCACTAAGGACTGACACCACAAGCTTCATCCAGTTTCTGGGTAGGTAGATTTGTCGAGATATGACCAGGCCTGTTCAGAGCTGTGCTTTCTTATGGATCTAGTGAGGTTGATTACGACACTGCAAGAAATCTGATTTTTGACTGAGACTGAGCTAAGTTTGTGATTTGGGGAGCTCTTGTTTAGTGATTTTTTCTATTGATGAGCGTTTGTAATTCAATTTGTATTAGTTAGTTGTCTTGGTTGTGGGTCCTCATGCATGACTAATATACAGTTTAAAGTAAAGTTCAAAATTGCATGTGGACTCCTCCACCATCTTCTTGCAGCGGGGTCATAGCTGGAACAGCAAAAGAATCATCAAGCATCTTTTACAGCCCAATTGCTTGGACTCAATGATCATACCCTTGCAAATTGCTTAGAGTATGTTCAAAGCATGATTGTTACCTCATGCTGAATGCTAACTGCAATTTTTAAAACCTCATTGCTCTCACAAGGGTCCGGGCTTCCTGAATGCAATGGAAGCTGATTACCACCAGTAGCTCAATGAGGGTGAGGAGACATTATGTTTTTTGATTAGTCTCTAAGCTCTTCTTCAGCATGGTGATTAGCACTTTTAATAACCATCAGATACAGCACAAGAACGTTAAACTTTAATTGTAATAGATCAAGCCAATCTAATTAAACAACAAACAGGTTCCATACAAAAAGACAAGGCAGTGAGAGCCTGCTATGTCTTTGCAACATATATACCACACCCAACAATTTTGTGCATCCTCCTGTCTCGCTTGACATTTTCCAAGCTCGTAAGCTATGTTGTCCTTGTCTGTGTTATAGTGGGTTCTCACATAAGAGCCATCTAATTTTGTTTGCCCTTTGTTTGCCAATTTACTTTGAAAGTGATCAAAAGCTCAGCTCAGCTTGGAATTCTTGCACCACCCACAAGCAATTTAGAATACAGTAGAGTGTGGTGTTTTGTGTCTGCTCTATGTTACCTACAAGAGAGGAAACCAATTTTTTTGGAAATTTGTCCCTGGCTATGGAACATACGTAAATCCAGTCTATGAATGGAAGGAAGTAACCTTTAGGTTACACCGAGCTGATCAGTTGCATTGTGTTTTCCGAATCATATTGGTGATTATACAAGGGCAACCTTTAATTTTGATGTAGGAAGAAATTGTGCAATCCAGTGTTACTGCGAACTCTCAAGCCAGAAACTATGCACTTCAGTGTTACCCAATAGCTTAGTCCCAAATGTGCATTTAAGTACTTGGTGTGCCAATTTAAGCTTGAAATATTATGTATTTGGAGGAGGATGCAGTCGGCTAGTTTTGGGTTTGTAGGTGATGAAGTATTAATAGAGTCTTGAGAGTTGATTACATAATTTGAGAGCTAGTTTTTGTGAGCTGAAAGCTCTTGTTGTAATTTGGGAGATTTGGTTTGGTTGTTGTCACTTGTTCTATAGGTGCCTGGCATGCTTTCAGCACTTGTTCGACCATCTGGATGCTACTACAAATTATGCCTTTTTTGTGGGAAAATTTTCATTTACTTGGCCAAAAAAAATCCATTGCAACTCACATAAAGGATTTTTGTGAAAAAAACGTGCCAAAGTTGCCAGATTTTGAGGATTTTTTTTCCTGAAATCATCATATTTAGACAATAGGTTCCAACAGGTCGCAAAAATATAGCAGGATATATATTTTTTCTACTTTCCTCTCTGACCTATAGCCGAATTTGGCTAATTCCTCTTGTTGATGACTAGTGTGGTTACATCACAAAATTGAAAAAAAATTCTTGATCATGACCTATCAAATATAGTGCACCCTCTTAATCTATTTTGGCAAAGAAATACCAAGCATGACCTTACCTCTTAGTTGCACACAGTAGAGCTTTGTAGAGTGTGGCAATCCTTTACAATAACATAACAAACTCAAGGAATTCACACAGTGCAAATTGGGGTTGGCATTACACAGTGCAATTTCGCACTCCAGCCTAGAGCAGGAGATTATCAGTTGTAAGGCCCCACATCGCATCGGTTTTCATGCCATAGCTTTTTACCCTTCAGTTGTTGTGTAGGGGAAGTCACTGCTGTCAGTGTGTTAATAGTGATTGGGAACTTGAAATCACAATATTGTGTAAAGAATTCCAAAATTCACAAAAAATGCATCATTAAAAAAACTTCATTCATTGTGTCTAGAAAATCTGGCACAGTGCCTCCCCAATCTAGTTTTTACAAAGAAATCTCAAGCATGGTTGCCTGAAAAAACCAACAAAATGGAACAACAAAATGGAATTTTGTAGAGTATATTAATTCTAGTGTGAACATTCAAGAGTAGAAATGCAAATTTTGCAGGAGAAGAATTTGTTTTACATCTACAACAATGCGAGGAAACAAATTTACTTGGGAATTAGAAGTGATGATATTGAATGTGTATGAATCTTCCAAAAGAATCATTTTCACCAACAAGGATTGTAGTATCTATATTGACACAAAGGGAAGCTTTAATTTTATTTCTTAAAACAGAAACTTTCAGTTCACAAACAATCTATTTCGTTTCTTGAACCCTATTTTCAACTTTGTTTGGAATTCTAGTCTTTGAGACAAAAACAATTTGTCAAAAGATTATTGTTGAGTTGTTTTTATTGCTATGTGGCATTCTTTTTTACATTGTGAAATCTTCAGATTTCCCAAAACATTTTATTATCTCATGCAAATTATAGCCCATGTGATGTATGATTCTTGGTTCTGAAAGTGGAAAACAACTTTCCTTCCTAAAGTTAAAAGTCGTTACCTATTTCAAGCACTGAGATTTGCTAAATGTACTTGGGGAGACAATAGGTGCACTTGGCCATTAGAGTGTACCCCAATTATCAGAAAAAATTTAGTTTTTATTCTATTGAATTAAATTCTATGTCAAAATTGTTCGATATTCAATAAATCATGCAATTTAGGTCCAAACATTACGAAACCACACTCTTGGTATTGTTGAAGAGCCCTTGATGAGTAGGGGTAATGGGTGGTGTGATTTGAGAGATCTCCTTGATGTGACAAACAAACAAAACAAGCAAACTACCTTCCTTAATAGATAGACGGTTTCTAAGTAGTCTACTCAAAATTTCCTTCCACATAAACCTATCCACCTTCTATTCTCATATCTAGATTAAGTTTCTTCAAGCTCACTTAAATCACTTTTGTGATTGGACCGAATCCAGTTAAACTTTGCATCAAGTGGCCTTCAAAATACTAGAAAATCAAACCTGGGGATATATATTCTAGAATATAATAGAAGGAAAACATAAGATTTATCATCAATCATTAAAAGAGTCAAGCATTGGATTGGTCAAGTATATGCCAAAGTCTGGCTTTAAACTTAATGTGGAAGAATGAACTGTTTCAAAAAAGAAGAAATGTCAAAAGTGTTTAGAGTTGTGCAAATGTGGGATTGTAGCTAAAGAATATAGTGCACAAGAATGTTCTTTTTCTGAACAGGTTACTGTTTTGGGGGATTATGCTATGTGGGGAACGGCAGGATCATTTCATTATATTGAAGCTTGGAAGTGGCAGCAGATTCAACAAGTTTTTTAAAAACCCAATTCATGTTCAACAGAGATTTTGGTCACTTGGGAGTGTGTATGAACATCAGCTGAAGATTATGTCATACAATGTGGTCAAGAATGACAATACTCTCCCAACCCAGATGCTAAAAGTGTACCACCAACTGGATTAGCATGAAGGGAGTAATTGAAGTATCTTCGGAATTTGATCTGTGATGCTAATTGGCTCTGAGATTGATTTTGAAATTCATTTACTCACATGGTTTTGGTCTGAACAATTGCTAGCTGGAGATAGAAGTTTGAAAAGAATGGGTTTTTTCTCTCAAATTTCGTTGGATACAGGAAAAAGTTCTTGAACATAGTTTTCCTGAAAAACAATGTTCACACTAAAGACATAGTTCAAACATAACGACTATGTTAGCTATGGACCTTGTGCTGTAGAAGTCTGTGCTAGTTCAGAATCTATGAGATCAAAGTTGCCAAAACAAACATGTACCCGAGCTAGAGTTCATTCTTACATGAGCGCATGTAGATTGTAGAGCAAAAAAAGATCAGCAAACATTCATGCAGCAAGACACTTGGATAATGATATGGTTTATTATTTTGTAGCCGAAGACTTGCAAATCAGTCTACTGTAATTCATTACGCACATAATCACACTCCAGCAGCTAAGTCTTATGACAGAAGACATTACACTATAAAGTAGATCTCAGTTCCGTAGCATTTTTCTGAAGAAAACAGTGCAGGTCGTCAACTAGATCAAGGCTAAGTAGCTCAGTAAATCCTGGTTCAACCAAACCCCAGTTTGTGCGGAGATTGTGTTCCAGCTCCACTGCAGATGCTCTCTTCAGACTGGAATACCTGCAGGTAAAAAATGTGAAGAAACATGGAACACAAAGTCATTGCCAAAAAGAGAAGATTCTGTCACGGCCTGAATATATCTAGTCTACTGTGTTTTGAGGTATGTTAGGACATCTTTCCATTAGGCTACTGTGATCACAGAACTTTTGTGATGGCAGCAGCCTTCCATTGTGGCGTATCATGTAGTTGTGCTCACAGTCATCTCACAGCTCTATAGGTCAAGCATTGACCAATATGAGGACCTGTTGACTCAACATATGTCCTTTTATTCATGAGAACATGTGTTCCCAGAGTTCTTTCCATGATCAATTACATATTTTCACAACAATTGCAGCTCTCCAATAATAGAAGGCGACTGTTCCTCCTGCAGCTCCTAGTAACTAGACAGTATGTCAGTGGCTTTCCATTAGGTTGTTGTGATCGCAACACAATGTGCGTAATCGAGATGACAGCGACCCTTAATCTTGAGCATTTGTAGAATGACAATTCCTTCATTGAGCGAGCAAGCAAGCAAGCAAGCAAGAGTACTGGGCAAGATAATAACTTGCGGATCTCTACATTTGCAGATTAACAATGTGACTCCCGAGACAGGAGTACAGTAAATGTACTAGTACTCACCGTTGCATCTCTGGCCCTTGGGCACTGGGAGGCGGCACCTCCTGGGGATGGTGATGGCAATTCTCGGCTGAACGCCCTGCGACCTGGCCAGTGGGTTGTTGAGAAGCGAGCACAAGCAATTGGCTCCCCCACGTCCCCTTCCCATGGCAGCCACGTTGTTGCAGCACTGGCGTGAGGGCGGTACACTGAGGCTCTTAGAGGCGGAAAGGCACGGCAGCAGCTGGTAAATACTGCAGGAATTAGCTGCTGCTTCGACTGAGCTGGGCACCAGAGTGCTCGCCACTACCAGAACTACAAGACCCATTACAACAAACATAGTACTGGACTTCGACATCTTGATCAAGCAACAATTCCAGAAGAAAAACGAAAAAACTCCTTCCGAGAAGGAGCTCAAGATCAAAGTCGAAAACCCAAAAAAAACAAAATAGTTCAACAACTAACAAAAGCAGGAATTGACAACTGCAAATCTGAAGAGAACTCTACTACAACAGTGCTACTGATCAAAGCCAAATTGCTGTGATAATCCAAGGCAACTACGGTTGTGTTATATAGTTCACCATCAGCTTACAGTGATCGAAGATCTCTAGTAGTTCCTTCTTGGAAATTCCTGCGCGAAGGGAGCAGGTGGAGCTGGTGCACATGAACTTGCATCACACTTCAACTAAAAGCCAAAGGCTGGCATTTAGTACTACTTAATGCCCGCGACTTGCACCACCGGAATTCTTTCTATAAATTTCTTCATGTCAGGTCTGATTTGCAGCTACTAATTGCAATGTGCATGATGTGTATAGTGGCTGATTACTGCTGCCGAAGAGTCAATCACATTTCTTGGCGTTAGTGGCAGCCTCCTCGCAACTCCTCAAGCAAAACAATAACTAAGAAGAGCCGCAAGTAGCAGCAGCTTATCCGTAGTGACTAGGTACCCCCCACAAATTACAAAAGATCAGCAAGCCTACCTACCTACCTACCTACTTCACTACCTACCTGGGCCACCGAGTGCCTTACCTACCTTCCTACCCCCTATAGTATCTTCTTACATTTCCTAGCTTCTTACCCACTAATGACATAGGTAGTTAGTTAGTTGCCTAGGTTGTGTTAGGGAGGAGTAGCAGGGTTACTATGGATGGATGATTCATCAACAACTGAGTCATAATGGGTTTCCAATGGATGGATGGATGGATGTTTCATTCACAAAGTCTGAGTCATTAATGGGTTTCCAATGGATGAATGGATGTTTCATTCACAAAGTCTGAGTCATTAGTGGGTTTCCAATGGATGGATGGATGTTTCATTCACGAAGTCTGAGTCATTGATGGGTTTCCAATGGATGGATGGATGTTTCATTCACAAAGTAGTCATTAATGGGTTTCCAATGGATGGATGGATGTTTCATTCACAAAGTCTGAGTCATTAATGGGTTTCCAATGGATGGATGGATGTTTCATTCACAAAGTTTGAGTCATTAATGGGTTTCCAATGGATGGATGATTCATTCACAACTTAGTCATAATGTGGTTTTAATCGATGGATGAGTGGATGGATGGATCACCGCCAACTGAGTCATAATGAGTTTCCAATGGGTGGTGCACTGGTGAGTGCGGATCAATGGTGCAACACCAAGCGTTTGTCCCAGGACAACTCCAAGTTGCCCCAAAGGGATTTTTTTGGGGGATGGCATCTTATTGTAGTCTTGTTTCTACAAATTGAGATTACAATTTCATTTCACATGAACCAAAAGCTCTCTAGAGCTTATGACATACACAGTTTTGTTGAGGTTCCCTTTTGGTCAAATTTTTTTGTTTCAAACATGTTTCTCAGCTTGTTACTCAAGAGAGGTGTTCTTAGCATTTTGTTCAGATTCCAAATTGAACTTGGCTTTCTTACTATAGCTTGCTGTGTTTCATGGCCCATGCTTCCTAAATATTTGAATATTTCCTAAATATGACAAATATCCCATGCTTAGACTAAATCAGGGTCTCTGAATTCAAATCTAACTTTTTGAGCTTAATATGGCCACTAAGAGTCCTCACTCAACAAGGTGAAGGTCCAAACCAGCCAAACTGGGTATCCGCCCAACACTGGTACCACCGTGGGTACTCGTTAACCCTGGCTGTGTTTTTATGGATGAATTAATATGGCTCAAAATGTTCATAATAGGAATCCAGAAATTATGTAACACCACATTAACAAAGAATATGCTGTTTGATGAAACCCTGCCAAACTTCATGAAAAGAAAGCACCCAAGAAAGGGAGAGAAAAAAGAAACAAAGGGGCAAAAGATCAAAGTTTTAAGCAAACATCCCAAAAGATGTGTGCCACATGGAGATAATGGGAACCACTAAGTATCCAAACCTCCACCAGTCACCTGAAGCATATCAACAAAAGACAAGGGAGATAAGCTCGATAAAAGTTCAAGCCTAGAAGAACCCTCCCTTGCAGTAACACCCCACCAACACCCCACCGCAATGTTGTTTCATTTGTCCTTCCATAAATATGGGCTCTAGTCAACTTAGTTCTATATTACTTTACATAAATTCAAATACAAGAGTCAGCTTGTCATGAAGTATATACCTACTACCTACAACACAACCCATTGAACTACAAAATGCCAAGGCTCACTAATGATGAAGCTTTTGGGTCAACCCAATTCTTGTCATTTCTTGAGCTGTGTTTTTGTTTTTCAGTTTTGTGATGGAGCTGAATTTGCAATCATCCATCCATAAGACCATTTAGCCAGATTTGGATATCAAGAATAATGAAAGTAAGAAAATTTAAGCATTATTTTGTATTGTTTGACTCCCTACTAGAACTTACTATGTTTAATCTGGTGATTCTTTTGAATCTTTTGAAAAGATTTCTTTTTTGGGGGCTACAAATTTAGCTTTTATTAAAAACCCAAAATTATTTTTTTCTATTTTTAAATTTAAATTTGTTGAATAATATCTCCAGCGACAAGGGGAGTTTGTAAAATTAACTTATAAAAATTAAAAGCCTCATTTGTTTTTCCTGGTTCTGAAAATCTTCATTTGATTTGCACTTCAACTCTACAGGTCAATAGTTGAGTTTTGAAAGGATATTTCAGCTGCTATAACAGTGGTTGTTTTTTTTGCCAAATTGCTGATGCCAGCATCTCAAATAGGGATTTAGGATTAAACCGTGTAAAATGCCAAAAGCTCAGAAGAAAATGCCCTCTCTGAAATCCAAATGGAAATGTGATAAAAAGTTTTCAAGTTTTTTTTCAAATTTTGGCAATTCTTACCCCCCAAAAAAAAGAAAATGTGATAAAATATTCTGTTTTCATTTTTTTTTAAAATTCGCATTTGTCATAAAACTCACAAAATAAAATAAAAATTGAGTGCAATAGTAACAAAGAGCCACAAAATTCCCACATGTGCTGCATACCAACTCCACCATGTTCATAATTCAAATGGTGATTTTAGTATACTAGTTTGAACCCCGGGCCTAATGCACAGGTGTGTGTGTATTTGACGGTACATATTACAAAATTACAACTACAAACTACATTTCCAAAACCTCTCTATATACCACATTCCGTATGTATTCATCGGGACCCTGGCCGCTGAAAATCTTGATGTTTGCATTGCTTGTGACCCGTGAGATAGCAACATACAGCTGACCATGGTAAAAGACCGGAGATGACAAATATATCCCAACTTTGTTCAGTGTCTGACCTTGACTCTTGTGGATTGTCATGCACAATCTTTATAAAGTACTATGGACCAAGGGAGGCCCAAAAGGAAAAAACTATATCATGGGATATAAGTGAATTGCTAATTTTTAATAAATGATCAAAATATTTCAATAAGTAGCTTATGACACTTGTAGCAGAGATTCTTTGTTAAAATTCAATTGTGTTTAAACGACAAATCAAAAGTTGTTAATTTTCATCAATCAAATGTTTGGAATTATATCATAAGTTGTTTCAATTTTTTGAATTAAAGGTTTAATAACGAATATATATGTGATTGACATATGATTTTTTGGTTATTAATATAGAGTATATGATATAACAATGCATTTCCATATTTTCAAGATGAAACATTAATTTCATAATTACATCTACACTTTTCCAATTATTTGGAAATTAATTGGTTTCCATTGTTTAACCAATTATTTGTTCTTCATATGTGAAGTAAGTTTGCTTATGTGTCAAACTATATTTTTGAAATGAATGCAATTTGAAATTCATATATATAATTTTTTGTTAAAATATATGTTGGGTTTGTTGCAGATATTGCTATCAAAATCTTGGGGGTGCCCCCCCCCCTGGGGCCGGGCATGCCTTTCCTAGACAGCGACACGTGTGCAGAGGGGGGTGGAGGGGTAGGGTTTATTTCTGTCAGAGTTTTCTTCCCATACTACAAACTGCTAAAATGTAGCCATTGTAGCCTTGACAATCTTTTGTGGGGCACGTTATAACCTTACCATTTGAAGTTGATGGTATGGAAATTTGTGGGACCAATCAAGACCAAAATTTCTTTGGCAAAATAAAGTGATTGAATTAGTGAAACAGGAGCTATTACAAGTTGGGGGGTTGCTCATTTTGCCTAGCATGGATGTGACCTCTATATTATATATAGCCATCTAGAATTAGGTGTCAATGACATAGAATGGGGAGATCCCAATAGAAAATCATTACACAATTTTAGATGCAGTGAGAACTTGTCATGATTTTGTTTCAAGTAATGCCAAGCTTCTAACATTGATGGGGTATGTGTAAGATGAATTGCCATCCCAAAATGCTCCAAAGAGTATTTTGTCAACATGTTCAGTTAAGTGAACAAAATCCCAGTAAAGATATGTGGAGGGGTGTTTGCACAATGCTTGCTTGATTCCAGGAAAATTAGCTGGTACTTTTGTCCCACATTGGAATTGAGCATGAAGGAAGCCTGCTCCGCAACATCCGCCAGTCACATTCTTCAGCCCTGAACCAGTCAACACAAAGTGGATATGAAGCAATGCCCATTGCACAACAGCTACAATCAGAGAGCCTTCTTGTTTACTGGTCCATCAAAACTGCTGTAATAAAACTCAATTCTTATGAACTTCTAGAACATGATTCCACTTGGATTCAAAAGCAAGTGAACATATATACATATAAAGACAACATCCCATGTGGTGGTGTGAGATATTGCATAAAGATCATGAATACATACCAAAAGATGTGGGG
>Ga0209208_10001371_pt1 | contig 34110 bp, 34 predicted proteins | sample S1TSphfallax_3_FD_187694 | JGI IMG/M metagenome (GOLD analysis project Ga0209208, IMG submission 187694) | Host-associated microbial communities from peat moss isolated from Minnesota, USA - S1T2_Fd - Sphagnum fallax MG (SPAdes) (version 2) | ecosystem: Host-associated > Plants > Peat moss >...
ATTCTGAATAATTTCACTATGCATATCACAATATTATAGTAGATGATGGAAAAAAATTGTAATTTCAAAATTTATAAACGAATTCATTTTTTGAAAAAAAATAATTATTCATTTTGTTGATGTGGAAACTGACCCTAGGATACAGTATGGATTATCTCACTCTCTGACATTTGAAGAAGTAATAATAAGAGATTTAGTTGTAATTACCTTCAATGAAGCAATGATTCTTTTCCTCAATTTTGTCACTTATACTTTTCTACTATTTTCAAATCTTGTTGGTATGATACTCTTCAATTTTGCTGTAACAAGTCATTTTAAAATTACCCTAGGTTTTTAATTATCTCTTTTAATCAGAATCACAATAGTTGGGTTTCATATGCATATAGGCGTCAATTCTTTAGTTTCTTACTACCACAAGGAGTACACTTGCTTTTGGCACCTTTCTTAGTACTTCTTACGACATTTTTTTATCATTTTCACCCATTAAATTTAGGAATACATTTATTTGTCAATACGATGGCCAGTCATAATTTAATTAAGACGTTAAGTGAGTTTGCCTGGATCATGCTTTCTATGGAGCGTATTATGTATTTGGCACAGCTTGCTCCTCGTTGGCACAAGAAGTTTTATACTAAAGTTGAAGAGACATTGCCATGCAAAAAGTACAAACATTTTCATAATGTGTTCTCAGTGGCCTTCCTTCATCCAGGGAGGAAATTAGGCCCAAAAGTTTGTTGGAACAAAAAGATGAGAAAGAAGGAACTCTATGCCATCCATGGCATTTGTTCCCTTGGTTGATGGAAGGATTCAAAAAGGATGAAATCACAGAGCAAAGGAAGATCAAGCCCAACCATTCACTTGGATGGTTTAAGGGGATAGCAGGCCTTCAAATATGTGGTCTCAAAAGTCTTTTAACTTGAGAAGGTTACAAGCCAATACATAGCAGATGAATAAATGCAAATCCACAGATCTAAAATCCCCTCCTTCCTTGTATAAAAAAACACTAGGTTCTTGTGTTCAAACTAGTGGTGAACACTCCATGGTATTAAATGTCTATGAGATTGCAAAGCTAAATTGTTTTGTCAATTCTAGTTGAACCAAAACTAGACATGACAAGAATGAGTTCAAATTGCAAACAAATGTTAGCCAGTTCTTGGTCCTATTTCATGGTCAGGCGCTTGTTCAATCCCAAGGTCCCCAGATCATTGATTTAGCAATTTGAAAAATCAGAACCAAAACCAAATGTGGAACCAACCTCCTGTTGGAAGGTTCCAGTGGAAGGTTCCAACTTCCTGATCCAGTTCCAACAGGAAGAGTTTGAAGTTCGAGATCAGGAAGGTGACCAAGTGACCTTACAACTCTAGGACCTGCCAGACACTGGTCATTGATGACAACCTTAGTTACAAGTGACTACACTGCAGATAAGTCCAAAAACCCAACATGTAAAAACCATATCTCTGTAAAGAAAGGGCTTATAGACACACATGGCAACTCCACTGGGCTAACAGTCCTCCACGCAGATGAAGACGTGATTGGATTGGTCAGCTAAGATATAACAAGCATGACCAATTGGGTCACTTCAAAATGGACAATTCTTTCATGAAACAGTTGAGAAGATACATACCTACCATGTGACATAGGCAGGGGACCAAAACAAGCTATTGCTACCAGCCTAAACTCTGCTTGGAGTCTACCAGGAAATCCACTGCATTGAGCCATAACCTGTTGTGTAAGTAGCACATCACAGTGCCTGTCTTCTTTGTCAGAAAGGATCTTACAAAACAGTATGGCTCACTACAGTACCTATTGGATTTCACAGTAAGAACTCAAAGAATTAACCTCTATAGAAGAATAACAAGCCTGCGATGTCTTTGTGCCTGCAAATTCTTGCTTGAAATGAAGGAGACCTGATGAATAATCATACACTAACAGTAGCAGCAACAGCCCTTGTGAAGTTCGATGATAAGCACCAGCTGCCACATCCTCTTCACTGTGATTTAGCATTGAATTGATGCATGTAGTTATCATGCTGAAGGCCTTGCATGGTATCATTCTTCTCTACTGTGGACCAGAACCCAAACTGTCCCAGCGAAAAGGAGGCCTCACAAATGTCACGAATGGAGGATCCTTGAACAGTAGACACACACAAACACAGATAGTTGCAATCGTCACCAAAGATAACAAGAAGGACTTTGGAATATAGGCATTTACAATACCACCACGATTGCCAGCTTGCCTTCCAAAAGCACTGCAAGGAAACCTAGCCTTGCCGGTGTTGAGCTTCACCCCTGAAGCAGACCTCTGATTTGAACTAAATGGCAACTCCAGATTCAGTGATTTTGGTGCTGCTGACTTTGAAGCTTCACAGGGTCTTTGGTCCTGAATGTGTGGCAATGAATCTCCTGGGATATTGATAGCCACACTTCCTCCCATACTCTCAAGCAGAGCAAGTTTGGCTCTCACCAACTGTATAGACTTGATGTTCCCTCCAACAAGGGCCAAGCTGAGAGGTGTCTGTCCACTCTCATCCTGCTTGCTAACCCAAGCATGCAACCCAACCTGAGCACGTACCACCAAATGAATGTGTTACTGTAACAAATACTTGGTGGATCTACAAATACAGCTCATCAATGTATGAGATGATGCAACCAAATTCAGACCGAACTTAGGGGAGAATTCCAAACACACCTGGCAGGGGTCACTTGTGAGGGCATCTACAACATCTTCAGCATCTTGCATGCTAGCTGCAATGTGCAAGGGTGTCAAGCCTGCAGGTCCAGCCATGTCTGGCCTGAAGAAGTTGCCCCACTGCAATTTGAACTGCATTATTCTCTGGAAATTCTCCAACCCAGAATCACTCTCTTTTGTGAGGGATGAAGGCACATAAGCCAACAGAAGCTCCACCATAGGCCTACACTTCCTGCGGACTGCCCGATGTAACAAACTGATTTCATCTTGCACAACATGGGACAGTTTGGCGAACAAAGAGTCAGACTCTGCTCTCTGAAAGGGCATGTCCAAAAGCTTTTGCACCACAGTGCACCAATCACGCTCAACTGAGAAGACCAACAGGCATTTCAAGCGGAAAGCATGAACCTGGAAAACATGAGCCACAATTAAATGGAGACAATAGATAACTATTCAAATTAGCACACAACTATTACCACACACAAATGTAGAAGTTTATACATGGTGAATATCTCTATGAGACTGCAGAAAAATCTCCATAACAACACTTTGAAGGTGACACAATGATGAGTGCAGTCATAACCTTATGAGATTCACTCACAAAGTGTCAGACCATCAACTTCATCATGAATAGCAGAGACAAGTTGCCATGACTACCCACTGACTCCATCAGCTCCTGACAGTGGCTCGAGGAACTATATAACAACCTGCCCAAAAATTGAGGCAAAGAACCATCAAACTTTGGACACATATCTGTGTCCTGAGTTTCTGTCACATTTCCAACTGCAACAGGAAGACTCAGTCATGACATTGGCTAGCACTGAAGAGACCTAGCCAATCAAAGAGTCAGCAGTGTCCTCATTAAAGCTGCAAGTTGTAAGGGTGAGCTTTGTTTCATTTGAGCATGTCCCTCTACAAGCAAGCATCTACACCCACATTTTTGTACAGTACATAAGATCCCTCCAAGTTATGTGTTACGCACAGTGAAACAACTATGCAAGTGTGCTCTTTCTACAATCAGACTTTGTGTGATGCTTTGAATGGTAGGCAGGGTGCATGGGCACAAGATACCTTTGGGACTGCCTTTCTTAATTGTGACATGACATCCCTGACCCAGAATTGAGGGTTACACAGAAGCTTGCCTGCCAAAATTCATTTCTAGCAGAAAAGTGAAATTTTTGTCTTCATCAAGACAATTGCTTTCTGACATGAGCTCATTCCTCATTGGATATGCTATCCCAGTATAAAATCCACTAAACAGAAAACAGTAATAATGCACACCTGTCAGGGGTTCTTCTGCTGGCCCTACAACCACTCATCTCTCAATCTTCCAGTAGCTGGTATCAACAAACTATACCCACAAATCTCAATCCAGATTGGCAGTTCCAAATTTAGTGCAAGCATCCCTGCCCTGTTAGCCAATGTCATCAATGACATGAACCAGGATATGAAGTTGCCTACCATGTCAAGAGAAGCAGAGTCACTGAATTGCCAATAGCTCCTGTTCTGGAAATACCACCCCAGTTCATGTAAGAAGCATGCAACATCCTCTTCCACCAAAGCTCGTGCCACCTCACTACAAATCAGGATATCACTGGATTCAAGCCCCTCTCTTTCAGCCATCTCAGCTGCACATAAAGTTGCAGCCTCAATTTCTTCTTCTAGCTTGCAGAGCTCCTTGCACACTAATGTGTTTGCAACTATGACTGGCTTTGAATTTCCTCCACTGAGATTTTGTTCAACCTGCACCAATAATAAATTCTCAGCATATCCTAAGATTCCACATGAGAAGTTTGGCCTTCCTTCAAATCAAAGGCAACTAAATCCATTGCCAAGTCACAGCTGTCAAGTTGAACATAAAACCATTACAGACAGCAGATTTCATTCTCAGCTACCTCGTTGCAAAAAGACCCCAGAAATATTTTAATCCATGTCTAAAACAATGTCCAGTTTTAAAGATTCACATTTGAGCAGAGATTTGATTGTGATCTATGAACTTGAAAATGCATACCTCAATGAAACACCGACCCACAACATCAGAGCATTCCCCACAGAAGGTGAAAGTGTGATCCACTTTAAATATGGCTCTATCAGCTGTGACCATGATAGCGCAGTCCTCCACACCTTCCTCACCATAGCTGTTGACTTCATCAACTTCCACATCAGCTCCACCACTGGCATTGTCTGCTTCTTCATCCTCCACATTAGAAACACTTTGTGACAAGTTTTTTCCCTGATACACACAGAGTAACCTGGAGCAACAGAAACGAACATCAAGTCAAGGGGCAGCACTCTTTAGTTGCAATTTATGGCAAGGCAACATTTCAGACAATGAAGTTCAATCTTCCATTATCATATATACCACCTAAGACAACTCAAAGATTTACAGCAACGACACATACCTGGTCCCAGAACGTGCAAGGTTGAACCCATTGCAACTGATATTGGTTTCTTGGCCAGCTACAATAGCAATGGGACGCACTGATTGAATATAGGGTTGACTCAATGGATCCACCAATTTCCTTTCAACAATATTGCCTGTAAACCAAACCCATAAAAATTCAGCTGTTACCAGGCTCACTGCACCACTCGAAAAACACAACATAACTTTCCTGATCATGTCTAAGACCATATACATGGCAACATAGGTTGAACACTGCTCATCAAAGATCTCAGAGTCAAAACTCAAACTGACCATACAGTTGATCTGCAAAGAGCTAAAAGATGTCATACTGTCATTTGTTGTGAGCACTTACAGAAATTCAATGATGATGTTCATATGTCCATACCATAAATCTTCATACATCTCCTGTAGCTACAGAATAAAGTGATTTTTTTTGTCAAATGTGGTATGAAACTAACCATCAACAATCAAAACCATTTGCTGTTCCACTTGCACCAAGATGCGGCCTTTGTGCCAAAATGCACCACTGCAGGTATTGAGTAATTTCTCCAAACTTCGTTGCAAGTCCCTGTCTAACTGCATGAACATGAAAACTATCATTAGCAACAGTATTCACTACTAACATATATACATGTTCACCATTGCATTCAGTGAGGATTACTGATCACATTAGTGTGAATTAAAACCAATGACTCCTAATGCAACATAATCCTGCAGGAAGGTTCACAGAGTGATTTACAGGAGTCTTCTGTCTTCAGACATTCCTTCCAACATTAAAAAGGGTCAAATGCACTGTTCTTCAAGCAGGTTGATACTCACAGTTTCCATCAGTGTGCACACAGAAGAGTGCAATCACAGAGACTTCAGGTGGGAAGAAATCCTAAGTTCAAGAGATTTCAGTACACACCTCCACCCATGCAGAATGTGGCATGGAAACATATATAGTCAATACAACACAACCAGGTTTTATGTAACTCTCCATGTCCGTAGGTAGGTGCTCAAGCCATGCATCAATCTGGATAACAAACAGACAGATTGTCAGTACCATAGAAAAAACATTTGCAAGACTGCTGCTTGAAGTGATCTACTGGCATGTACATGCTAGTCACTTTCAAAACTTGCAGTCAGATAAAAGACAGCTGTTATCATTAACCAAGTCTGCAGAAATGCCTAGCAGCAAATTAGACAGCAATGCAAGGCTGGAGTTAATACAATACCTGCATTCGTAGATTATGTGGCAGGTCTTCAGGTGTTCGGTCAAATAGCTTGAGTAATATTCGACGTGTAGGGTTCTTCCACATCTGCCATACACCAATCCAAAACACACCCAATACAGAATGGAGCAAAGCATTAAGAAGTATTATGGTACATATTATAAAGCTTTAGCTGTACAGAAGTCACCCCTTAAAACAAATCTGGACTAGAAGACACCAAAATCTCATGTAATACCCATCAACAAAGAGAATATGACTGCTAAAATCAGAAATTGCACCTCAATATTTGGAGTTAAGTGAGCTGGTAATTCCTCATCTGACCCTGACTGTGGACTGTTGCTGAGTTGCACAATTGAAGGTTGCAATGCTGGGCGAGGATCAGGTGGAATGGGCCTAAAAGATGACCCAGTCTTCTGGGCCCCAATACTTGAAAGCATTAAGCTTCCCCTACTACCAATTGCAGAGTTCATTCCTGCATCAGCCCTCTGTCTAGCATCCTTCCCAATGGCTACAGTTGAATGGTCAGCAGTTGACTGCTCTGGGAACAATCTTTGCATTGCTGGTGCTGCAAGGACCTGGTCATCCTGCAGAGCTGAAAGCTCAGGATTTGGCATCAATCGCTCAGCAATTGGCCTCACCAAGGAGCTGTCAGTAGACTTTGGAACGAGTTCCCGGGACACAGGCAGCCTATGATCAGTGGGAGCTGGAACACCAGAAGCACATCCGAAAGATGAGTGGCCTACTTCTCTTTGCAAAGGGCATGTGAGCAAGTCAGGGGTAGATGAAGAAGCATGTGATAATGGCACCAGACCTGCCCTCTCTTGTATAAGAGGATGAGATCCCAGAACATGCATTAGTGATGTGGGTAACTGCCCGGTGCTTTGGAGCAGCAATGCCAAAACTTCCGGTGATGAGCCTCCTGCCAATCTGGAAAGAAGCTGTTGTGTTGCAATTGATAGATCAGAAGTGTGACCATTTGATGGTGCCACTTGCTCTTGCCTACTGACTAAACCAGCTGCTAGACTGTCAAGATTCGGGATTAACGAATTCCATAATGGTGTTGTTCTGTCCTCCAAAGAGGCCAAGACTGCTTTCCTTAACAGAGCCTCCCTGTCAACAATAGGTGCATTGGCATGGTTGAGGGATGTCGATGCTGCATCCACACAATGAAGTCTCATAAAACAGCAAAACTAATCAGACAGGACATGTTGAGAACCCAAGATCTCCATCAGTTGGAAGAAATCCTTGGAGTGAAAGAGTAGTATCTGTATTTCCTTGTTAGAATTACAGATATCCTATCGCAACAAAGATGACAGGTGGTCATAGGAGTATAGAGCCTGTTCATTAACAAGGTGATGGCTAATCCACAAACTCTTTCAATACTAAACTGACAGGATTGCAGACTTCATTCTTGTAGCAATTTTGAAGAATCTGCATCTCAACACATTCCTGGAAGCAATGGAAGGATGCTATCATGATGGAGCCAAGAAAATACAGTAAAAATTGGCTCTACAATCAAGGGAAAAAAGTTCTAAGTTCTTACCTTGCAACTGTGCCAAAATATGAAGAAGCCCACTGACTAACCCTGCTCCACCCCTGCCTATAAGATCGTCATCACCCATCAGGTAAGATCTAGCAGTTGGATCTGTCTGTGTCTTCCTTCGTCGCCTGTTGTGACCCTCAAGCCTTCTGCGACAGCTACGTTTTCCTTCATCAAACTCTGGTAGTGGATGAAATCTGTACACATGAAACATTTCCTCAGCCATTGTCCTCATAAAAGCATGTGACAAGAAACCTCATGTACACAAAAACTTTACCAGTGGCATGTGTCCTACAGATTCAATTGCTGATAAGCATGTATCTCCAACAAGGCACCACAGATGTGTTAATGACATCAATATCATGACTCCAAATTGATTTCAGTTCCCAGAAATGCTACATAAGCAACCAAATACTGTCTGTCCACTTGAAGATAAATCAAGGTGTTCCAGATGTGTCACAAAAATAAACAAATCTTGACCCAGTGAGAGGAGAAAAATGATTGGAAAGTTTTATGCCAATGAGCACAAAACTCACCTAATAGCTAAGCACATGCTACAAAATATGAACAGAGAATGGACCTGCTACATTGCTGGCAGAAGCGCTGCATAAGTTGCATAACTGATGCATTTGCTGCTTTGGAGTGCATATCACAGACTTTGTGTCGCCGATGATAGTCTTTAGCTTTGCTCAGATCTGCTTTGCAGTTGTCAACTTGGCACATGGGAACCTGGGACTGGGGAGAAGAAGAGCGGGTTCTCTTCACACCATGGGAGCCACTGCCATCCTCTTCCACAATTGGGTAGGAACTTCCTCCTAGCTTGAGGCCGAGTGATCCAACTTCCTCAGGAGCAGTGTCATCCACTCTCAGGCTTTTCGCACTATTCTGTGGTGGGGATGGAGTCTCCCTGTCAAAGAAGGATCTGCTTTGCAACTCTGACTCACTTCTACCATCACCTAACAGTGGTTGCCTAGGAGCACCTGATGACCCTTCAAGTTGAAAGGTGAACTCAGGAGCTCTACGATGTCCTCCATTTTCATCAACACTATGCCTTTGTGTCCCCTCATTTGCTGAACCACTAGCTGTCCAAGAGGCAGGCTGGGCAACAAACATAACACTGTCCCAGTTCCATGCTTTCATATCCCATTCCTTTCTTCGGGAGGAATTTTCCATTCCTTGAGAGTCAGAGTGATCCCTGTTTGATGATGAAGACCAAGGTCCATTGTCTTGCTCAACAGGAATGGTCAGACGGTTTGAGAGTATGGGCTGCTTTCCATTACCTGCAATCATAGCAACATATCAACCAACTGTTTGGCAATACATACACTGAAGGTCCAAGTAAAGGTGGAAAATGAACCATGACCCAATGTGTGGGATGGAATCAGCAATTCATCTGTCCTCCCAGCCTAGTAATTCTACAAGATGTTCAACATTTATGCTTCTCCAATGCTGGAGGAGATGCTAGGACAAACAGAATATTGAAAAGCAGTTCTCATCCAAGGTCAGTGTACAACACTCAATCCGTGAAGCAACACACGGATCTGTGAGGTAGGATATCAACTTGGAAGCAACTACCAAGGCAACAATAGGCTCCTACTCACACAGTAAGTATCAAAAAAATTGAATGGAGAAGGTCAGGAATCTTAGCAAAATATCCACTGACTTTTCAGCCAATCTCCAACACTGACCTCCTGGAAAAAATTGATGCTGATGGAAAGGCCGACTGCTATGACTGAGGCTGTCTACTCCTACATGACCCATTTCCTTCTCCATTACAGTCAGGTTGTCTGCTCACAGACTCCCAGGTTGCATGGTGATCTGTAGGTGACAATGGCAAAGAGAAGCAGAGCTACAAAAAAATGGATGATGGTTGTTGCCCTGAGAAGAAGAGCAATTGACACCCTTCCTAGCCCCAAAGATTCCAACAACAGAAAGGATTCAGCTCCTGATCCAGCATGAGAAATTGCATACAACAGCATCATCTCACCACAATCCACCCACCACAACAAGCTCCCACTCTCCTTCAATGCCCTTACATGGCACAAACTCAGCCTCCACACTGAAACAGAAACAGATACTCCTCTTCTTTGCTAGACAATCAGCATCTGCTTGTGTATCACTGATAATAATGATTCCAACATGCACATCTTTTCTGAACTCCCTCTCGCTTCACCCCCCCAATCAATGACCATGTGCAGGGTGTTGTCTGTCACTTTGATATAGTCCATCAGCCCATGCTGCAGACTTCTCTCAGAATTTGACCAGCTTCTCATGTATCATCATCAGCTTCCCAAGCTATAGCTTAACTCCACAAAATAAGTTTGAGGCAAAAGCCGTTGAGGGGACCCAGTCATTCAGCTAACACAGGAATGCTGCTGTGTTGGCTACTTCCACTCCTTTTACAGTGTTAATAATGTGCTGCAAAATGTAACAAGGCATAATCAAGAAGCCGATATGCTTCTTTATCCATCGAGATAACATCCTCAGTTTGCTGTCTCTGATCTCCTTCGTCACAGAGTCTCTTAGCTCACAACCCTAGGGTTTCTAAGTGCATGGATCTTCCCCTAGCTCACAATCCTAGGGTGCAGCGGAGCATGGATCTTGCATTGACAGAGTATATAAGAAGCAGAACCCTGGAACCAAACCCTAAGAAGTCCATACCTACTTCACATAAAACAAAAACACGATGGCTATTTTAACAGAATGCTGAAGAACAACGTCGCCTCGGTTTCGTTGCATGTCAAGAGATGTATGTATTCTCCTTTTGAGTGAAGCTAATGATGTGCTGCAATTAGAATGGTCTTCCACAAAGCAGAGCTGCTCATGCAGGGCACATCAAGAAACAACGCACAGAAGCCTAAGAAGCTCATGGACTCCTCCCTTGGTGAGTGGCAGTAGCAGCAGCATCATAATAGACCCTGTTGGTGCACCATGGTAATAAATTCCCCACGGCTCCACACGGACGGACGTACGTACGGACACATCTCAATTCCCGCAGACCCCCGACTGACTGACTCTCTCGTCCCCACCCCCTTCCTCTCTCCTCTGCTCCTGGAAACAAAAAACCACCACCACCACCACCACCACAAATCTTCGTCAAATTCCAACAGATCGGGATCAAAGAAAGCGCAAAACCAGTATCCTCTTCCCGTACGAGGAAACGAGACGTCGAAAACACGAATTGCGCGCAGCGTTTGTGAAAGAAAAGGAAGCACAGAAGCAGCGATGGCGCAGGCAGGCAGCCAGTCAGCGAGCTGCGCGACCCTGCAATCCCTTCCCCGCCCGCCCCGTGCAGCAGCAACCCTGGATGAAAAATATGAAAAAGAAAATGGACGAATGTATTATTCATCCGTTTATTCATCTAATGCCAGGTAGCTGCTACAAGCTTAGGCCACGTCCAACGGACCGGCCCTCAGATGAAAGGGTCCCACCGGCGGCAGTTTAAGGGCTGCGTCGCGAGGGATCGACGCTGCAGCAGCCGACAACTGCGCCCGTTATCGATACAAGCCAGATATCGGTCAGGGTTCGAACGGGCGTTGGGCGGGTATATTGTCTTCTAATATACCCGCGAGATAACGGTAAGAGAAAAAAGTGTTTATATATATATATATATATATATATCCTTTATGGTAAATTTCCATTTCTTTTGAGAAAAACTCATTTCAAAGAAAAAGAAAAATTTGCAAGACAACCCTCTTAATTATTAGAAATAATAATAGGTTTTTTTTGGTAGTACATGGACATTGCATAAAGATTATATTCATTTTGTTAGTTGATAACCGTTTTTGGGGGTTCAATTTGCATATTTTGTTATAAGCATTGAACATTTTTTTATTATTCAATCAATTTAGCATGATATTTTTTACAAATGATTATTGGATTGCAAAATCATTAATCAAACTAATTGTTGGGCAACAAAAAAAAAAGTGATTTAGTCATTACATTTCTATAAATAATCAAACTCAAAATATGTTATTGACAACATTTATTAGGAATTTTTCTTTTGGGTTAGAGGGGAGCATCATGTTAGAACTAGAGTCAATTGTTTTAATCGTTACAAATAGAAAAAACTAAAGGATTAGGTTTAATAGACTCAAAGGAAACATTAATAGTTTTGTTGTGTAAATGGGTGTTGGTTGCCTTAAAGCTTGGGGAGTTCTTATCTTAAGCTTCTCCTAAGGTATAAATTAGAGCATTATAAAACGTTTTCAACACACTAGTTGGGTTCCAAATCTAAATTGGGCAATGGTCAAAAACTTGAGGAAGGTGATGAAGGCTTGGAAAACCATAGAAATCAACTTGCAATTCTAGCCTCCTATATAAGTTAGTAAACTCCATCAAGCAATTAAGCATGTGGTGGGGAACAACATTTAGAAGAAGGGAATACAAAACTTCCATTGCGAGATCCCAAGAAATGTACAAAGCAAGCCTATAATGTGTTGGGGACTTGTGGAATCCAAATTTCAAAAGGCTACATCAATAGGAAGAAGTGAAAAGATCATTTTCAATTAGAGGAAGGAGAACATGTTATATAGCACAAAATAGTTGAACGCCTTCCTATAAGTTTGATAGAGGAACTCAAGAATCCAACGCAAGGGACAAAAAGTGGGGAATGGCTAAGAGTCTACAATAATCAAGCAATAGACCTAATCACCATATTTTGCATGTCTATAGATTTTTAGGCTTCTTTAGGTGTCAATCTACAAAGACAAATTGAGATGCCCAAAGAACTAAAGGTCTATAGCATTGGGAGATGTCTTGGGTTGATCCTTTTGAAAGAAAAGATGGCCTTTACAAGCATTTTGAAGAGAGTTAGGATTGAAGGTAAAATCAGTGTACATGGCACAACCCTCAATATGTTTTACAATGCACTTGACGATTTATCTTTTGACCTTGAATTATGGAGTTGAAATGGTGAAATCAAATTGACAAAATATATTATTAAACTTAGAAGGTAGTTACAAAATTCAACAAAAAACCCTCATTCAAAATGTACCTAAGAAATGGCAATATGCATTTTCACCAAACTTCCGATTAAAATGGAAGGATATTTAGATAAAGAGAAAAGCCAAAAAAAAAAATTATTGATTTACATGGCACCAAGCTATTGTGGTAAACACATGGTAAACCAAAACTAATCCAAACATCAAGATCAATTGCCCATCATGTTCATTTGTAGTGGTTAAATATATAGTTCATAGATTTTGGCTTTGCCTTAGGGCCAAAAAAGCTTAGGAAATAACCCTTTTTTTTCTTATATCAGTTCACAAACTTATCATCGCACATCCTTGGCATCTAAAAGGTTCTAAATTGATAACAAATGCCTTTTTATTAAACTTAAAAATATATAATTTATTATGGACATTATTTCGCAGTGTGACCTTATGGTCCAATTGGATTGAAAAAAATGACATTGTCTTCAATGGGAATAGATGGCATGTTTTTAAGTTGAAAGAAGTGATGTGGGAAGGGTTTGTGGACTATGGTAGATTATAATGGCATCATAATTTGTAGTTGATCAAGAGACATTTTGAAGATGAAGCCAAATTACTTAAGGTGTTTGATGAAGTTTGGGGCCCACATCATGTTATTTATGCGTGTAAATAAGTGGATACAATGGTGCTACCACCCCCCCATTAGTGGTAGCTTTACATGATAATTTTTTCTTGGCCAGGCGGGGGTTGGCTACTCTCCTTGGCTTTTCCTTTTTCCATGTATTAGTTTTTTTTACAATGGATTTTTCCATTTGTGCCCCAAAAGACAAACAAAAAATATTATTGCAATAATAGTTGGATCAATAAGAAAGGTCAATTATTATACATGCCAACCTTGTGCATGCAATCTTGCAATTTTCAAACCCCATATGTGCATATCATGCTACCTTTACTATTTAGGCAATAATTAAACTATTTCAATAAATTTCAGTTTTAAAAAAATTAAATGTTCACAATGTCAAAAGTAAATAACAAAATGACATTATTAATGACTGATTTTTTGCCTTGAAGTTTAGTAATATAATGTGCATAATGCTACAAACACACCTGGTGTTAGAAGGTTTAGTGTTACAACCCTTAACATTTCTTTAATTACTAAATAATGACATTTGTCCTAACATTAACACTTGAGTTATGTAGCTTTAAGATGACCTATTCACATTTTATTTTAGGGTTTCAAAAAATTAGGAAGGTATTTTTGTTAATCATCATTCACACATGCGAATGATGATACATTTTTTCTTTCAGTTTTTTTAATGTTCCATTAGCACTAGTTGCACCTCTTCTTGCATTTGAACATTCTATTTTGGACAATTGAATAGAAGGAGAGGTCAAGCAACTAAGCAATCAGAATGTAAACAATTGAACAAATTAAAAATAGATTGTTTAGTACACATACACATGCAAGTGAATTCATGGTTTCAAAAACTTTATGGCACACTAAAAATTATGTCATGTCATGACAAATATTGGTGCCACAAGACACACAGAAAGTTATGGTGTCACAAAAAATCATGGATTGCCATGAAAATTTGTGACACCTTGTTGCCAAATGGCATGCCATGTCATCATCACATGGAGTACCAGACCATTATCAATCACAAAGGACAATAATATTTTCAACAAACTAATAAATGTGATTAATTCATCAAATCAATGACATGAATCATGATGTTGACAAATAATCACATGATCTTGTTGCCATATAACATGTCGTATCAATATCATGGGAGATTGAATCATTGTTAGTTGCAAAGATGGATGGTTCTTGCAATTAACTAATTAAAGAAAAAAAATTTGAAAAAAAAAATTACCAAAAAAACCAACAAGTTGTCATATAGATTAAAATTATAAAACCATGATGCCATGTGGCATGTTGACATCTTTTACCATTACTTAGTGATTATTATGATTAAGTAGTTATAAACATAGTTGAAAAAAACTAGTGTGTTTAGTTCAAAGGACAAGATTTGTTGTAGTGAGGGTAATTTTTTTGGACTTGCATTTTGATGAATCGTGATTTGATTCTTAAGATCTCTAGGGCTTAGGTTTTTCACTGATTATAGTTATATATTGTATTAGGTAGTGAATCAAATATTTTGTATGCATCATGAACCATTGAATATTAAGGTTGCAAGTACATGTGGTAATGGGCACTAGTGATAGATTGCAGTGAACCATTAATCAAAGTTGTGATTTGAAACCTTCAAGGTTTGGTTCATTTTTTTTGTGTGAAGCTATAGGTAATGGACATATAGTGAAACCATTTTTTTGTTTGAAATTCTACAAAATTATAAACTATAATGACCTGCATTACCATGTGCATTTGAATTTTTTATTGTAGATCTACAAGGTGAACTTTTTTGGTAAACCTTTAAAGTTTTCATTTTTGGGTTTATTTTGTTGTTTGAGATTTGTTATTTTGTTTCAAGCTTTAGCCATGCTTCCAAAATTACAAATTCCAAATAATTTCAAATTTAAATATTTTTTTGGTGGTCAAGTCCCAAAAAAAGCCTTTGCATTTAATGAATTTATTTCTTTTGATTTACCTAAATCTAATCACATGGGTGAGCAAAAAAAACCAATTGCAAAACCCTAAATTGATAATTATTCCACCTCGTGATTGTAACACAATTCTTGAAATGTTTGAACTTTTAGAAAACCCTAACCCTATTGTTATTGAGGATGTGCATTGTTTTAATTTCAAAAAATGAAAAAAAATTCTTAATAGTGATATGGATCACAAGTTTCAAAATGTTTGGGCTTTGAAAATGCCATGGGTAGAGCCCATTTTTAGTGAAGTTAGAATGGTTATTTCAATGAAATGTTGTGTTTGTTCTAAAATTGAAAAAAGGACAAGGTTTTGGTGCAAAGTGGGATTCCATTGCGAATCATGCATGGAAAAGGAAAGCTCATGATGGTAAATGGTTTATGGATCCAAAATGTGGGCATGCAAAAAATGAAATTTCTAACAATAATTGTCCTCCAATAGCTTGATCTTGGTTAGGTAGTGGAAGATAAAAGGAAACTTGTTTAATTTGCTTGTATTTTGAGTCTTTTAGGTAAAGGTGAGCCAATGATAGATTAAGGAGATTTCAAGCCTTTGTTTGAATTTTTGAATCTTTGATTTATTCCAAAAAAACATTGGATTGGTGGGGCTTGCTAGGAAATGGCAAAACACATAAATAATGAAATGAAAAAGGCCATTAAAACTATTATCCAAAATGCCAAGTTTGTATCTTTAATTTGTGATGAGGTTATTTCCATGGATAATGCAAGCTAGGTAAGCATGCATGGTCATATTGTTTAAGATTAATGTCGCATACCCTTGTTGTTGAATGTGCAACATGTGCTTTTTGGATATGGAATTAATAGTCTAACTTTACTGTTCATGAACTCTTTGATGATACAAAGGTGTTTGCAAAAAGAAGACCTTGTTTCAAGGTTGGTCTTTTTTGGTGTTGATGGGGTTCATACCTTCCAAGGCCTCAAATATGGAATTATAGTTCAAATCCAACAACAATGTGCTCCATTTGTCATTGGTGTACATTGTATGGTTCATTAAACTAATTTGGTGGTACAAACTTTTTCACATTTACCTTTGGTATTTTACATTGAAGCATTTTTGCAATGTTTGTATGTTTATTTTTGCCACAACCCCAAAAGACACTTGAAATTTACCAAATTGGCAAAGATCATGGAAATTAGAAGCAACAAAATATTATGAAACATTAAAACTAAGTGGTCATCCATGATTTGTCCTATCAAGTGCGTGTTGTTTGAAAATTGCACCTTCTTCATGAAGATGACATTGGGTGCACCCACCATAACTTCTGCCAAGTTTAATTTGTGTTTGATGACTAATGTAAAAATGTTGTTGGGGTTGAATGTCATTATGCCACTATTGGAGGAAGTGCATTCATTGATCAAATTTTCCCAATTATATGATATGTTTGTATGTGATTTCATTGCAATAATGAAAATTTGTGAAATGGATGTATATATGATGTACTATGACAACCACTATTATTTCCAAGGTGATGTGTTTGGAAAATTCATGCCTTTATCAATAATGTTCACGAGAGTATGAGTTTTTGATGGATCATGGATTTGAATATAAGAACATATCACCTATCTTTTGAATTTGTTGGGTATCATGTTTGGGCCACACATGTAGATCAGATGGGGGCATCTAGTTTTGTAACAAAATATGTGTATGAAGAGGTTGTGGCATTTGTGAAATGATAATGTACAGAAGTTGCCAATCAATTTATTACATAGTTACAATGTTGATTCCTAGATTAATATTTAATGGATGCATTTAGGGTTGTGTACCCCTAATACTAGTTGCAACTAGAACTTGAAGTTGAGTTTGTTGCTCATTTAACAATCTTCAAGGCTAACCTTTGCTAGATTAAGAAGGTTGAACCTTATGAAGTATGGGTTTTAGGACTGTTTTTAGCCATTGCGTTTGATTTGCAAAGATCTTTGTTTGTCCTTATCATGAAGAATAATGCTAAATTGGCGATGCAAAAACCATTTGATATCAACCCCCTTATTAAGCTAAAATGGACCCTTTTTTCATCACGAACTTTTGAGCAAAAGATCAATGAATAGATTAGGTTGGGTGAACTTGTTGGGATGCAAGTGATTAGTTTAGTAGAGGATGAACAATGTTTTTTTACACTCATCTTTATGAAAATTAAATTAAAAAATCGATTAACAAAACATTTGGAGCTAGTCATTTGAATGTTAAATCAAAAGTTCTTCACCATCCAAAAACTTTCCTTTTTGAGTAGCAATTCAGAATTGGAAAGAAAGTAGAACTCGATATGGTGTTGAAGCTTGAAGGTGAATGTGAATTCTACAACTGCCCTTTGTTTCCATGATCCATGTTATTTTGGATGTTATTTTGGATGTGATGATTTTTGAACTTTCAACCAAGTTCCAACACCCTTTTGGGCCTTAAGGAAACACGAATTGACACTTGTATTTGCATTGAGAATTTATGACTAACATTTTTTTTTGTGCAAGTTAGGCTTTATGATGCAATGGCCCGGACTCTATGGGTCAACGTTCGATTCCCCTATATAGTTTTTTGTCACCCAGAAAAAAAAACAAAAACAAAAACAAAAACAAAAACGAAAGTAAGAAAATAAATTATTAAAACAAACTTGAAAAAAATTTGATATCTTGTAACCCCAAAACTTACATATAAAAGTCTGTTATAGTAAAATCATATCCAACCAAAATTTTCCCCTAATCACTCTGAAGACCTGCATACCTTACCATGTAGTTGGGCAATTTGACACATAATATGGTCATGTGGCAATTACAGCTCAAAGAGGGGCTAACATGTGTAGCCAACAACTCAGCCAAAGTTAAATAGTAAAAGAAAAGCACAACTGGTGGTGGGTTACTCTCCACTCAACCCATAGATCTGGGATCTGGAGATCTGAAGATTCCCAACAGACCAACAAAATGTCACTCAACTCACCTCAACAATTGGTTTGCATAAGTGCAAAATATTGAGACTTGGTCCTTGATTGCATTAACTCTCTTACACCTGCAACTGCCAGGTGAGAGTTCTTTCAAAGGGGGTTAGGAAATAGCTAGTAGAGTGAACATGGAGAAATAGTATTATACAGGGTGTACCATTTTTTCCCATCAAAATCACTTCAAAAATCAGTATCTTCTCCCCACATTCTGAATCCTAATCTTGCCAAATAAAATTCCATTAAATCTTGCTCATCAAGATCTTTCCAACAACACCCAAAGGCACATATACCCATTCATCCGAAATTTTCAGCTACGATTTAATTTAATTTGCAGTGAAAAAATCATTCAATGTTCAAGAACTTTTGCACCACAAAGTCCAAACGCCATGGAACCAAGCCCATGCACCCCTCCTCCTTGTTGAGAGCTTTCCAAAGACACCAAGAACATGATCTGAAGCATATCCCCGTTCAGTGGATCTCATAACTACCAAACAAAACAAACTACCTAACTTCATAGATCGGTTGTTTAAAATTGATAGCAAGAACCTTGAATAATTGACCAAGTTTTTGGAAAATACATTAGGGTTTTTTTTTGTTATTTTATCATCAAACCTCAAGCAATGATAGTTCCTAAAGATGAAATGTCGGTGAAGAAGACAATTACACAAATGGACAATGCATGGCAATGGAAGTGTTTTGGAAATTCTTGTTCACAAAGTGAAATGATATGTGGGTTGAATGAGGTGTGAAGATTTTTAAAAGTTCAATAAATTACTGAAATTTTCTAAAGGACAATGGTCAAACTGAAATGGAATTTTGGTTAAATTAAACATTTTGGATGATATTGGAGAATCCGAGATGTTGGATCTAGTAAAACCAATGGATTTGATGAAAACCAAGAAAGAGGGGATTTGGAAAGTGGAATCTAAGATTGATCATGGATGAAATGAGGGCTAGAAAAAATTAATAACCTCAAATTAATTGGAGACAAATAATGAAAGAAATGAAAGTCAAGCAAAAATAGGATGCAAGAAAGTTGAAATCCATAAAAGATGGATGAAATGAAGCTCTGGAAGAAGAAACTTCGGCAAAATTGAAACAAGAAAAAGACAATGGATGAATTGAAGGCTGAAATAGATATGATCTGAACAAGACTATGCCCAAAAACATAATGGATGAAATGAAGGCCAAGAAAAACAGAATTTGAGTGAAATTTCATTTGGAGATTTATCATGAAAATTTGGTGAAAAAAATGCACCAAAGCTGCCAGATTTCAAGGAACTTTTTTTCTGGAATCGCCAAATTTAGACAATAGCCTGTTCCATCCAGCAGGTTGGCAAAATATAGCAGAATTCTTAAATTTTTTTGGCTTTCCTCTCTGAACTGTAGCCAAAATTTTGCCTCTTGACACATTGAAGGCATTGTGCTAGAAAAAAAACAAAAAGCCAATTCTGAGGCTCCTCACTACCAGCTAATAATAATTCGCTCCTCCATGTCTTGAGGGAACTTTGCAGAAACAACATGTTATTATTTAACTTGTGTAACAAACAATAATATGGATCAAAAGTATGAAAAAGAGAATTACACTTCTCCTACTTCATATCCTTGACTATAGACTTTATGCATTTAGTGTAGATCACAAGACTCATTCTTCTCATACTAACAGTATCCTACCAGTTGCTGAGCCCTTATATATGCCCTGAGGTTTATGAGTGTCAAAATACAGGGTTAAAGAACTGGGCACCTGCACAGCTTAGCCAACAATGGGCATCTTTTCATCATCCACTTCCATCTCTGTCTTCAAAAATCAGATTTCCTATCCTCTTGGAACCTGAAAGATCAGAAGTAAAGATTGTCAGCATTGTTAGCCTACTTTTTGTGCAGAAAGGAAAAATGTAAACCAGCAATCCAAACAGCCTATGAAGGAGAACAAAAACCAGATAGGCTCTGCATGCAACATAAGTTTCAGAGCAAGAGAGGGACCCTGAAACATACACATGTTGCAGATGTTTTGCTATGAGGTCACATGTCTTCAAAATCACCATTGTGCTCCAAAAGGTAGTTGGCTGCCAACTGTTCATTCTTATCGCACGCCAGGAAAGCCTCAATCACAAGTGCACGATCAAATCCCATGGCCTCAAGCTGTTCAGGAAAATACATTTCACAGAAGGATTCAATAATAAAAATTCTACAAATAGTCCCTGAAATCATTTGCTTGTCAGATAAACTATGAATAGAATTCAATCATAGGTGTCTGTGCCAAAGGTCACAGAAAAAAAGTACAGAAGAAGAAGGATGCCTGTACCCTATCAATGGCTTCCCTCTCTTCTGGGGTCACATTAATTGACTGTGGCATTGCTCCAAGCTGCCCAAGAATATCCCTGCAATCTCCAGGCTCTCACATTTAGGGAGTGTAATGCTGTCTTCAAGAGGTGCAAAAAAAGTTCCACAATTACTCAACATTTGACACATGTATAAACAATTGAAAATCCACCAAACACCATGAAAATGAAAAGGGGATACAAGGACAAGTAAATGGGCTCATTCCTCCTAGAAGCACACAAAAGATCAACAGAAAGAAAGCCTCTGACTCACCCTTCTGCATCTTCACCACCTGCTTCGTTGATAAGATGAAGGAACTCAGCCTGATTCTCATTGATGAGCCGCAACAAGGCAGGATTTTGCTTACCCAACTCCTGAAGCATTGGCTGTTGTGTTCCATTCACCAAACATCCCAAGGGCATCCCAAAGTTCAGGGTGTACTCTAGGTGACAATGAAGAAAAGAATGATGATATCCATTTGTACATCATACTCTGCATCCCTTTGCAAGGGACACCAAAAGACCTCCACATGTTCGTTATCATTATATCAAGCAAAGGTGCAGCAAAGATGGACCAAAAGCCTAAAGGCTGGTATGCAAACCTGGAGTATTTGTGGATTTGCCTGCACCATTGTCCGTAAAGCTTGAAACTACACAAAAAAAGCAAAACTGTGTAAGCAATGTTAAGGTATCCATATATCAGGTAGCATACGCTACAAACCCATTTAGCAAAATGACCCCAGACACCATCCAACAAAAGCCTCCAGCAGTAAGGTTGCAACAATGTGTTGCAGTGACATGGAACTGGGTACTATTTTAAATGGATTTGTGTATCACAAGATCCAAGTTTTGAGGCCTTGAACAAGGAGTCTTCATACTCTCAACATCTATCAACACCAATGACACTGCAAATGCACTGCAACTCTAGTTGCTATGCTGACCACCTGCAAAACTGAAACCTTGCAGCTGCTACCGAGTCTTCAGTTACTCCACATACAACATGAGGGCATGATAACCTGGGGGTTGTTTCGCAAAAAGTCAAGAGCTCCAGCTGCAGCTCCTCCCCCACCCAAACCAGGCATTCCCTGAACCAAAGAATTGTAAAACTAAGTCATAAGACAGGAGTACTTTAAAAGTCCAAAGAGAAAACAGCTCACATTGCACACATCCACCAGCAAGGATTATGCTTCGGAAAAAGATATGCATAAGGTTGTCCCTTTGATGACATCAATACAACTCAACCTCAAATTGCAACCCAGCTTCCAATAACTAGTACAACCATACCTGAGGGAAGAGGTCCAAAGGAGCAACATTAGGTCCTCCAGAAGCTGCTGGAGCTGGGGCTGCAAGCGTAGCAGGAGCAGGGGCAATTGATGGTGCAGCACCAGGTACTGGGGCAGGAGGCCGAGCTACAGGGGCAGCCACCTCAGCAGCTTCTGGTATACCCTGCAAATAGATGAAGCCAAGAAGTTCCAAACTGTAACATTACACACAAAAATGCATTGCTGGATATGAAATCTCAGGAAGTGTCAAAATAATGAGTCTGATTCCACACCAATGGGACCTATACAATCTAAAGGCCCAAGAAAACACCATTGCTCAGGCAGAAATGAAGTGTGTTCCAAATATTGGGACCACACACAAACATGTTCACAAGGTCAATGTTATCAAATGGAGTCCTTGTTGGCATGTTATCATTTCATCAAGTGAGATTTAGGAGCTGTGTAAATTTGGGGCACATGTCAATAGAGTATTGGTACATGACCTCACTTAGAAGACTGGCTCATAAGAGGTGCTTGTGGAACGCTGCCAGAAGAATGTCCCTGTCTAGGGAAGAGTTGGACCCAGAAGTTCTAGGTCACTTGGAAGATGAACAAAAGTTCACAATGAATTAGTCTACTCCATGTGCATCGCACCTCAAAATTTTGAAGTTTTCAATTGCTCATGAATTGGCAGGTTCATACTTCCACAACTTCCAGGGAATGCTCTATGTAAGAGGGAGGCTGGGACTAGGACAGATTTCTGACAGGAACCTTGTCTGAGACAAAGTGCAGAGTAAAAAGACACAGGGAGAACTCAAATTCAGTCAATTACGAGAGAAAATTGGAGCAGTGCAAAGATCAAGACAGTAGTTGGCATCTAAGAGAGATTGACAGTAAGAGAAAGAAGCCAAGTTTTCACCAGGATAAAGGCATATGTAGTTGGAAACTTAAGGCCTTGACACCAGTCGAAGACAAAAAGTGAGCTGATTTCACCAGATAAATGGAATACACAGATGCACCTCTGGGAAGTCAAGCAACCTCACTATTAAATGGCCACAAAACACAATGACCTGCCATAATGACCATTCAGAGGGATCAACAGAGAGTGGGCAACACCGAAGTTTGGTTGTGCAATAATCATAAAGGCATCAGTGCAAGTGGGTCCATTACTTACTGAGTACAAATATTCCACTGCCCTTTCTGGGTTGTTGAAAGCAGCACGTAGTGCACGCACAACAGTATCCCGAGTCCAACTGCCACCACCCATGTCAATTATCTGCTGAACTGTTTGCTCAAGGTTGTTCCCGGCAACAAGATTTGACGCTGCCTGCCCATACACATCACTTGTACCCCTGCATAATTACAAGGTTTTAGTAGGACTCCATTCAGGAGAGGCAGTGACTTGGTATTGGCTACTGTGCAACTTGATGATAATATCTGGCTCAGACTTTCACGAAGTGTCACAAAAACATGAGCTTCTATTTATCTTTTCTCTGTTGAAGCATCAGTTAAAAAGTAATGAGAAAATGATACTTACAATGGAGCTCCAGCAGCTGGTGCAGAGGCAGGTGCTCTGGTGCAATGTCAAAAATACAATGTAAGAAAGTTACCCCAAAGCAATCCTACATGTGAAAGTGACATGCTCCTTGGCTGATGCAGTTTGACAGCTTCACTCCAGTTCCAAACCTAGTTTCCAATTATTCCAGATAACCTTGTCCTAGCAGTAACATAGACATCTGAGCAGGTAAGTGTGCTGCAGTTCAGAGACCAGTGTCAAGCAAAGGATTTGCATGACTTGGAACTAAACATTCTACCAGTTCATAGCTGAAAGTTGCAAATTTTCAAAAGTCAGAAGGATTTTTTCAAGCACAGACAACTCACGGAGAAGGGTTGGATTGAGCTGGAGGTGCAGGAGGTGCTGGGCTTTGAGCAGGTGGAGGGGGATCTGCTGCAGATGCCTAAGATCAACCAACATTGATAGACAGATTTCAACAATTGTCTCTTCCAGTCACAATTATCAGTGGCAATGTACAAAAAACATCAGCTGTGAAGCATGCTCTACTTTAACCAGTCAAGAAAAGACTTGTGTTAGAGGGGTAAATGGGAGCTGATGTTGATTGCAATCAAAATGGCTACAAAGGAGAACAGCTGTACTGGCCTGTTCCACAAGACTGCTAGCACAAAAGAGGCAAGAATCACACCTGTGCAGTTCCTGATGAGGATGAAGGTGGAGCTGCCGGTGCCTTTGCCTGGAGACAATGTTATGCCATGTAAGCTGGTAAACTCTACAAACAATACTGCCAGTATACTCTTATCTCAATCTTCTGTTCATACCACCCTTAGAGACATATCTATGCACTCACTGTTGAGAAATGGGTACAAGAGTATTCCAGACTGATCTACATTGACCTTACTTCTGCCTAGACCGAACAATTCAGTTGCATTGTCTACCTCTTTTAAAATAAAACTTTTTCATAAACAACAAATACCTTTGTCAACATGACAACAAGGAAGCCATTTTCAGAAACCTTGTTGTCATCCATTGTTGTGTCATCTTTTAGAACCTTCCCTTGGTGAATGAGAAGCTGCTGTGAACAGGGAAAAGCATCTTTGCCCTGGCATTCCTCAATCTGCTTCTTGACAGCTAAAACCTGCAAAACCAAAATTCCAAGAACATGCATGTACAGGCTTGAGCACGATGTTGCTCATGGCATCAGATCAAATCCTGAGTAAATTCACAGTCAGATAAATTCAATCTGTTTCCCCTAATTTCCAGTTTCCACATGAACATATCACCACAAACCCTAATGCACAATAGACCCTAAACCACAACACATGCCAATCACTGAATGATTCAACACATAAGTATAGCCTAAAGAGACATTATCTCTCAGCAGCCAAAAATTCAGCAATGTGAAAGAGAATTTTGCAATATGAAACAGAAAGCTACTATACAATGGAGATAACTCCAGGGGACATAATACTTCACAAGAAGCTACAGACATGCACCCTCTGACTTCCAACGCTGCATCTCTGTGTGCAAGGAACACAATCTTCACTGCTTTGATGAAAGAAAAAAATTCCATTCCTGATATCACCTGGCTGCTCACAATTTCGGCTCCTTTGTCCAGAGAAAGAAGGGAAAACCCCGACAGGGAGAGGAGGATTACCATCGCAGATAGAGACATCAAACCACATCTAAAGAAGCCGTGCAAAACCGGCAGTCCTATTAAAATGGGGGAAGAAGAGCTGGGAGGCAAAAGAAGGGCCCCTTGTTAATAATGCCGACACTAACTCTCGCAGCAAAACGAAAAACTGCACCATGACTGTCGATAAAGTGACCAATTTACTCTTCTCTCCACCGTCAAGAGATACAAAAAATCCGAGAAGACCGCAGTCTTACCCCTTCTCCCCCGGGCTTCCAATTTATCTCGTAAACCGAAAACAAAGCAGGGGCGAAGTAATGGTGGAAAACAAGAGTCGAGAAACAGACATACAGACAGCAAAGAAGAAGAACATACACTATCAGAAGGGCTGACATCCAGATCGAAGTAGTTCCCCTTGAGAGTCTTCACGGATATCTTCATGGCTGGGACAACAACGGAGTTGCACAAAGGTCCGCAGCTACCACGTCCGTCCAGTTGGAAAAGAAAGAAACACAACAGCACTTTGTTTGTGCTCTTCGCTCGCGTGCGATCGATCACCCTCCTCCTCCTCCTCCTCCTCCTGCCGTTTCTCTTCTTCTTCTTCTTCTTCTCTCGGTTTCCTTCCTTGCACACCACACCTCCCCCACCACCTCGCACCCCGCAAACAATCTAACCTCTTACGGCCCTGCCGCTTTGCCACCAGGTGGCAAATGCTGCTCTGTTTACGTAGCCCGCAACCCGAGGCGGAAAGAAAGAAGAAGGAAAACAGAACACAAGTCCAAGACCTAAAAGATACATTAGTGGGTATATCTTTCCATGGATGAGATTCATTCTCAATGCCGCTTCGCCACTTAATCATGCATTGTTTTGGGGGGTTGGGCGGGGGATCAATTTTGTGATGTACAGTAGTAGCCAAAGTGGCAATTGGTGCAGATGAAGATTTAGCCAAATTTGGCTACATGTTAAATAAGAAAATAAAATTTCTTTACATCCTTGTATAATTTTGGCTAACTATTTCAAGCATACACATAAATTTTGCGGATTTTTTTTCCAATATAGGTCGAATTATGGCTATTGAAAATCTCAAAAGACACTTGATTAATTACATACCTCCTTCAAAACTCAAGGAAATAATAAAAAACATATTACAAAAGCTAGAATGCTGCCTCCATGGATGAAGTTATTCTTCCTACTGGATGTCCCATCTACAGACAACCATATTTGGCTTTGTAAATTGATCTAAACCTTGTTGGTTCGTAGTTCTTCACAGAGTGTTATCGGAGTTACCCTGTAAAATGTAGGTACCCGAAACTGGGGATCCTAGGCCTCAGTTTCCCATGAACTGGGGACCAAATGAGAAGTCAGGACGAAAACAGTACACAGGAAATAGAATAGGAGATCAAACCAAATTTCTCACCTAAATTGGTCCTGCTTACAGGAGTTTCACCCTCTCCCTTGTTTGGATTTATTTGCTTATTAAACCAAGGCTTGTCAGAATAGGATCCTGCAAACATGTGGAACTGATACCCAGTTTCATGAGACGGTACCCAATTTCGCTTAGCGCATGCACTTAACTGAGACTATCAAATTGGGGATGAAACAAGGATTATAGAGTCAAACTAAGGCCCAAAAACAAGGTGAATTTACAGACAACTCTAATATTGGGTATACCAGAAAAAATTGAATCAGAAATAGCCTAATATCCAAAAAAGAAAAAAGAACAAAAGGAGATTAGAGATATCCACAAATTCATCTTGTCTTCACCTTGTCTTTGGGCCTCCTTTCACCTCCTAACCCCTCTTTTAGTGGTCTCCGTAAAGTAAGGAAAGTTTATTAATCTCAATATAAAATGCTGAAACTCAAGTACGAAATGCTAAATCTCAGCATTTAATTCACAAGGTTCGAGAAGAATTATAGCAGCTGTAGAGGTAGGAGCAGTGAAAATTACGTAGGAGCAGTTAAATAATCCTCAAAATAGTGAAATGAATATTTTATGAAAAATATGAAGTTTGAAATGTTGAAAAATCATCATAATTATTATCATAGGCTATATACGATGAACAATTTCACAAGGCTTATGAGGAGAATGTTTTTTACACTTATTCTTTAAGAGTGGGAGGGATCTTATGCATACTTAATAGGTGTAAGATCTTTTTATAAATGTAGGCATAAGATTTCTCTTGCTCGTAAGGAGCATGTGTATATCTCTTTTTTAAGAGTGATATTCATGGATTGGATCAAGCTTGAAAGCACAATCTTTACCACAATAGGGGCCCATGTGAAGTGGAGTTCAATGTGAGCCCAATTTAGATAAAGCCCATGGCGAAGGACTTGATAAGCACAAAGATGAATGTTGGGTGGTTCTCACTTTTGTTTTTTGGAAGTGTCAATTTTAGTTCATAAAATGAGTTTTAAAAATCTCATTGGTTCTTTTTGTTTAATTTCACTTGTAGAGAATCAAGCAATTTTCAAAAATCCAATAAAAAATAATCATTATGTTTCAACCAAAACTAATTTTCAAACAAGTTTTCATTTCAAAAGGGTTTGATCTCATGATCCCACATGTGAAAATAACTTGCAACTATTTTTATTTAAAAAGAACACAAGTGTCATGCTTTTGAAGCTAAGAGCACTTGCACATTCAAATTTTAAACAAGGAGGGTGTCACATTGTGGCCTTGCCATTTACATTGAAAAGGATCTTAAAGCAAAAGAAGAATTATGAAAACTCAAATATTTCACCATGCAAAAACATAATTTTCAAAAAATCCTCTAAAAGAAATCAAAATCCTTCAATATATTATAACTCTATAACTAATCTCAAGTTTCAACACAAGTCAAAATATCATCTTTTAAAATTCCTCATATAAAAATAGACCTATTACTTAAGGGCCAAAATCCCTTAAGCTAGTATACTCTATAATGAATCTAAACACAATAATATTGTTGCCATGGTAGGCAAGGCCAACAAAATTATCATGTGATATTTTGCACAAGTAAATGTGAAGCCTAATGGTAAATGAATCCTTGAACTTCAAAAAGGTCTTGAAGTTCAAATTCTTGTTTTATAAGACTTATGCCTATTTTTTCAATCTACCAGGATTTTTATCCTTTACCATGCTGAAAATTGGTTCTCCAAGAACTAGAGCTAGTAGTTCATAACAATAATGAAGATGGATTTGAAAAGGAACAATAAGATATATTAATACACATTATAGTGTAAAACATATTCTTTTCAAAAACAATTTATGATTACTTTGAAAATGTTATAATTGTAGCACCAAACCAAGATTTCACACCATTGGGTCTTTTTCAAGATGTTCATTGGGAAGAATTAAATTTTTTAACATTATTTTTGGTTTATCTTGTAGCAATCAAGGAATCAAAATGTCATACCAAACAATTATTCAATGCAAACTTTTGCAGAAAAATCATCATTTTGCCACACATATATCAAACTTGTTTTTATAAGGTTGTTAAATTAATTATTCATTATGTTATATCATCATTTTGGATTCTATGTAAAGGGAAATTGTTTGGATGTCAACATCAAACACATGATGTCATTAACAAACCAAACATAGATGTTATGTTACATTCGATATAGGCTACATGAATCTTTCAAAAATATTTATTTCACTTGATTGTTTAAATTGATTGAAGAAAGCATTTGTTAGTTATTTCTCCCAACATTCTTTTGTTAAATTCATTAGTATTGAAAGCAAATACCTTCTTTTGTTACAATGTTTGTACAATTTAAATAATTAAAAAATTGGATTTGACATGTCGTTTCATAAATTGGAAGCAAAACGTGTTGTAAATCCTACATGATGTGATTTTATAACATGCATTTGATTTTATTCAACAATTGGATGAAATATTTATGTAAGGGATATATAAAAAATGATACCATTTTTGAACCTTTAATGGATTTTTTCTTTGTTACATCATTTCAAAATTGTGAAAGTGAACATGACCATGGACATTGTGGATTGCTAATGCACAAATGTATGGTAAAAACTCCAACAAAACAATTGAAAACTTTGTGGATAGATATATTACATGTGATAATGATAAATTAACACCAAATCTTTGTGAAACTCAAACACACTGTCATAAAAGAAACTTGTAGGAAAAAAATCAAGCTACTTGTTGTTTTAACTTTCCATGGTTTCCTTGGAAGAAACAATTTTTTTTTGAGATGTTACTAGTTGAAAATTTATCCCTTTTGGAGAGAACATGTTTAAGTGAAATTAATTACAAAATCTTGATGAATTTAATAAAATTTACTTTCAAACAAAACCAAGGTGGAAACATAGTAAAAGGAGTAAGGGGCACCAAGGTTAAAGTCAATTTCAAGGACTACATTTGACACATTGCACTCTTGTGTTGGTCAATTTTGTTAACTTTTTCATTTTACATACCCAATTTATAATTATGTGTTGGATATAATTACTTTTTACTATATCTTGGTCTATGTCATTTATATATAATGTATCCATGCTTCAATAACAAAAAAATGAATAACTTTTTGCCAAATACATGTTTTTAAAATTTATAATTTTTAAAGCCAAAAACACATTTGAAACAAGTATGTTCAAATATGTTTTAAATTGAATTTTATCAATTCCAAGTGTTTTTGTTTTCATAATCATCAATGTTAAGATCCTCTCCAATTTTGAGAAGGAATGGTGCACGCTTGATAAAGAAAAAATGACATTTGAAAAAATAAAAATAAATCATTGTCCATAGTTGTTTTGAACTTGCAAAATGACTTTTAAACATCATGTCAATTTGCATCAAATTTTGAATAACAAAATTTTATAAGTAATGAAACTTTAAAAGGAAAAAAAATTGACAATCCAATTTATTGTGAGGAGCCTTGTGATTTTTCAAAGACATAAAATTATAATTTTAAGCATTATCTACACACCTTTTGGCTCCTTTTAATGTGTTTGCACTCATCAACTACGCCATTCATAACAATGCCATTCATAACATTCTTGGAGTCAATTCCCATTGATAAGGATACATGCATAAATGCATAAAAAATTAAATTTAAAAAATCAAATTTCTTTTTACAAAGATCTTGTAATCTCAAGTTCATTTAATTAAAATCAACCAACTTCCCCAAGTTAGTCCATTGGCCTTATTTTTTGAATTATCCTCTTTTATAGCTTCATCGATTGTCAAATTTCTTTGGATTCATTCATTGTTTCATTCCCTAGATTGTCCAACTTAAATTTTTTTGCCCAATGTTTCCTTTTTCTAGATTGTCCAATTTCCCCATATTCATCCATTCTCCTAATTGTTTTATTTTATCCATTTTCCAACTTCCCGAAATTGTCTCAATTCCTTATTTTATCATCATCCGGCTCCAATAAAATTATATGTTGGCCAATCCTTGTAGATTCATCCATTGTCCACCTTCGCCATGTTCAATCATTGTGCATTCAACTTATGCAATTCCATCCATTCTTGAACTTCCCAATTCAACCATTGTCCCTCTTTTTTACATTCTTCAATATTTGTGGGTACAAATATTTACCCTTTTTGTTGGATTTTCCAATTGCCCTAGGTTTACACATCATCCTACTTTTTAAAAATTGTCCAACTCGTTTGATTTCATCTTTTGACCAATTCCATGAATTCATCCATTTTTTCATTTCCAAGGTTTCCAACTTTTTAGGTTCATCCAATTGTGGAGTTACCTTAGATTTGTCTTTCTACCATGAATCAAACATTTATTGCCTCTCCTCAAAGGATTAGTTCTAAACCAATTTTGCATAATTCATTGACATGCATTCATTTTCAAGCATGATTAGAATTTATCATAAAATTGAATACATTTGGAAAAATTGAGAAATAAACTTTTCATGTGGCACACCATTAATAGCCACACCCAAATTGACAAATTGATAGACCAAATGCAGGAGTGGGGCTTGCACCTTCATGGGTTAATAATTTAATAACCAAAATAAACATTTAAAAAGGTTGCATTTGTTTGCATTTACCTTGCAAGTTGATGTGGTGAATTGAAGGAGGGGAGGACTCCAATAGGCTAGTTAGCCAACCAATACATGACATGGGAGACTATGAGAAGGGGTTTTCAATCAACATGCATTTGAACATGCAATGAGTGACCTTATGAAGTCAATTTAAGCTTTTGTTATCTTATCAATCCTTTGTTTGATTCAAAGCTTTGATGGGTTTTTGACCGTGTAAGCTTTGAATCCAATGGTTAGATTTCTAATCACATTTGTGGATGAGTAAACTGAACCATATTTGTAACTAAGACTTGAATAGAGGTAGAATGGAATTGGAAAGAGGGCTTCCACTACTCATAGGGGTTGTTTCACTCATTGTTAAATTGTTGAAAGACTAGGTAACCTGCGAGAGCACTCTCTTAGGTTATTGTGAATAGTTGAAACACATGAGAACTATTCACAACAAGGGGTGTATCACACCATGGCCTTGCCATTTACATTAAAAAGTATCTTTTGGCAAAAGAAGAATAGTGGAAACTTAAATATTTCACCATACAAAAATATAATCTTCCAAAAATCCTCTAAAAAAAACGAAAATCCTTCAAGATATTATAACTCTATAATTAATCTCAAGTTTCAACACAAGTCAAAATATCATCTTTTTAAAATTCTCATATAAAAAAAGACCTATTACCTAAGGGCCAAAATCCCTTAAGCTACTATACTCTATAATGAATTCTAAACACAATATCCTTGCCTTGGTAGCCCAAGGCCAATAAACTGTGTGCTCGAGTTCATTACCAGACATAACCTACAGTATTGAGGTTTGAGAGCAATGCCGTAACCCTCTTTATTGGTGGATGAAAAGTCCTGTAAAGAACTTGGAGATGCACAAAAGAACCCTCCTCTCAATGGATGAAAACTAGAATGTGGGTGTGTGTGGATGATACACACTGGAAAGAAAAGAAGAAGAGGGAAAGAATATGCATGATGAGCCAGGGGAGCTTGGGGAGGACTAATCAGAAGGTCCATGGAGTGTAGGTTGGGTTTTTTTGAGAGTTAAAACTGAGGCTGCTTGGACTCATTGGTTTGAATAGCAAGTTGATTTGAGCAAAAAAGTATCAATGATTAGTAATAGGGTTTGTAAGAGGATCTCCACCCCCAAAACTCTAAACAAACTCATTCATGTTAAAATAGAATATTGTTTAATGATCACTGTCCCCACTCACAAACGTCAGAAAGAAAGTTGCCTTTAAACAGTCAAAGACCATTTATATGTCTTTACATCTGGACGACTAATAGTCACTATCCAAATCCATTTAGTAGAGTTTTGTTTTGTTTTTTAAATGACCACTGCAAAATGGATTTCAATACAGGGGGGAGCAGGAGGATTTTTCACATGAAAAGGAGTGTTTGCAGGTGTGGGCTGGAGATGCCCTTAGGGAGGAGTGTTTACAGTTTTGGGGGTGGAGGAGTTCCTCTAATAGGGTGTCTGAAAAAAACATGCACCTTGATTGATTGCTTCAATTTTGTCTGAAAATGTCCTCCTAAGCTACTACTAATGATACTTGACACTGGGGCTTTCTCCAATGTTTTGTTCTCTTCTGTTTTTGTAACAATCTAAGGCAGTAAGTAAGAGAAATGTAAGAGAAATCCCTTATGACAAAATGATCTTTCTTTCTTTCTTTTAATTTAACGTCAATACCCCGACCAGAGAGATCCATTTGACGACTATTACCTAGTTAACTTGAGCAAAACACTCCTGTTTGTCTAAGCAAGAAACTAAGTACAAAGCTATCGCTTTCTGAGTAGCTGAATGCATCAATTCAGGCAGTAAGCTGCACGGTGTCAACTGTTTCCCTAGTTCTATGACAGAATGATCGAAACATATATGTGGAAAGCACTGTCTCGAGTTTTCCTTTTGTACTTTCAGCTCACTTACCTATTTGAAGAAACCTTGCTTTCAGGAAGTGGGATCTTTTGCAGTGGAAGGAAGGTACTAGCCAGGCTGTACTGGCATCTTCTGACCAGTGGAAGGTACCAGCTAGCCTGTCACTATTTCTAAAAAGTGAAAAAATCCCAGCTCTGCTTTGCATAGGGGCCCTGTAGGCAAGGCCTTCTCCTATACATAATGATCACAACGGACATGCATAGTGTATTTTTCAGAGTGCTTAATAAGATGCAATTTTACCTTATTAAGAGGTTGTGTAAATGCATATAAACCCTCGAGCATCATGTAGGGGAAGAAGGCACCGGTAGCAATGTCTTGATACATAAAAATTAAAGATGGTGCATAACATTTAAAGAAATATTATTACGTTAGATGCCTCCATGCTATGGAATATAACGAGTCTGGCATGGCAAGCTACTATTGTGTTAGGTGACAATGGGTTCTTCCAAGGCCTCGTCCAAATAATTAGTTTTCTTACCATAGATTCACAAATCGTGTGCTTAGTTGTTGATTTACATTAATGTGAATGCCCAACAACACAAAGAGTGAAGCATGCATACACTTGCTTGTCCTTCTTCATAGGAAAAAGCTTGGAAAGCATTGAAATCAATCGTGTTTAGAGTACCTCCACTCAGACCACCCCTATTTAAGCCTCTACCCATGTTTACACCACATCCCCAATAGAGTGTTCATTATTTTGCCTCTCCTCACCCATAAACATGAAAAATGGTAATATACAAATTCAGAGACTAGCTACTAAAACGTCGTCAAATGGGCCACTTTTATGTGTTTTCTTTCTTAGCTTTTAATTTTTCTTTGTATGCATTTAACAATGATTTTAGTGCACATGAAAATTTACAAAATCAATCCATCCAATGGTTGATAAATCATCAAAACCCAACGTAAAATAAAAGAACATAAAATAATTTTAAAAATAAAATATCTGAATCCATTTCCAAGGGGACAATTATTTTCCGGGGTTTCAGTAGTTTTTAGGTCATGATGCTACTACTAGACCAGTTCATTTGCAACCCATTTCCACCTTGTTTGAACAACCAAGGTTGCATTCGTGCATTCAAAGTCCTCAACTTCAATTTGCTCGTATG